>Ga0079224_100013710_pt1 | contig 11299 bp, 8 predicted proteins | sample Stecom2015_FD_80414 | JGI IMG/M metagenome (GOLD analysis project Ga0079224, IMG submission 80414) | Agricultural soil microbial communities from Utah to study Nitrogen management - Steer compost 2015 | ecosystem: Environmental > Terrestrial > Soil > Agricultural land | place: USA: Utah...
ACTCAGCGCTACCTGGAGTTCTAGGAAAAGGAATTACGTCTCTAATGTTTGTCATTCCAGTTACAAACAATACCAGACGCTCAAATCCTAAACCGAAACCTGCGTGAGTTGCCGATCCAAATCTTCTAGTGTCTAAATACCAGTATAATTCTTCTTTGTCAATTCCAAGTTTTTCCATTTTCTCAACCAGAACATCGTAACGCTCTTCTCTTTCAGAACCACCAACGATTTCTCCAATTCCAGGGAAAAGGATATCCATTGCAGCAACTGTTCTTTTACTACGGTCTTCAACCTCATTTTCACGCATGTAGAACGACTTGATGTCTGCAGGGTAATCAGTTACAATAACTGGTTTTTTAAAGTGCTTCTCAACCAAGAAGCGCTCGTGTTCGGACTGTAAGTCCACTCCCCAATCTTCAACCAAATATTTGAATTGTTTCTTCTGATTAGGTTTTGAACGTTTTAAAATTTCAATTGCTTCCGTATACGTAATACGCTCAAAGTCGTTGTCTAGACAGAAAGATAATTTCTCCATTAAATTAAGCTCTGAACGTTCGTTTTGCGGCTTTTGCTTTTCCTCTTCTAGTAGACGGTTTTTCAAAAAATCAATTTCTTCAGGGCATTTTTCTAGGGCATAACGGATCACATATTTCAATAGCTGTTCAGCCAGATCCATGTTATCGTTAATATCGTAGAACGCCATTTCGGGTTCAATCATCCAAAATTCAGCTAAATGCCGGGTTGTATTAGAGTTTTCAGCACGAAAAGTAGGACCAAAGGTGTAAATATTCCCCAACGCCATTGCCGCTAATTCTCCTTCTAATTGTCCGGACACCGTTAAGTTCGTCGCTTTTCCAAAAAAGTCTTTTTTGTAATCAACTTTTCCATCTTCTTTTAGAGGAACATTTTTTAGGTCCAAGGTAGTCACCTTAAACATCTCACCTGCACCCTCAGCATCAGAGCCGGTGATAATAGGAGTATGCATGTACACAAAGTCCTGCTCATTAAAAAACTGGTGCACCGCAAATGAAAGTGCGTTTCTAACTTTAAAAATTGCGTTAAATGTGTTGGTACGGAAACGAAGATGAGCAATTTCGCGTAAAAACTCCAAGCTGTGTTTCTTAGGCTGAAGCGGATATTTATCAGGATCACTATCTCCTAACACCTCTAAAGAATTCGCTTTTAGTTCTACCGTCTGTCCTTTTCCTAAAGATTCAGTTAAGATCCCAGTCGCTGAAATAGCAGCCCCTGTATGCAGTCTCTTTAATGTTTTTTCATCTAGATTCTGATAGTCGATTACGACCTGTAGGTTTCCAAGGCATGAACCATCGTTAATGGCTAAGAACTGATTGTTTCTAAAGGTTTTTATCCATCCTTTAATGGTTACTTCAGCACCAAAATCAGTGCTTTTTAAAAGCTTTTTTATTCTTGTATGATTCATATTTTTATGAAATAGATTTGTCTTTGAATTTGCTATGAACAAATAAACCCCCATAATGGAGGTTTATTTGTCTATCTATAAAGGTTAGAAAGGTTTATGCTATAACAATTAAGCAAGTACTTTCGTTACCAAATCAGCAGCTTCTTTTAATAGAATTGCCGAGAAAACTTCTAAACCTGAATCGTCGATTAGTTTTTTAGCTTCTACTGCATTTGTTCCTTGCAAACGAACGATAATCGGAACTGGAATATCTCCAATCTCTTTGTAAGCATCAATTACACCTTGTGCAACACGGTCACAACGTACAATACCACCAAAGATATTAATTAATATCGCTTTTACATTTGGATCAGAAAGGATGATGTTAAAGCCAGCTTTAACAGTTTCTGCATTGGCAGTACCACCCACGTCTAAGAAGTTAGCCGGTTCACCACCAGCAATCTTGATAATATCCATTGTAGCCATGGCCAATCCAGCACCATTTACCATACAGCCTACGTTTCCGTCAAGCTTTACATAGTTAAGGTTTGATTTACCTGCCTCTACTTCAGTTGGGTCTTCTTCATTTAAATCACGCATCTCTGCATAATCTTTATGACGGTATAAAGCGTTATCATCTAAATCTACTTTCGCATCTACAGCTAAAATTTTATCATCAGATGTTTTTAAAACTGGATTGATCTCAAACATAGAAGAATCAGTTTCATCATATGCTTTATAAAGAGCAGCAATAAATTTAACCATTTCCTTGAATGCATTTCCACTCAAGCCAAGGTTGAAGGCTATTTTTCTAGCTTGAAAACCTTGCAAACCTACTTTAGGATCAATCTCTTCTTTGAAAATTAATTCAGGTGTTTTTTCTGCAACCTCTTCAATGTCCATTCCACCCTCGGTAGAGTACATGATGATGTTACGCCCTTTTTCACGGTCTAATAAAACACTTACATAAAACTCTTTGGTATCGCTTTCGCCTGGGTAATAAACATCTTGAGCAACCAAGATCTTACTTACTTTTTTACCTTCAGCGCTAGTTTGAGGAGTCACCAACTGCATTCCGATGATATCGGTCGCTCTTTGTTTAACTTCTTCTAGGTTTTTAGCAAGCTTTACGCCGCCACCTTTTCCTCGCCCTCCAGCGTGTACTTGAGCTTTTATAACAACCCAGTCTGAATTATAATCTTCCTTAAGTTTCTTCGCAGCTTCTACAGCTTCTTCAGGAGTATGTGCTACTATGCCTTCCTGAATGCGTACACCAAAACTTTTTAATATGGATTTACCTTGATATTCGTGAATGTTCATTGCTTAAAAATTTGCGGTAAAAGTAACGTTTTTAATTCGATTTGGCAATGATTAAGGACTATAAATCTATTAAAGGCATAATTTATGACAATTCTCGTTCTTTACGAATACACTCAAAAATTATTATCTTCGTGCCATGTTAATTGCAAAAGGAATAACAAAATCATTTGGAAAGCTCCAAATACTGAAGGGAGTGGATTTAACCGTAGAAAAAGGGGAAATCATTAGTATAGTTGGGTCTTCCGGAGCAGGTAAAAGTACCTTTTTGCATATAATTGGATCTTTATCCCGACCAGATCAGGGCGTAGTACAGATCAACAATACCGATCTATTTAAGCTTTCACCTAATAAATTAAGTGCCTTTAGGAATCAAAATATTGGTTTCATCTTCCAATTTCATCATCTATTACCAGAGTTTACAGCCCTAGAAAATGTGTGTATTCCAGCTTTAATTGCAAAAATGGGGAAAAAGGAAAGTGAATTAAAGGCCACAGAATTATTAGAGATGCTGGATTTATCACATCGTATAGGTCATAAACCTTCAGAACTTTCTGGTGGAGAGCAGCAGCGAGTTGCAGTTGCAAGAGCATTAATTAATAACCCTGCAATTATATTAGCAGATGAGCCGTCTGGTAATTTAGATTCTAAGAGTGCAGCGGCTTTAAATCAGTTGTTTATGGACTTGAGAGAAAGGCTTAACCAAACTTTTGTCATCGTTACTCATAATGAAACTCTAGCTGGCATTGCTGATCGAAAAATTAGAATGAAAGATGGAATGATTCACTTAAATAATTAAGAATAAAGATGGAAAACGTTTTAATTACATCCGGTATTTCTGCCTTTGCTCAGAGAGTGGCTAAACTTTTTGCAGAAAAGAACCTTGTCTTTGCAGATTCAAAGCCAATACCCACTCCGTTTATAAATACTGGTAAATACGTCGCTATTCCTTCTCCCGATAAAAGTTCGTATGTCCATGAAGTTCTTAAAGTATGCCTAGATCTTTCAATAAATAAGGTGGTGCCTTTAGGGAAAGATGAATACCTTCCGCTAGCGAGAAGTAAGGTATTATTTGAAGAATATGGTATCGTTGTTTTACTTCCTGACCTAGAAAATTTAGCAGATATTCCTAAATTGATAAACCCAACCCGTGTTAACTCTCCCAAAATTGTTTTAAAGGAACGGGTGCCTGAAGATTTGGGTGTTTTCGGTATTTATTCAGCTAATGACGATCGCGAATGGTCATTATGCTTTGTTAATGAATAGCGCCCGTCGTTATTGTCGATCTTATATTAAACCTTTCTTGAAAATTCTTATCTAATTGTAAATGCTAACGTACAACCATTTAGACCCTGAAAAAAAAGTATTTGTTTTTGAATTGGACGACGTGATTTTTCCAAAACAGGACTATCTTTTACAAGTTTACTACCTTTTTGCGAATTCGTTAGAATACGTTGAACAGTCGCCCTCTTCAAATGAACTTACCGATTTCTTGAAGGCAAATTATCTTAAAAGCGGCGAAAAGGATTTGTTTAAAAAAGCCTCTGAGGCCTTTGGTATTGACCCAAAGCATGAAGAAAGTTTCAACAGCCTCCATGTCAACGCAAAGCTACCCCTCAAGTTATTGTTATACAAAGAGGTTCTAGGTTTATTAACTTATATAGTGGGCGAGGGGAAGTCGATTTATATTTTAACAAAGGGTAATCCTATGATGCAATTCAATAAAATAAAACAAATTGAGTGGAACGGATTAGACCAATACATTAAAGCGTACTATTATGATGAAATAGTTCTGAAATCAGAACTTAAACCTCTTCAATATGTTCTTTCAGAAAATGATGTTTCACCGCAAGATGTACTTTTTTTAAGTTTACTATCTGATAAAGAAAGGATAGCCGAAAGTAAGGGTGTAGATCATATTGATATAAGTTTATTTTTAAGAAAAGATCATGAAAAAGAAGCTCTTTAACGGCTTAATCGTTTTTTTAATACTTTCAACTTCTCTATTTTCATGTAAAAAGGAGAGTCCGACAAGACCAATAGAAAAACCTGAACGTACTTTAACGACAGAGGATCTTTTGAAAGATTCCGTTTATATGTATACTGATTATTTTTATTTATGGCAAGACCAGCTTCCGCCCTTTGGGTCGCTTAAGCCTGAAAATTATAAAACGGCAGAACAAGTATTAGAGGCATTAAAATCGTATGCCAAAGACCTCAATGGTCAACCTTTAGACCGGTTTAGCTTTTTGGATCGTACTGGAGCAGTAAATGAATCCATTCAAGAAGGTTTGTCAGGCAGCTTTGGTTTTGACGTAAGGTATAATAACGAAACCGATTTATTTATAAAGCTGGTTTATCCTAATTCACCTGCTGATAAAGCTGGAATAAATAGAGGATGGCAAATCTTAGAAATAAATGGAAATAAAGATTTGGATCTCGCAGCTTTTGATGCTGATAACTTTGCTTTTTTAAACCGTGCATTAAGCGCTCCTTCCATTAATTTGAAGTTGAAAAGGGAGGATGGAGTCGAAACTAATAAGCAGTTATTAAGAACTAATTTTCAAATTAAGCCCATTCTTTACGACCATATTTATACTGTAGGAGCGAAGAAAGTGGGGTATTTTGTATTTGAATCTTTTGTATCTACAGAAGGGGATGGTGGAACTGACACGTATGTTAAGAACGATTTGAATCAGCTTTTTGCAAGATTTGAAAACGAAGGCGTTTCCGAAGTTATTGTCGATTTACGTTACAACGGTGGCGGAGCGGTAATAACGGCAGAATATATGTCCAACATGCTGGTTCCTGTATCTGCGAATGATAAGCTAATGTACAGCTATGAAATTAATAAGGAAATGGAAGCAGATGGCTGGAAGGACATACCCGATTTTTTTACGCCTGTAAATTTTGAGAAAACGAATGCCTTGAATCTAAACCGTATCTATTTTCTAGTGACAGCCGGAAGTACGGCCTCCGCAAGTGAGTTGTTAATTAATAACCTAAATCCGTTTATAGAAACTAAATTAATAGGAGAGGCGCGCACTTACGGCAAACCAGTAGGATATTTTCCTTGGGAGATTTTAAACGTAGATCTTTATGCCGTCTCCTTTAAGACAACTAATAATGTAGGTTATGGCGACTATTTTAACGGGATGCCAGTGGATATAAATGTCGGGGATGATGTGAGCAAAGACTGGGGAAATATAGAAGAGGGGATGCTAAAGCAAGCTTTATATTATGCTCAAAATGGCACTTTTTTACAAGGAAGTACTTTGCAAGCAGGAAGAAAGGCGGCAGTATCGGTAAACGATAGCAGGAGGTTGAACATGAAATTGGATCAAAAAGGAAACCACGACATGTTTAAGTTAAAAAAGGTAAAATTACCAGTTGGCGTTAGATCCTATTAAACCCTCGATGCTATGTGATTTTCTTGTTGACCACATCCAGCCTTCTTATATAAGAAGCGAAAGCGATAGGAATTCAGTACTCCTATCGCTTTCGCTTTTAATTTTATGATTGAAATGGATTGATTTATTCGCTAGGATTAGATCAATCTATTTTGAAGCTTTACTTGTTTCTTTTTTCGCTGTTGCGGTTTTGGCTGTTGCCGTTTTAGCTTTAGTAGCGGTTTTAGTTGCCGCTTTTTTAGCAGGTGCTTTTTTAGTTGCCGCTTTCTTGGCCGGTGCTTTCTTAGTTGTCGCTTTCTTAAATTTAGGATCTTCTTCTACTAGTTTTACAATTGCTTCATAAGTAAGATCCTCATGATTAGTTCCTTTAGGAATTTTTACGTTTTGTTTTCCAAAACGGATAAACGGTCCCCAACGTCCCTCTTCAATACGAGCATCCGGGTTCTCGTCGAAAGTTCTAATAATTTTATCGATATCCTTTTGTCTCTTGGTTTTGATGATTTCCACTGCTTCCTCTTCCTTGACTTCAAATGGATCCATTCCCTTCGGAAGGGAGTAGAAAGCTCCATCGTGACGGATGTAGGGGCCGAAACGGCCAATAGCGACAAACATATCTATATCTTCAAATACACCCACTTTTTTTGGAAGTTTGAAAAGGTCCATTGCTTCCTCAAAAGTGATGGTTTCGATCATTTGTCCAGCTCTTAAACTAGCAAAGCGTGGTTTTTCTTCGTCATCTTGAGATCCAATTTGCACTAGTGGGCCAAATCGACCTACTCTAACTAAAACCTTTTTTCCAGTCTCAGGATCGACTCCTAATTCCCTTTCATGACTAGCGCGGTCTGCATTTTCTAGGGTGAATTCTACTTCCTTATGAAAAGGATTATAGAAATCCCTCAACATGGCTGTCCACTCTTTCAAGCCTTGAGCGATTTCATCAAATTCCTTTTCTACAGTTGCCGTGAAGTTGAAGTCGACGATACCTTTAAAATGTTCTACTAAGAAGTCGTTGACCATCATTCCAATATCAGTTGGGAAAAGTTTATTACGTTCTGCACCTGTTATTTCCGTTTTAATAAGGGAAGAAACGGCTCCGTCTGCAAGAGTATAAACCTGGTAGTTTCTTTCTTTACCTTCGCGATCTTCTTTCACAACATAGCCCCGATTTTGAACCGTAGAAATGGTAGGCGCATACGTGGAAGGACGACCAATGCCTAATTCTTCAAGCTTTTTCACTAGACTAGCTTCCGTATAACGTGGTGGATTACGGGTGAAACGTTCCGTAGCCGTCATTTCTTTAAGGTTCAATGCTTGTCCAACACTTAAGGGAGGGAGGATGGCATTGTCACTGCTTTCATCAAAGTTAGTTTCTTCGTCGTCATCTGTCGATTCTAGATAAACTTTTAAGAAACCATCAAATTTCATTACTTCACCAGCGGCTGTTAGATCTTCCTTACGTGTAGAAATAGAAATCTTAGCGGTTGTTTTTTCAAACTCGGCCTCACTCATCTGAGATGCGATTGCTCTCTTCCAGATAAGCTCGTACAAGCGGCGCTCGCCCGGATCTCCGTCCGTAGTGTGATTCTCGAAGTAAGTTGGTCTTATCGCCTCGTGAGCTTCTTGTGCGCCAGCAGATTTAGTCTTAAACTGACGGTGTTTATGGTATTTTTCGCCATAGGCGGTTTTGATTTCTTTTTCAGCGGCATCTCTTGCGGTTTCGCTCAAGTTGACTGAATCCGTTCTCATATAAGTGATCTTTCCAGACTCATACAGCCTTTGTGCAAGTGTCATGGTTCTAGAGACGGAAAACCCTAATTTTCTACTTGCTTCTTGTTGTAAGGTAGAGGTTGTAAAAGGTGCCGCGGGACTACGTTTCCCTGGTTTAGTCTCTAAAGACCGTATAGCGTAATCTGCTACTAAACAGTCATTTAAATACTGTTGAGCATCTTCCTCTTTTGAGAAGCGCTGAGAAAGTTCAGCTTTAAAAAGCTCTTTCTTATTCTCTGTATAAAAAATAGCGACTACTCTAAAAGCAGCCTGAGGTTTAAAATGTATGATTTCGCGTTCGCGATCTACTATTAATCGAACTGCTACGGACTGCACTCTTCCAGCAGAAAGAGAAGGCTTAACCTTTTTCCACAATACCGGGGAAAGTTCAAAACCCACTAAACGGTCAAGAACTCGGCGTGCCTGTTGAGCATATACTAAGTTATAATCTATTTTTCGTGGTGATTCAATTGCTTTTAAAATGGCGGGTTTAGTAATCTCATGGAAAACAATTCGTTTTGTTTTCTCTTCTTTCAAGCCCAACGTTTCGTAAAGGTGCCATGAGATGGCTTCTCCTTCACGATCCTCATCCGATGCTAACCAGACCATCTCAGCATTCTTGGCAAGTTTCTTAAGCTCACTGACTACGGCTTTTTTACCAGCAGGTACTTCGTACTTCTGCTCAAAGTTATTGTCAGTATCGATTGCATCATCTGTTTTTATCAAATCACGGATATGTCCATAACTTGATTTAACCATGAAGTCTTTACCTAAATATCCTTCTATTGTTTTTGCCTTTGCAGGGGACTCTACGATTAATAAATTCTTTGCCATTAATGATCTGTTTTTGCAAATAAACTCAATTGATAGCTGATATTCAAAAAAGGAAGGGTTTATTTTATAGGATGACCTTTAAAATAGAATTGGTTTTCAGCGTATTCTTAGGATAAAAAACCGCCTCCAAGTAGATCGCTTCCTTCATAGAAAACGGCAGATTGGCCGGGTGCTATTCCTTTTACAGAGTGGTGAAAATCAACTTGAATGCCGTCTGCTACCTGACTGATTGTGCTTAGCATCCCTGCATCTTTGTAGCGCACTTTCGTTACCGCCTCAATAGGTTGCTCTAACGAAGCATATTTAACCAAATTAATATTTCTTACTAGTGCTGAGGATTTATGAAGTTCTTCTTCATCGCCTAGCATTACAGAATTACTTTCAGGCATGATCTTAATAACAAATACCGGTTTTCCTAATGCGATACCTAGGCCTTTTCTCTGTCCGATGGTATAATAAGGATAACCCATATGTTCACCTACAACAGTACCGTCACTCAAAATGAAGTTTCCTTTGCCAATTTTCTCATCCAAGTCCACTACTTGATGACGCAAGAAGGCGCGATAATCATTATCTGGAACAAAGCAGATTTCATAACTTTCAGACTTGTTCGCCAATTCTTTTTGGCCCATGTCTAATGCCATTTGGCGAATTTCTGGTTTGCTGAAATTTCCTAATGGAAAGCGAGTTCTCGCTAAGTTTTCTTGCGAAACGCCCCACAAAACGTAAGACTGATCTTTGTTTTCATCTTTTCCTTTAGACACTACATAGCGGCCGTTGTCTTGTTGGCGGACATTTGCATAGTGCCCTGTAGCGATAAATTCACAATCCAGTTTGTTGGCACGTTTTAAAAGTGCTTCCCACTTAATATGGGTATTGCATAAAACGCAGGGGTTGGGGGTTCGCCCAGCTAAATATTCATCAACAAAGTTATCGATTACAGATCCGGAAAATTCATCCCGAATGTCTAATATATAATGGGGAAAACCATAACCTACTGCAAGCGCTCTAGCATCATTAATGCTATCCAAACTACAGCAACCCGTTTCTTTGGATGAGCCACCAGAACTAGCATAGTCCCAGGTTTTCATAGTAAGTCCAATAACCTCATAGCCCTGTTCATGAAGCATAACTGCTGCTACTGAACTATCTACACCGCCACTCATTGCTACTAATACTCTTCCGCGTTTACTCATCTTTTTGAAATAAGCTACAAAGATACTGGAAAATTTTGAATACAAATTTTCCAGTAGTCAGTAAAGGGTAAAAATGGACGTTCTTTTTTATACCGATAAAAAAGAATCAAAAAAATTGTGTTTGGATGGAGGATTAAAACTTCATTTGTTCTACTTCCGCCGCTGTTCCTTCCACTATCTCTAAAAGTTCTTGTTTGTAGTTAATTAGATTTTGGGTGACCTGATCATCAGATACCGCTATGATCTGAGCGGCTAATATGCCCGCATTTTTCGCAGCATTTAAGGCTACAGTGGCTACAGGTATACCATTTGGCATTTGTAGAATTGATAAAACAGAATCCCAACCATCAATAGAATTAGTGGATTTAACAGGGACACCAATGACGGGCAAATGTGTAATAGAGGCTACCATTCCTGGTAAATGTGCAGCGCCTCCGGCACCGGCGATAATTACTTTTATGCCTCTAGATGCAGCATTTTTAGCGAAATCAAACATCCGCTGTGGTGTACGATGTGCTGAAACGATAGTGATTTCAAATGGAACTCCTAACGATTTCAGAATTTCTGCGGCGTCTGTCATAATAGGAAGGTCAGATTTACTTCCCATGATAATGGCGACTTTTGCTTGCTGATTTGTAGACATATTATTGTTAAGCTATTACTTTAATTGTATTTTGTATATGGCGTGCTATTTTAATAGCTTCTTCACGATCTTCGTTAACGATGGTGACGTGACCCATTTTGCGGAAAGGCTTCGTGTATTTTTTTCCGTAGAGATGAATAAATACACCATCCATTTTCATTGCATCCTCAATGCCTTCATAAATGGCTAGTCCGGCAAAGTCCGGCTCTCCTAATAGGTTAATCATCACTGCATTACTGATGTTGTCCGTGTTGCCTAATGGAAGATTAAAGATCGCTCTAAGGTGTTGGGCAAACTGTGAAGTTGTATTTCCTTCAATGGTTTGATGTCCACTATTGTGAGGACGAGGTGCTAATTCATTCACTAAGATATCACCATCTTTTGTTAAAAACATTTCTACTGCAAGTAAGCCAACAATTTTCAGGTCTTCAGCAATTTTTATTGCTAAGTCCTTTGCTTTTTGTTGAATACCGAATGAGAGATTGGAAGGGGAGATAATAAATTCCACAAGGTTCATTTGTGGGTTGAACTCCATTTCTACGCAAGGGAAAGTTTTGATATCTCCTTTATCATTTCTTGCTACGATAACTGCTAATTCTTTATCAAAATCAATCCATTTTTCGATGATACTAGGCTGTTCAAAAGCGTTATCAAAGCTACTTTCATCAATAATTTTATAGACTCCACGACCATCATAACCATCTTTTCTCAA
>Ga0079224_100013711_pt1 | contig 11299 bp, 14 predicted proteins | sample Stecom2015_FD_80414 | JGI IMG/M metagenome (GOLD analysis project Ga0079224, IMG submission 80414) | Agricultural soil microbial communities from Utah to study Nitrogen management - Steer compost 2015 | ecosystem: Environmental > Terrestrial > Soil > Agricultural land | place: USA: Utah...
TCAAACTTAAATTCCGCGCTGAATGTCCGTCTTTTTTGCCGTGCCATTTTCAATTATCTCCCAGTTCTCCTCAGTTTTACGACTTCTTATCGCTACTGTCCAGAAACTGGGTCGCACTTCACTAATATCCTCAGAGCCAGCGTCGGGTCAGTGATACTAATCAGAACAGAGCTTTCAGAGCCTGTACTAGGGTAGTTACGGAAATTAGGACGAGTACCATCTGAACCAAATAGAGGATAAGATACACATATTGGTTGACATGGTGGTACAAGTGCAAATGCGCCAGATTCCATACTTTGGAGTGTCATGCTAGCCTGGCAGATTCCACCATACCACCACTGTGGACGCCGCTCAATTGTTCCGCCTGCGCGTGTGGTAAGCGTTATCGGCGCAGAACCGCCGTTGGGATCGACTGCATATAGGCTGTAATCGTCATCAGTAGTAAGGATAGGATCATGAAAACTAAAGGCGTGATAAGCAATCAGAGTGCCGTCCGGTGACCATTCTGGATATTCAGCATAGACAGCCGTCGGTGGGTTTTGATAGGTGGGAAGCGACACAAGTGTAGAAGTGGTCAAATTAAATACGTAAAGACTGGAGAGCGCACTGAACGGATACGAATCTCCGACGCTTGGTCCGGCCATAAATGCTATCCGCGAGCCATCCGGTGACCAAGCAGGCATATATTTCTGGGTTTCGAAAGGTAACGGGATGTTGAGATACTGTCCATTGCAATTCGAGCCGGGAGGTCCGGGATTGGCATTCGCATCAACGATATTGAGAACCGACTCACCTCCAACTGATCGGGAAAAGACAATTTGGGTTCCATCGGGTGACCATGCTAAAGAGGTTGGCTGACATTGTTGGCTAACCAAGCGTGGAACTGGGTTGGGTATCGTAATGTCATCAATGACATAAATTCTAAAGGACGATCCTGATTGGTTACCTATGTATGCAACTTTGTTTCCCAAGGGAGACCAGTCAAAATATGTCACTGTACCGTTGACAGCAAATGAATAGGCAACAGTACCATCGCTGGCATTCAACACATAGAAGGTTGTGCCGCTTAGCAGCATCAATTGGGTTCCGTCAGGTGATAGACTGTATCTTTCATTCACGATTGAGATGCTAAGAAACGCATCGCGCTCGAACTGACAACGACGATGGAGATGGTTAACCGCCTAAAGAAGTTCTGGGACATCACCGAAGGTGAAGACCGCCGCCTTCTGGCACATAGCTTGTTTGATGAAATCGTGTATGACCTCGACGAACAGCGGATTGTGGATTTCAAGATTAAATCATGGGCAGAGCCATTCCTCATTTTGCGGGCGGCTTTGTATCACGATTTGATGGGGGAAGAAATGAAAAACCGTTTCAACAGCGGCGTTTCAAGTGGTGGACAGTTTTTTGACCCCAACGGGACTCGAACCCGTGTCTTCACCTTGAAAGGGTGACGTCCTAGACCGCTAGACGATGGGGCCTTACTGCGTGTTCAAGTCTACCAGTTCGCAGACAAAGCTGTCAAGGCGTAATCGACAGGTTCAGCCAAGCACCACGACATCGAGATTCTCGAAACGACCAGTCACCCGCACGCTGCCGGCTGCCGATTCTGCGGTTAGCTCGATTGACCCGGTGTAATTGTGCTCGCCAATCGATTCCAGAGTCAGCGTACCGCTTAACGCACTGGCCGTGAAGCCAAGATCAAACCGCGCGGCGACGCGCGCATCCTCAGGCCGCTGGAAATCCTCGGCGTGGACGATATCATACGTGCCCGGTTCAATATCGCCGGCCAGAATCAACCGTAGCTGCAACGGGGTTTCCGTGTCGGGCTGCTCAAACAGCAGCGTATAATCGGAACCAAGCTCGAAACTCAACAGCGCCTGCGACAGTGTCCCCTCAATCGCGCCGCTGACGCTGATTTCGGTGCTGCTGTCAGCCGCCTGTTCTGGCGTAGGCTGATCCGGCACGGGGGCGGCGTCGCTCTCGGTGGTTGGCGTCGGATCGTTAGCAGGGAGTTGAGCCTGCGTAGGCAGCGGTTGTTCCGGCGGCGTACCACATGCAGCCAGGCCGAGCAGTATCAGGACAGCGATCCATCGTCTCATCATTTGCTCCATTCAGACCTTGAGATCGGCCAGCACCTCACGCACGATAGCCCGCACACGCGCCTCAAAATTATCTGCCTGAGCCGCGCCATAAACAGCCTGAAAACGCTGCGCATCACCGGGCCGGGCGAGACCGAGCTGCCGCCGCATATCAATCAGCTTGTCTACCTGCTGCGGAGGCAGCGGCATAATATCACCCAACTGGCGCGCCATGTACATGATTTTTGCGGTATGTTCCAGCGTTTCCAACCGCAGGTAGGCATTCATCACATTGTCTGCCACCGTCAATGAGCCATGATACGCCAGCATGATCGCATCGTGTTCACGGATCAGATTGCGGATCGCATCGCGGTTTTCTGCGCTGGCCGGGGTCGCATAGGGTGTGGTCGGGATAATGCCGAGCAGGACGATGGCTTCTGGCACGACACAATTGTCGAATCCGATGCCCACGATAGTCAGCGCCACAGCCGTCGGCGGGTGAGCATGAACCACGCCATTCACATCATCGCGCTGCCGATAGCATTCCAGATGCATCAGAATTTCAGACGTGGGTTTCAGATTGGCGTTGGCCGCCGTGACCGCACCCACCCGGTTCCCATCCAGATCAACCTCGATCAACTGGTCGGGTGACATAAAACCCTTCGCCAGCCCGCTGGGTGTACACAGAATGCGATCCGGCCCTATCCGGGCGCTGATATTGCCGCTTGTGCCGTCGATATAGCCGTTCTGATACATCCGACGACCAATCTGGCAGATTTGTTCGCGCAGGTCTGCTTCACGCATGTCGAAGTTATTGAGCATCCTCGATGACTGCCGCCAGCACCTCAAACGGTATGCTGCTGCGCACGGGCCGTTCGCTGTCCGGGTCGATGTCTTCCAGATCACCGTCGCCGTAGCGCACCATCACCGACGGCGTGCCGCTGATACCGGCTGTCTGGCCGAGTTCGACATCCGTCTGCACCTGATTGGCATCCTCCCGGACACAGGCGGCCAGCGCGTCATAATCCAGCCCGACCCGGGCTGCGAAGGTGAAGGGTGTCAGGCTGTTGAACCGTGCCGCCGCCAGTTCGTACATCACGTCATGCGCTCGCCAAAATCCGCCCGGATTAAGGATGTCAGCGCATTCGGCCAACCGGGCCGTCAGCGGCGACAGGTTAGCATCCACTACCGGATAGAACCGATACTCCAATTTCGCCTGACCGGTGACTACGTAGGTTTCAATCAACTGACGTATGGTCGTATGGTAATTCTGGCAGTGCGGGCACAGGAAATCGGCGAATTCGACAATTGTGATCGGGGCGTCCGGTTCGCCGAGGACAAACGCACCGTCTGCCGTGCGCGCCTGCGGAATGGCGCTGTAATCGAACATATTCTCGTCGGCTTCAGCTTCATCCGGCGCGCAGGCGTCGCGCAGAGCCGCCAGCGAAGCATCCAGCATATCAATGATAAATACCGCCTCGGTTGCTGTAAGCTGCTCTTCCGACAGGCTCGCACCTGTGTTGGTGAAGATCGTGCCCAGAGTGCTGACATTGCATCCGGCTGGCAGAGGCTCTGAGTCCTGCGCCCAGACTGGCAGGGCGATCAACAGCAGCGCCAGTATACTGACTATCCATTTCCGCATTTTATTCTCCTGTGAATCTGTCGTTACGATAAAAGCGCCATGCAAGCTGAACACCGAAACGCGTATTGCGGTTGATGATGCCAGCAATATCTCCGTGAATCTGCGGGATAACCACCTGGCGCACTTTCTGCTCATCGGTCAATGCACTGGCAGTGATTTCCAGCGCCGCTTCGACATCGGCCACCGTGCCGGTGAAGAACACCAGCCCCTTGCCACCGAGGCCATCAGCCAGCCGTACCTCCATAAGCGCAACCTCAGCGCCCTTGATTCCCGCATCCGCCGCATGGATGGCTGCCGGCACGGTGCGCGTCTCGACGATACCGAGCGCCGTTGACACCCGTTCCAGCGCCCGAACGTCACGCTGACCGGCCAGCGCCCGAACAACCGCCGGCGCTACAGCCGGCAGGAAGATATGATCGGTCAGGGCGTCAGCGGCGATCTGCATACCCGCCTTCAGCGCCTCCTCGACCTCCGCCACCGGGCCGCCCAGCAGCACCAGCAGATTCCCCGGCTGCACGGTCCCGGCCTGCACCACATCGACTTCGGCGCGTTTGACCATTGCATCAGCGGATTCAATGCCGGCGGCGATGCTGCGGAATTCCAGCAGGGCCAGCGCCGGTTCGATGAGGCGACTTTTGTCATGGACCGGAGTCACGATGGATGAATCCTGACAGGTGGCAAGCGGCTAAAATCTGTGGAGAACTATAACACGTCTCCGCAGGCGCGGGTAGCGCCGGGGCGCCCATAAAGGTCTGGTCTGAAACGACAAAAGCGCCAGGCGCGGTTCACTCCCATTCGCCCCAGTCTTCTTCTGGCAGGGGCGTGTGTCCTTCGACTCGAATGCCGGGGATGGTCAATTCGTGTCGCGTATGTGTGTAGACGACATTGCCATCGGCGTCAGCCACCCGCTGCTGATAAAAATAGGGCGCAATGATTGTGCGCCGCGATGGGCCACGTCCGCTAAAGCGTACAGCAGTCAGATTACCTGTCAAGACATTAAAACGATAGCGGCCATACCAGTTATGATACTGAATGGTTTCACCCCAGACTCGCTCCTGCACATGGTAGCCCTTATAGCCTCTTGCAAAAGCTGAAGCGCCGCCGGCGATCATGCTTAACAACTGGCTCAGGCCAAGCCGTTTTGTAATCACTGTGCCTGCCAGACCGGCAACAGCCGCCAGCAGTCCCGTGCCCACTGCATCGCGCTGCCAGCCGCTGTCTACACTCTCCCGTGTATCCAATTCCAGGTTGGCGTAGGCTAACGTCCCGCCTTCCTCAAAAGACTGCTCCTGAATCCAGGGTTTGTACCAGGGAACACGCTGCACAGTCCGTGATCCGTCAGCGTGCAAAGTCGAAACCGGCGCAGACGGGATTGGTTGTTCGCGCCGGAGCAGCCGCTGAGTAGCCTGGTTGCCAATGGTAGATTGCAGCCGTATGACCCCCTGGGGCGGGAGCGCGGGCGGAAAGGCGGCGTTTCCAGAAAGGGCGCGCTGCAAATAAAAATTTTCAAGATACTCCTGCTGTAAGGCACGCTCTTCTTTTTGTGTTTCGGCTGCAGGCTGCGCGTGCAATCGGGTGCGATGCTGGCGAGTAGAGTGAGACTCCATTCTGCCATCCTTATACTCAATGATGGTATATCGCTATTGTAGTCCAGAACTGCGATTCGTGCATTTCAGGATGCGAGCGGATATTACGCGTCACACAATCCGAAAGCCGTCCTTGAGCGTGCAGCGGCGCAGCCGGCTGAAACTGCGGCACGTGGTCATGCCTTCGCCGGTAGGACTGGCGATGGTAAACGAGGTGAAACCCTCGCCGCCAAAGCCCAGCCCTGCCAGATTGGGCGCGTTCTTGACAAAGATGGAGCAGTCCATCGCCCGCGCCATGTGCGTCATATGGTCGACATTCTTGCTGTGCATCACAGCGGTATGGCGGAAACCGTGCTCGCTTTCCACGGCCAGATCAATCGCCGCGTAGACATTCGGCATCGGCACAACCGGCATGATCGGCATCATCTGCTCCGACCAGACAAGCTGGTGATCCGGTTCGACCACCGCCACCACCTGCCGGACTTCATCGCCCATGTTGATGCCAATTTCCTTGAGCAGCACCCGCGCATTCTGGCCGATAAATTCCTTGTTCATCACACCCGGTTTGCCAGGACCGCGATCTTCCGCGAAGATGGCTTTCATCAGCCGCCGAAGCTGCCACGAGCTAATCAGGTAACCGCCGTGCCGGGTCATCGCATCGACCAGATCATCCAGCACCGCTTCGACCACGATACAGGTCTTTTCTGTCGTGCAGACCAGGTTGTTATCGAAGCTGCCGCCGCGCACCACGTCGCGCCCGGCCTGCTCGATGTCTGCGGTATCATCGACCACCACCGGCGGATTGCCCGGCCCGGCGCAGACCGCACGTTTGCCGCTTTTCATCGCCTGCCGTACGACGCCGATGCCGCCCGTCACCGCCAGCAGCCTGACCTGCCTGTGTACCATCAACGCCTGTGCGCTTTCGATAGTCGGTTCGACCACACACGTCAGCAGATTTGGCGGGCCGCCGGCGCTCTGAATGGCGCGGTTAAGAAGCTGGATCGTGTAGGCGGTGCATTCCTTCGCGCCGGGGTGCGCATTGAACACCACCGCGTTGCCCGCGCTGACCATGCTGATGCTGTTGTTGATGGCGGTGCTGGTCGGGTTGGTGCTGGGGGTGATCGAGGCGATCACGCCGTAGGGCGCATATTCGGTGATCGTCAGGCCGTTATCCCCCGTCCACGCCGCTGTATCCAGAAATTCCGGTCCCGGGGTTTTGGTCGCCGTCAGCAGATTCTTCTGTACCTTATCTTCGTAGCGGCCCATGCCGGTTTCATCGTGTGCCATCTGTGCCAGCACCTGCGCATATTCCCGGCCCGTGGCGCGCATCGCCGCAACGATCTGCTTACGGCGTTCCAGCGGCAGCGCCTGAAGCTGCTCGAAAGCCTCTGCCGCCGCGCTGACCGCGCTGTCCGGGTCGGGGAACATGCCATCGCCGGGACGCGGCTCGAATGGCACATGGCTTGGCACGCTGTGGGTCGGAGCAGGTAGGATGTGTTCGGTATCCCCCAGTTCGCGCATGACATATTCGATAATGCTGTTGATGCGCGCATCATCCATCGGCTGTGCTTCCATAGATCAATCTTTCTACCCGGTCAGTTATGCCGCAGGGCATTTGTTTACCGATCACTCAAATTCAAGCAAGAGGCTCAGTTCCCCTGCCCTGTTTCATTCTGCTGTAGAGGCAGGCGGAACGTAAATGACGTTTGCCTGCCATCAGGCGTGCTTCCGGCGCTGAAATCACCGCCATGCGCTCGCGCTACTGCATCAATAAACGGCAGGCCGAGTGCTACACTGGTCCGCGCCCCGGCCTGGCGGCGTTCCCACTGCGGCGCGCGCGTCATGATGTCCCGTTCAAAACCCGGCTGGATAGGCCGCCCGCTGTCGGTGAAACGCAGCACCGCCCGATGCTTTTCCTGACTGACCCGCACCGTCAGGGTATCGCCGCGCACGGTGAACTTCGCTGTGTTGTCGATCAAAGCGGCCACGACATGCTGCAACAATTCCTGATCGGCCTGCACCAGCAGCGGCGCTTCCGGCAGGTCCAGCGTTACTTCCAGCCCTTTAACATCAAATGTGTAGGCGTCTCTTTCCAGCCCGGCCCGCACCACATACCCCAGATCAACTTCGGTCAATTGTAACTCATAGACGCCAAGTTCCAAACGCGGCAGATCGACCAGCGTACTCACCAGATTCAACTGTCGCTGGGCGGCGCTCAGCGCACCGCGCAGCAGCCGCCGGGTCGCTTCTGGCATACCATCTTCTTCCTCGAAGGCAAGCATCACTTCGAGGCTGCTGATAATCACACTGATGGGACTCTTGAGATCGTGCGACAGCAGCGCCGCCGAACCGAGCGTATCGGCACGCGTCTGGCCCAGCAGCGCGCCTTCCGCCAGCAAACGACCGTTGAGCGCGTGAGGCGCAGCCAGCCAGTGACGCAGGTCAGCCCAGTTGATCGGTTCGTCCAGCACCAGATCAGCCCCCGCTTCCAGCGCCGCCTGCCGCAGCACCGCCTCTCCCTGATTCAACGCGATAATCGCGGCTTTGCCCCCCACAGCCTGGCGCAGCGCCCGGCACACAGCCACCCCGTTGATTTCCGGCATGGCAATATCGACCAGCACGCCTCTGGACGGGCGCTCCCGGAGCAGCCTCAGGGTTTCTTCCTCATCCGCCGTGATGCTGAGGGTATAGCCCAGGTTCTGAAAACGAACAGTGAGCGGTTCGAGCGCCTCCGGTGATCGTCTGCCGACCAGAATCAGATGCTCGCTCAACGTTGCAGCTCCGTCACTTCATAGGCGGTCACCGCTTCGACCCGGTTCCTGACCTGTACCTTGCCTATTGGGCGCACCGTTACCTGCGGCTGAACCTGCTGGTAGGTGGCGTGACTGATGAGAATTTGGCACTGGTGGCTGAGTCCCTGCAAGCGGGATGCCAGATTAACGGTGTCGCCAACCGCCGTAAAATCCATGATGCGGTCTGTACCGACGTTGCCAACCACGGCCATCCCCGTATGGATTCCGAAATTAATGCACATGCGATATTCCGGGGCAAGGCTCTGGTGAAACTCCGCCAGCGCCTCGCGGATCATCACAGCCGTCTGCACCGCGAACAGCGCGTGGTTTTCTTGTGGCAGCGGCGTGTTGTAGAGCGCCATCACCCCGTCACCAAGAAACTTGTCGATTGTGCCGCCGTTCTGGAGAATCAGGCTGACAATCAGGTTATGATAACCGTTCAGAACGCTGAGCAGTTCCTCCGGCGGGATATGTTCACATAACGCGGTGAAGCCTTCGAGATCAGCAAACAGTACCGTGACTTCCTGCCATTTACCGCCCAGTTTCACCTGACCGGGGTCGCGCAGCATCTGATCGACCACCGAACTGTGGACATAACGCTCGAACGTCTGCCGCAGAATCTGCTGCTTTTGGCGCAGTTGGTCGGCTTCGGTCTTGGCCCGCAGGCGTGTTTCAACCCGCGCCATCAGTTCACGCGGGCTGTACGGCTTGCTCAGATAATCATCCGCGCCAACCGCGAGGCCGTAAACCCGATGATCGACATCGCCCTGTGCAGTCAGCATCAATACCGGTATCTGCGCTGTTTCCGCGTCAGATTTGATGGCGGTGCAGACTTCAAAGCCATTCATGCCGGGCATATCGATGTCCAGCACCACCAGATCGGGCCGCTGGGCGCGCACTGTGTCCAGCGCATTCGGGCCGTCATAGGCCGTAATCACATCCAGCCCCATCGCCTGGAGAATATCTCTGGCAAGCTGGCGCATCTCCGGGTTGTCTTCGGCAACCAGAACCTTCATTGAGGCTTCCTAAGTAAGGTAGGCATCAAGCTTGTGGGCCAGCACACGAAAATTGATTGGCTTGGAAAGATAGTCGTCGCACCCGGCAGCCAGTGCCCGTTCCCGATCACCAATCAGCGCGTGAGCAGTCAGGGCGATAATCGGGATGTGTTTAAGTTCATGGTTAGCTTTGATCTGTCGAGCCGCCTGCCAGCCATCCAGCCGGGGCAGCGACAGGTCCATCAGGATCAGGTCCGGGCGTTCAGAGGCGGCCATCATCACCCCCTGTTCGCCATCAACTGCGCGCAAAACTGTGTAATGCAGGGAAGCCAGAATATCGCAAATGAGGATCATGTTATCCGGGTTATCTTCGACCACCAGAATACGGCTGCCGTTCATACACCACATGCCTCCGTGCCGCTGTCCTACTCCTGTAATTGTACTGCGTTTCTCCGGTTCAACAGGTCGATTGCAACAATCGTAATAACTAACCGGAACTGCTAACCGCAGTATAACATAGCGTTTCAGCGCACCATGCCTTGAGCAATTCTGGATTTTTCACGAAAGATCGGCGGATTTGCTGTAGCGGACTTCATGGTTCGTCTGCCAGGTATCGACGATTGCCATGATGATGGCATCCACCGGACGGTTATCGGTAGCTTTTGTCTGACGTGCCGGGCTGCCGGATGCCACCAGCACCCGTTCGCCCACAGCCGCGCCTAACGCATCCACCGCCACCACATAGCTTGAGGCCGGCGTGTTGTCGATGTTGATCTTGCGCACGAGACGCAGCGGCAGGCCCTCCATGTTGTCAGTCTTGCGTGTGGCGACGACACTTCCGACCACCTCACCAATGATCATCGAATGCCGGCCTTCTATTCCTTGCGCCCGGCAGTAGGATCGCGCCCGCTTACTGCTTCGATTGCCGCCAGCGCCGCACCGTAGCCGGCCATGATGTCGCGCTCTTCACCGCCGAGGTAAACCCGCCCAAAGCTGCCGAAGGCCATCACCTCCAGAATGTTGATCTCCGCCGCTTTTTCAGCTTCGTTCGCTGCCAGCGCCGCATAACCCGCCGGTTCGACTTCCAGCACGTACAGCGTCTGCCCGGCGAGGATCATCTGGCCGTGCCGCAACCGGTTGATAAGCTGCGTCTGGTGTGCGTCAATGTTGCGGATGATCTGGCTGGAAACGATGCGCGGTTTAATGCGCTCCTCCTGGGTAACGCCCAGCGCCTCCAGAATGGCTTCGCCGGCAGCGCGCGTTTCTGATTGTTCGTCCGAATGTACTTCGAGCAGGCCATACAGTCGCTCAACAATTTGCAGGCCGGGCCGCACCCGCGTGGCCTTGAGCGCAATATCGGTAATGCGGTTGATTTCGATACCGGGTGAAATTTCGATCCACAGCGAAGCATCGCCGGGCAGGGGCAAAAAGCCGCGCGCCACTGTGCCCAGAAAGGCGGCATGCTGCGGCTGAAGGCTGTCCAGAAAAACGTAACTGCGCAGATCGACGGTCACAAGCTTCTCTCCTGAGTGCTGCCAGCCAGTATAACATCAACGGCGCAGCTCCGCCGCTTATTCAAACGGGTCTTCGGGAAAGCGGTACTTATTCAGCAGACCCCATACCTGCGGCGGCCAGTAACGCACCAGCGCCTCACCGATGACGTGTTGCAGTTCGATGGGACCAAACGCGCGCGAATCATTACTGTGGTTGCGGTTATCGCCCATGACAAAATACTCATCTGGCCCCAGCGTGCGCGGCTGGGTCATCCCCCGGCTGGACCACGTCGCTTCGTTGATGTACGGTTCGTACAGTTCGCGGCCATTGATATACACCCGCGAATCGCGCACTTCCACCGTCTCCCCCGGCAGGCCGATCACGCGCTTGATGAGCGGCGGCTCGATTCCGGGGCGGCTGGGGGATTCAAACACGATGATTTCACCGCGCTGGGGCGAGGACAGCATGTAGTTCACGCGGCTGACGATGACGCGCTGGCCGGTCTCGAAACTTGGCTCCATGCTGGGGCCATCCACGTAAAAGCGGACACTCGCCAGATCAACCAGCGAATAAATGGCAGCGATCAGGACAATGGTTTCGATCAGTTCGTACAGCAGCCCGCGCCGCCGCAGGCGCGGACGCGGCATCGAGATCACATTCTCCATCCAGTAGACTCCTACGGCGCGCCGATGCGCGTGACGATGCCCCA
>Ga0079224_100013712_pt1 | contig 11299 bp, 7 predicted proteins | sample Stecom2015_FD_80414 | JGI IMG/M metagenome (GOLD analysis project Ga0079224, IMG submission 80414) | Agricultural soil microbial communities from Utah to study Nitrogen management - Steer compost 2015 | ecosystem: Environmental > Terrestrial > Soil > Agricultural land | place: USA: Utah...
AAAGACCAGGATCTGGCTTTGATTCTGGTCACAGCTCCGGCGAGAGATCAGGGAATTGCGTATCTGCAACGCAACAATGACATCTGGAACTGGCAACCTCGCATCGAACGCACCATCAAACTACCCCCTTCGATGATGTCGCAATCCTGGATGGGATCAGACTTCACCAATGACGACCTGGTACGGGAATCCAGCATCACCGACGACTATAAACAATCCCTGTTGGGAAGAGAAATGGTCGGGGATATAGAAGCCTACAAACTCGAACTCATTCCACATGAGGATGCCGCCGTAGTCTGGGGAAAACTTATCATGTGGATTTCAGTAGATCATTTTATGCAGGTCAAAACGGAATTTTATGACGAAGACGGATTCCTGATCAACACCATGACGGCCAGCGATTTTACCACGTTTGATGGCCGCCACATCCCTGCACGGATGACCATAGTCCCCGAGGATAAACCCGGGCACAAAACCATCGTGGAGTATGTTAACCTGGAATTTGATATTCCTATTCCGGATCAGGTGTTTACCATTCAGCATATGAAAAACCTTCCCTAATATGGCGCTGACATTCAAACTGGCCTTTCGCAACCTCTGGCGGAACAGACGACGGACGCTGATTACGGCAGCCAGTATTATGTTTGCCACCTTTTTTGCCATTTCTATGTCTTCTCTCCAGCAGGGAACCTGGCAACATACTCTGGAAGGACTGCTTCAGAATTATACAGGATATCTACAGATTCATGCAAAAGGATACTGGGACAACCAATCCATTGACCTGTTGATCCCGGATAGTCCTACTATGAAGGATTCCATCCAGCACCATCCTCAAATCAACCGGGTGATGGCCCGGTTGGAAAACTTTGCATTGGTTTCCACCGGACCCAAAACCAAAGGGGTCTTGCTGGCCGGTGTTCATCCGGATGAAATCAGGCAATTTACCGATATAGACGATCAAATGCTTCAGGGTTCATTTATCGAGGAAGGACAACCACATGCTGTGCTTGGGAAGGATCTGGCTGAAGTCCTCGGACTTACTGTAGGCGATACCCTCATTGCCATCAGCCAGGGATACCAGGGCAACAATGCTGTAGGTCAGTATAAAATCACCGGACTGGTGAATTTTGGCAACCCCCAATTCAATAAACAACTCGTATATATTCCACTCAGTGAAGCACAGGAATTCTATGGCTCACCCGATATGGTCTCTTCCTTGATCCTCCTCACTCACCGTATCGGAAATGTGGACCAGGTTGCCGATCAACTTGCTTCCAGGCTGGACACCAGCAGATACGAAATTATGACCTACGAAGAACTTATCCCTACACTGCTCGAAAGCAAGGCTTTGGATGAAGCCAGCTCAAAAATCATCATGTATATTTTATACATTCTCATTGGTTTTGGTATCCTCGGAACCGTTATGATGATGATTCGTGAAAGACAATACGAATTTGGTGTACTCAAAGCCATCGGAATGAAATCACGGCAAATGATTTCGATGGTGTTTCTGGAAGTACAGGCCATGGGACTGGTCGGGGTATTGGCTGGAATGATACTGGCATTACCTCTGGTCGTTTATCTCAATCTCCATCCCATTCATCTGAGTTCTGAATTTGGGGAGACCTACGAACAATTTAATATGGAACCACTAATGAAATCCATATTGTCACCCGGGATATTTCTGGAGCAAGCCATCGTGGTTTTTCTGATGGTCGTCATTATATCCTTATATCCCTTTTTTACGCTTCGCAATCTGAAACCCGTCGAAGCCATGAGAGCTTAATCAAAAATCTTGCATATGCTTACAAAAATAGCATGGATGAATATTTGGCGAAACAAAACCCGTTCAGCCATTCTCATTACCGCCATCTCCCTGGGGATTTGGGCATTGATTTTCATCAATGGGCTCTCGATAGGTATGGTACGGGGGTATATCGACAAAGCCATTCTGGAAAGAACATCCCATATCCAAATCCACCATCCGGCGTATATCGAAGAACCTGAAATAGCCCATTTTTACCAGGGGAAGGACGTAATAACCTATTTGGACACAGCCCGGCTGGTTCAGGCCTACAGTTCCCGAATCGTGGCGCAGGGCATGATCAGTTCGGCTCAGTCAAGTCGGGGCATTACCCTGTACGGCGTGGATCCCACCCGCGAAAAGACGTTGACAAACCTCGATATGCAAGTCGAAGAAGGAGAGTATCTTCCTGAAGAAGGAGGAAATTATATCCTTATCGGGGACAAGATCGCTGAAAAACTCGGTGTGAAGTTGCGATCCCGTGTAGTTGTCAATTTTCAAAATACTTCTGGTGACGTAACCGCAGCAGCCTTCCGTGTAGCCGGAATCATTGGCGGCAGATCCACCATGACCGGAGATGATGCAGCTTATATACCGTTTGAAACCTTGCAAAAATTAACGGAGATGGAGCCAGGCATGACCCACGAAATCGCAATACTTCTCCATGATCAGAATGAAATCGAAGCATTTGAACATACACTCGTCTCTGAATTCGATGATTTGAGTATCCGAGATTATGGAGAGATAGCACCCGATGTGGTACTTATGGGTTCACAAATCGACATTTCTCTGACCATCATGACGGTTGTTTTTATGCTGGCACTGATTTTTGGCATTATCAATACGATGCTTATGGCCGTGCTGGAGAGATATAAGGAGCTGGGTATGCTGCTGGCCGTGGGTATGAAAAAAATGCAGGTTTTTGCACTGGTGGTATGGGAAACCATCTTCCTGTCTATGATTGGTGTACCCGTAGGCATCATCCTGGGCAGTCTGACTATACTAATAACCGGCAGGCAGGGCATTAGCCTCGCTCAATGGTCGGATAGTCTTACAGAATTTGGTTTGTCTACCATGATCTACCCTGAGCTTTATCCACGTCAATATATTATCATTTCCCTGGCTGTTCTGATCACCGCAGTACTTGCGTCCTTATATCCGGCCAGAAAAGCCACATCCCTCAACCCCATCGAAGCCTTGAGAAAAATATGAAACGAAAAATGATGAATACGACACCACCTTCACTGAATCCGGTGATCATTGCCACCCATCAACTGGAAAAAATATACAATCCAACCAGGATTCCGGTTCATGCCCTCAGAGGAATCGATCTGGAAGTAAAAAAGGGGGAGTTTACCGCAATAGTTGGTCCTTCCGGTTCGGGCAAATCCACCCTCCTTCACATCATAGGAGGACTGGACAATCCTACCAAAGGTTCCGTATATATAGGCGGACGGGATATAACCACTATGTCCAACGGTGAATTAACGGAATTCCGGAAACAACATATCGGCTTTGTTTTTCAATCCTATAATCTTATCCCTGTCCTTACCGCGCTGGAAAACGTCGAGTTCATTATGTTGTTACAGAACAAAGACAAAAAGGAAAGAGAACAACGGGCCAGGTTTTTACTGGAAAGCGTAGGTCTGGCGGACAAATTGCACAAACGACCCAGCGAACTATCGGGTGGACAACAACAGCGGGTAGCTGTAGCACGAGCCCTGGCATCCAAACCCTCCTTTGTCCTGGCCGATGAACCTACGGCCAATCTGGATTCGGTCTCGTCGGGCAATTTACTGGATATAATGGAACGACTCAACCAGGAGGAGGACATGACCTTCGTTTTCTCCACCCACGATCCCAGAGTGATTGAAAGAGCACATCGCATCATTCATCTCGTGGACGGTCGGATAGAAAAAGATGAGATTGTAAATCCAACCGAAGTGCAATGACGAGAATTTCACTACCCTTTTATCGTTTGCGTGGAGGCCAAATGGTCCGATGGATTTTTGCTGTGGTTTGGATATTAGGTACTCTGATCAGTTTACCCAGTGCCCGGGCACAATCGGGTGATGGCAAGAAGTCACTAAATTTCACCTGGAATGGTTATATGAAACATATGCATACAGCCATTTACCAACCTTTTCTCGATGAAGTATTTATCGATGGTTTGTTTCAAAACCGCCTGAATTTCACACTGGCTGGTGACCAGTCGCCGTGGGTACTCCATGCGGGCCTTCGCAACAGACTATTTTATGGGAATTATTTCGAACTGGATCCGGATCGAGGACTCAACATCCATGTCGACAACAACGACTTTCTTCCTCTTTCCATCAATATCTTAGATGGTGAACACTTGCTGCTTAACACATACCTCGATCGTCTCTATGTGCAATGGTCCCGCAAAGCCTGGGAAATCCGGGTAGGCAGACAAAGGATCAATTGGGGCATCAGCACATTCTGGAACCCCAATGACCTTTTCAATACCTTTGATTTCACAGATTTCGACTATGAGGAACGACCCGGCTCCGATGCCGTCAGGATAACCTGGTATGCAGGTCCCGTATCCAGACTGGAGGGTGCTATCCAGATGGCAGACCGTTGGGATGATGTCACCGCCGCTATGCTTTACCGCTGGAATTCCGGTGCCTTTGATTTTCAGATCATCGGTGGAAAATTCAGGAAAAACATCACCGTGGGTGGTGGCTGGTCGGGCTATCTGGGTGATGTAGGTTTTAAGGGGGAATTAATGTACTTTGATGCCACAGAGTCTGGAGTGTCGAATACGTTCAATCTCACAGCGGGATTGGATTATTTCTTTGGGGATGACGTATTTGCAGGCATCGGGTATCTTTACAATGAGTCAGGTACCACAGGCCAGGGCAGTAATCTTTTCTTGTTTGAACTTTCCGCACGGAATTTATACCCCTACCGCCACGCCATGTACGGTAACGCCAATATCATTCTTTCACCTTTGCTCACTGCAGGGGCTAGTCTGGTGTATTCCCCCGTGAAATCGGACCCCTGGTTTATCAGCCCCAATCTTTCATACAGCCTGGCTACTAACTGGGACCTGGATTTCGTTTCTCAATTTTTTGTGGCCGAAGCCCCCACCGTCAATCTAAATGTTTTTGCCTTCTTCCTGCGTACCAAATGGAGCTTTTAGTACGGCCGCGAGCCCTACCAACACCCTCAAAAAGACTCAAGGCCATGGTCCCCTAGGGCGTATATCCCACCGACATCCCACACCCACTCCTCTAATTTCTAACCTACTCTACCCGAACCAATTGCAAATCGTGAAAATCAAAACTAAAATCGATATAAGGCGATATGCCTTTCATTCGAATCTCTACGGCCCTTCCCTCCGTATCAAGCACAAAATTGGCAAAAGCATCGCAATCCATATCGCGATATTCCCAACGGATGGCGAAGGTATTCCCCCGGTAAAATCCCATTGGACCGGAAAGCTTAGGTGAGCGAAGCGAAGTAAACCACAATTGACCGTCCTTTTCTTCGATACGTACATCTCCAAACCACGAATCTCTGTACAACCCCACAAAGTTTTGCGGTTCGATATCCATCGATTTGTGAGCCTCCACAGTCTTCCAGACTTCCTGCGTGACAGAGTCCGCCCCTGTCTGCATCTCTTCGATCTGATCCTGGGCATCCTTGATCCAATCTGGTCCCCGGACACCGAGATAAGCATCCATAATGGTTTGAGAGATCGACCGGAACGCAAAACCTCCCGGATCCGTATTGGTTAACACCACGATGCCCAGATGTATTTCGGGTACCAAAATGGTACGAGATAACATCCCCGGCAATCCACCTGTGTGTTCCACACAAATTTTACCTGCACGATCCCGAATTCCCCACCCCAGACCGTAACCAAAAAAGTGTGTTCCATAAATCCCCTGGGGCAGTATTTCAAACCCAATATTGGTATGAGGCCGCCACAATTCCTGGTAGCTGATTTCCGATAAAATCCGTCCTCCAGGAGATCCGCCGAGCACACCACGGTTAAGATTCATACGCATCCAAAGCGCCAAATCGTGAACGCTGGCATAAATTCCTCCCGCTGCACCCAAACTCGCATTGGGCTTGGTATATGTTTCGAGTTGAACCAACTCCCCTTCCTTTACTGCATGAGGCATCGCAACATTCATGCGGGTTTGAAGCTGTTGATATACAGGCGCGCTATCCTCCATACCCAATGATTCCATAATGCGACTGCGAACAAAATCCGCCCAGGACATTCCACTCACACGGGCCACCACCTCACCAGCCACCAGATATAAGAGGTTGTCGTAATCGTATTTGGTCCGAAATGCGGAAACCGGTTTTTGATGCTGAAAACTCTTCAATACATCGTCAATAGTGAAATCCGCCCCATCTGGAAAGAACATCAAATCGCCAGCCCCCAATCCCAGTCCACTGCGGTGGGTAAGTAAATCCTGGATATTGAAATTGGCCGTTACATAGGGATCATACATTCGAAATTCCGGTATATGATCGATTACATGATCGGTCCAACGCAATTTTCCCTCATCCACAAGGATAGCCAGGGCAGCTGCAGTAAAAGCTTTGCTATTGGAAGCAATAGCAAAAACCGTATGTTCATTGACAGGTGTGGGCTGATCCACGGCCGTGACACCATAACCCTTGCTATGCACCACCTCATCATCCTTGACCACAGCAATAGCAACCCCCGCCAGGGGCATCCTTTCCATGGTCTCCGATACCAGGGAATCGATTTTTGCAGAAGAAATGGACTGAGCAATAAGGTAATTCGAATAATGGGATTGCAGAAAGCAAAAAACTACAAGGAAAGTCAGTCTGTACACCATAATTTTGTTATTAGTATCTTAAAAATATGAAATAAAATTTTGGATTCACCAGATTTATACCTATTCCAATGAAAAATTGATCCGATGAACCAAATTTCAGTTACCATACTGGCATTTCTTTTCTGGAGCAATCTCCTTTCCGCTCAGGGGCCCGATCAAACCCGGCCTAACATTTTATTTATCCTGGCTGATGATCTGGGATATGGGGACCTGGGGTGTTACGGTCAGGAGAAAATTCTTACACCCAATATCGATGAACTGGCCCGCCAGGGAATGAAATTCACTCAGCATTATTCCGGCTCACCGGTATGCGCTCCATCGAGATATATTTTTCTTACCGGTCTGCACTCAGGTCATGCCTTTATTAGGGGGAATCATGAATGGGCGGAGCGGGGGGATGTATGGGACTATCATAAAGTAGTGCAGGACGTAAACCTGGAAGGCCAATACCCCATACCCGACTCCACCATAACGCTAGGAGAGACCCTGCAATCTGCGGGCTATACTACAGCCTTGGTGGGTAAGTGGGGCCTTGGTGCACCGGAAACCGATGGCGTACCCAATAAACAGGGTTTCGATTATTTTTACGGGTACAACTGTCAGCGTCAGGCTCACAATTTATATCCCCCCTTTTTGTGGGAAAATGATGAACGCGTGTGGCTCGACAACGAGATTGTAGCACCTGGCACCAAATTAGCGCAGGGAAGTGATCCGTACGTCCTGGATTCCTACAGTAGATTTCTACAGAAAGATTTTGCTCCGGAAAAAATGCTGGAAGCCGCTCTTGGATTTATCGATCGACATAAACGCGAGCCCTTTTTTCTGTATTTTGCCTCTCCCCTCCCACATGCCCCACTGCAGGTTCCGAAAGCGTATTATGAAAAATATCTTGGGAAGCTGGGTGAGGAGGAGCCTTATTTGGGGGATATGGGGTACTTCCCCCACCGATATCCACGTGCTGCCTATGCCGCAATGGTATCCTACCTTGATGAGCAGGTCGGCAAACTCGTATCTAAGTTGAAAGACGAAGGATTATACGAAAACACGCTCATCATTTTTACCAGCGACAATGGTCCTACCTACAATGGAGGAACTCAATCACCGTGGTTTGAAAGTGGAGGGGCTTTTCCCAGTGAACGGGGACGCGGCAAAGGATATGTGTATGAAGCTGGAATTCGGGTGCCTTTCATTGCTACCTGGCCGGGTGTAATTCCGGAAAATACAAGTTCCGACGTGATTTCTGCATTTTGGGATATGATGCCCACTTTCCATGCAGTGACAGGCTTGCCTCAGCCACCACATGTAGATGGCAAAAACCTACTGCCTGTTTTTCAGGGCCGTAGCCAACAGGTGGATCGCGAATATTTGTACTGGGAATTTCCCGCTTATGGAGGTCAACAAGCTGTTCGAATGAATGAATGGAAGGCCGTTCGTCAAAATATTCTTACGGGTAATCTGGAAATCGAATTGTATAACCTGGTATCCGATCCCAGGGAACAATATAATGTCGCAGCTCAATACCCTCATGTGGTACAACGAATAGCAGAAATTATGAAAAAAGAACATGCCATAGCTGTATTGGATCGATTCAGGATGGAGGCTATTGATGCAACGGACTAACAAGTATATTTTGAATTTTTTGGCGTTCTCACAAACCAGGCGTAAACCGAGATTTTAAAACTAATTGATTTAAACCCAGATATGTTCCGATTGAACTTCCCCCATAAATTGTCTTATGTCTTATTCTGCGTGCTTTATCTCTGTAGTTCATGCAACACAGAAAGGAAAAACGAAAAAACCGATCCACCCAATATCATTTTGATCAATGTCGATGATCTCGGCTATGGCGATACTGAAATATACGGCAATAGTGATTTTGACACCCCACATATACTTCAACTTGCTTCTCAGGGTATGACTTTCACCAATGCATATGCAGCTGCGGCCAACTGCGCTCCTTCCCGCGCATGTCTGCTCACCGGACAATACAGTCCTCGTCATGGGGTCTATACTGTAGGCTCCTCGGAACGAGGGCACAGCAAAGACCGGAAACTCATTCCCGTGGAGAATATCGAAGTCCTCGGGGATTCTGTAATTACCCTGGCCCATGAATTCCAACGTAATGGGTATAGGACCATGATGATCGGAAAATGGCATTTGGGTGATGATCCATCGGTTCATGGTTTTGATGTCAATATCGCCGGAAATCACGCTGGACATCCAAAATCTTATTTCAGTCCTTATGGAAACCCCGACCTGGCAGATGGTCCTGAAGGCGAATATCTTACCGACCGGCTGACGAGAGAAGCCATTTCACTTATCGAAAAGAGCGATGAACCATTTTTTCTCTACCTGGCGTATTATGCGGTTCATACCCCGCTTCAGGGTAAGCCCGAGCTCGTAGCGAAATATTTGGAGCAGGGAATGGAGGATAAAACCGCCCGCTATGCTGCCATGGTTGAAAACCTGGACACCAATCTGGGTCTTCTTTTCAAATCGATGGACCGTCTAAAATTGATAGAAAATACGTTGATCGTATTTACTTCGGACAATGGAGGTATCGCTGCCATTCATCCCCAATTACCATGGCGAGCCGGGAAGGGATCCTACTTCGAGGGAGGAATAAGGGTACCGATGATCGTTTCCTGGCCCGGGAAAATTCCATCCGGATCCATCAGTGATCTGCCCGTGATCAATCTGGATCTCTACCCTACTCTGCTTTCCATTTCGGGGATCGATCCCCAAAATCCAATCCTGGATGGCATGGATATTTCCCGGGAATGGAACGGCGATAAAATGAATCGCGAGAGAAGTCTTTTCTGGCATTTTCCTGTTTACCTACAGGCTTATGACGGGAAGACGGATGATGCCCGGGACGAATTATTCCGAACCCGTCCCGGAACCGCCCTGCGGATGGGACCCTGGAAAATTCACCACTATTTTGAAAGCGATGAATGGGAATTGTACAACCTGGAGTCCGATCCGGGGGAACGAATGAATCTATGGGATCAGGAAACGGATGTGGGACAGAAATTAAAGGCCCAATTGGAATCCTGGAGACAGGAAACAAATGCCGCGATACCTACGCAGCCCAATCCTGAATTTGAAAGGTAATACTGGCAGACCCCCAGAGCTTACACAAGAAAACAGGGTGAAGCTGCAATTTTCCCGGTAAAAAAATTTTTATCGAGGCAATATCAATGGTTATCTCCAACCTTCAACAGGGGCAGATCCAGATACTGCTCGGGAATCCCAAATGCATCCACCAAAGCCAATCCATCCGGTACTAACTGTTGTACGTGGCGATGAATCAACTGCCGAATGGCTTTCGATTTGCGACCACTGAAATATCCTTGTTCCAGATACCATCCGTTGTGTTCGTACATGGTAGCTAAAGCAAAGAGGGCGGATAATTTTTTCAACATAAATATTTCCTCAGGTTCTTGCGTGGTATTGATGGTGGCATGCATGGCCATCAAACATCTTTCTTCTGCATAGGCTATGGCTACCTGGGTCACATGGGTGTTGACTCTGAGAAAAGCCTGGTAAGGAGACACTCTCTTGCGAAACAATCGATTCATTCGTTGTGCCAGGGAAAAAGTCAACCGGCGTCTTCGGTAGGAAAAAGCATCCGCATGGAAATCCCGGCTGTATAAATGAGAAACATCCACATTGTTGGTATACACCGGATTGAAGGTGACCAGGGTATCCGCCCAGTTGCGACTCAGATATTTTATCACTCCGAGCAGCGAATCGGCATTAAAATCTGACTGGAAGGCAGATAGAACACCTTTTGCGGCAAGCTGCAGGATTACATGGTTGTCACCCTCAAAAGTGGCAAATACATCAAGATCAGCCCGTAAACTACCAAGACGGTTTTCACTCATATATCCTTGTCCCCCGCAAGCCTCTCTGCATTCCTGTACCGTAGAATTTCCATGCCAGCTAGCCAAAGCTTTGAGTGCCGCTGCCTCGGCCTCGAGTTCGCGTACATCACTCCCCGGTGTACTGGCCGCATACCTTTTCATCAGATCTTCCAGGGCAAAATGGAGCGCATAGGTTTTGGCCAGAAGGGGAAACAACCGCATCTGGTGACTGGGATATTCAATCAATAGATTTTCCAGGCTGTGGACATCTTTACCAAATTGTCTTCGCTGATAGGCGTATCTCATTGCGATAGCCAGGGCTAATTTGGAACCAGCAACAGAACCCTTACCGACGCAAATCCGACCTGCGACCAGCGTTCCCAACATGGTAAAAAAACGCTTATTGTCCTTGTCAATCGGAGATTGATAATTTCCCCGGCTATCAATGGAACCAAACCGATCCAAAAGATTGAACACAGGAACCCGGACCGAATCAAACCAGATTCTACCATTATCCACACCGTTTAGCCCTACTTTGGGCCCATTATCCTCAATCCGTATGCCCGGCAATAGATGACCATGATCATCCCGCAACGGAACTACTATAGCATGCACGCCATGATTTATTCCCCGCACGATAAGCTGAGCGAATACAGTGGCCATTTTTGCTGACATGGCACCACCGATGTATATTTTACAATCCTTAGCTTCGGGTGTATGGATCACCAGTTGTTCCTCCCCGGGTATATAGGTTGCTGTCGTTTTCAATCCACGCACATTGG
>Ga0079224_100013713_pt1 | contig 11299 bp, 9 predicted proteins | sample Stecom2015_FD_80414 | JGI IMG/M metagenome (GOLD analysis project Ga0079224, IMG submission 80414) | Agricultural soil microbial communities from Utah to study Nitrogen management - Steer compost 2015 | ecosystem: Environmental > Terrestrial > Soil > Agricultural land | place: USA: Utah...
AAAAAGCCCCCGGACGCATCCGGGGGCCCTCTACGCCGCTTCGCGAACGGACGATCAGCCGCCGAGCGCCAGCGTGGAGGCGCGGGCGATCTCGCCGAAGAAGCCGGGCACGATACCGAGGATCAGCGTGCCGATCGCCGCCAACGCCAGGGCGACGCCCATGGCCAGACGCGGAGCCGGCAGCTCGCCCACGGACGGCTCGCGTTCCCGCATGTACATGTAGACCACCACGCGCAGGTAGTAATAGACGCCCACGAGGCTGGTCAGCACGCCGAAGATCACCAGGCCGTAGAGCTTTGCGTCCACCGCGGCGCGGAAGACGAGCAGCTTCCCCATGAAGCCCGCGGTCGGCGGAATGCCGGCGAGCGAGAGGAGGAAGAGCCCCATGGCCATCGCCAGCGCGGGCCGGACACGGGCCAGGCCGGCGAAGCGGTCCAGATCCCACATCAGCGGCCCCTCGGCACCCTGACGCTCCAACGCCGCCACCACCGCGAAGGCGCCGATCCCCGCGAAGGTATAGGTGGCCAGGTAGTAGAGGAGCCCTTCGCCCGCCGCCGCCCGGACCTCGGGGTTCGCCGCCGCGGCGATGGCTGCCATCAGGTACCCGGCGTGGGCGATCGACGAATAGGCAAGGAGGCGCTTCACGCTTCGCTGCGGGATGGCCAGCAGGTTGCCGACGACCATCGTCAGGATGGCGAGCACGACCACCACGTTCATCCACCCGTGCAGCGCCACGTCCTCGCTGCCGAAAGCGACGGTGAAGACGCGGAAGAGCGCGGCGAAGGCGGCGGCCTTCACCCCGGCGGCCATGAAGGCGGTGACCGGAGTCGGGGCGCCCTCGTAGACGTCGGGCGTCCACATGTGGAAGGGTGCGGCGGCCACCTTGAAGAAGAAGCCGGCCGCCACGAAGGCCACGCCCGCCATCAAGAGGAGCGATCCCTCGCTCGCCGCCTCCGCCACCTGCTGAAGACCCGTCTGGCCTCCCGTCGCCCCGTAGACCAGGGCCGCACCGTAGATGTAGAGCGCGGTCGAGAAGGCGCCGAGGATGAAGTACTTGAAGGCGGCCTCGGTCGTGCGCATGCCGCGGCGCAGGTAGGCGGCCAGGGCGTACGTGGAGATGCTCATGATCTCCAGCGCCACGAAGATCATGAGCAGGTCCGTCGCCTGTGCGAGCAGCACCATGCCCGACGCGGCGAACATGGCGAGGGCGTAGAACTCTCCGCGCTCGGCCTTGCGCGCGCCGAGGAAGGCGCCGGCAGTCAGGGCGGAAAGCGCCAGGCCCGCGGCGACGACGATGGCCATCGCACCGCCGAAGCGATCGGCTACGGCGAAGAAGAGGCCGTCCTGCGTCAAGAGGATCCGATGCGCCTCCCCGTCGAGCATGGGCAGCGCGACGAGCGAGGCGATCGCCGCCACGATCGCCGTGAACCACGCCTGGTAACCCCTCTTCTCCGACTCCTGGAAGACCTCCAAGAGCAGGAGTGTGAGGGCACCGACGATCAGCACCAGCGCGGGTGCAAGTCCGAGGATGTCGGCTGACGAGTACTTCGGCATCGCTACGATTTCCTGCCCCCTAGGGGGTGTTCAACGAACCTGCGGCCTGACGACATCGGTGATCCGCACCTTCCCCTGCTGCAACTGCTGCGGATCGATCGCCCTCGGCTTCGAGTCCGGGTCGGCCACCGCGGGCACCGCGCCCCTCGGACCGGTCACGGCCTCTACCCTCAGCGCCCTCTCTCCCACCGGATTCGAGGGCACCGGATCGCCAGCCAGAGCGGGATTGGCCTTCTCGAGCTGCGCCACCCAGCGCTCGATGGAGGGCCGGGCGATCCCGAGGAAGGGCGAGGGGAAGAGACCCATCACGAAGATCAGGGCCACCAGCGGCCCGACGATTCCCCACTCCCGGAAGGTGAGGTCGCGCAGGCTGCGGTTTTCCTCGTGGACGACCTTGCCCTGCCACATGCGCTGATAGAGCCAGAGCATGTAGACGGCACCGAGGATCACGCCCGTCGCGGCCGCGCCGGCCCAGACCTTCCCGCCCGGGATCTTCGAGACGAACGACCCGGAGAGGATGAGGAACTCGCCGACGAAGCCATTGGTTCCCGGAAGCCCGATCGACGCCAGCGTCACCACCAGCCAGATCGCGGCGAAGGCGGGGACGACCTTCGCCAGTCCGCCGTAGTCGGCGATCTCGCGGGAGTGCCGCCGCTCGTAGAGCATGCCCACCAGGAGGAAGAGCGCGCCCGTGGCCACGCCGTGGTTGAGCATCTGGTAGACCGCGCCGGTCACACCCGCGGTCGTGAACGCCAGAAGCCCCAGCATGACGAAGCCGAGGTGCGCCACCGAGGAGTAGGCGATCAGCTTCTTCATGTCGCGCTGAGCCAGGCACATCAGCGAGCCGTACACGATGCCGATGACCGAGAGCGCGACCAGAAGCGTCCGGTACTCGAACGTCGCCTCCGGGAAGAAGGGGAAGGCGAAGCGGTAGAAGCCGTAGGTGCCCATCTTGAGCAGGACGCCCGCCAGGATCACCGAGCCGGGAGCGGGGGCCTGCACGTGGGCGTCGGGCAGCCAGGTGTGCAGCGGGAACATCGGCACCTTCACCGCGAAGGCCAGCGCGAAGCCCGCAAACAGCCAGGCCTGCACCTGCGGTGCGATCTCGAGCGCGAGGAAGGCGTAGTAGTCGAAGCTACGCGCCTCGCCCTGCTCGCCGGTGAGCCAGTACATGTACAGGATGGCGACCAGCATCAGCAGCGAGCCGACCATCGTGTACAGGAAGAACTTCACTGCGGCGTAAACGCGGTTTTCGGAGCCCCAGACGCCGATGATGAGGAACATCGGCACGAGCATCAGCTCCCAGAAGACGTAGAAGAGCACCATGTCGAGCGCGATGAACGCGCCGAGCATGGCCGTCTCCAGGACGAGGGCCGCGACCGCGAACTCCTTCTGCCGGTGCTCGATCGTCGTGGTCGCGGAAGCGATGACGATCGGCATCAGGAAGGTGGTCAGAAGGATGAGCAGCAGCGAGACGCCGTCGATGCCAATGTGGTAACCGATCCCGGCCGACTCGAACCACGGCACGTTCACCTCGAGCTGGAACTGGGCGTCCGAGCTCGGGTCGAACTGCCACAGAAGACCGAGGCTCAGCAGAAAGACCGCGACCGAGGTCCAGAACGCGATGCCGCGGCTCACCCTCCCCTCGGGCGCCAGAAGCACCACGAAGGCGGCCACCAGGGGCAGGAAGGTGACGACCGACAGGAGATTCTGGAAAGCAGCGCCCACGTTTGGCTCCTAACCGAGGAAGATCCAGAGGATCACGACGGCGGAAACGGCCATCACCACCGCATACCGCTGCACGTTACCGTCCTGGAAGTAGCGGAAGAGCTGCGCGATCCAGCCCGTGAGCACCGCACTTCCGTTGACGACCAGCTTGTCGATGGCGAACGCGTCCACCACCCGCCAGAGGAAACGCGCCGTCGCGCTCAGGGGGGCGACGATGACGGCCTGGTAGAACTCGTCCACGTAGAACTTGTTGGCAAATGCCCGGTACAGGGCCGGCGCGCCCTGCGCGATCTTTGCCGGGATGTCCTTGCCCGGGCCGAGGTAGAGGTACCAGGCGATCCCGAAGCCGATCAGCGCGACGACCAGGGCGATCAGGTAGCCGGGCAACATCGCCGCGAAGTCGTGGGCCGGAGGCGGAGGCACCGGCACGCCGAGCTTCTGCGCTCCGAGCGCCGTCATGCGGGCGATGTTTTCGTCCGCGGCACGGAAGACAGGCTTGAGGAAGTTCTCGAAGCGCGCCCCGCCAGAGAGCGGCAGACCCCACACCAGTGAGCCGACGGCCAGGCCGGCCAGCACCCAGAGCGGACCGACCATGGCGTTGCCACCCTCGTGCGCCCGGTGCTCGAGCATGCCCCGACGCTCACCGTGGAAGGTGAGGTTGAACATCCGCCACATGTAGAAAGAGGTGGAGAACGCGGCCACGAGACCGATCGCGTAGGTGAAGGTCGGCACCCACGGGAAGAAGAGATTCGGGTTGGCGTGCGCCCCGTGGAGGATGGCGTCCTTCGAGAAGAAGCCGGAGAGCGGCAGCACGCCGGTGATGGCGATCGTCGAGATGCCGAAGGTGGCCCAGGTATGCCACATCTCCTTGCGCAGCCCGCCGAAGAGACGGATGTCCGTCTCGTCGCGCATCGCGTGCATCACCGACCCGGAGCCCAAGAAGAGACAGGCCTTGAAGAAGGCGTGCGTGACCAGGTGGTAGATCGCCGCCCACCAGGCGCCCACGCCCACGCCGATGAACATGAAGCCGAGCTGCGAGACGGTGGAGTAGGCGAGCACCTTCTTGATGTCGTTCTGGGCGTAGGCCATCAGCGCCGCGAAGATCGCGGTCAGTGCGCCCACCACCGCCACGGTGGCCATGGCCGTCGGCGACCAGGCGTAGAGGAAGGAAAGCCGCGCCACCATGTAGACGCCGGCCGTCACCATCGTGGCGGCGTGGATGAGGGCGGAGACCGGCGTCGGACCCGCCATGGCATCCGGGAGCCAGACGTAGAGCGGAAGCTGCGCGCTCTTGCCCGTGGCCCCCAGGAAGAGAAAGAGGCAGGCCATGGTGATGGCGGCCCCCAGGGTCCAGCCGGAGAAGATGCCGGCTTCGAGGACCGTGTCGGGCGTGATGCTCGCCGAAAGCGCCTTGAGCTGCTCGAATTCGATCGTCCCGAAGAGGCCGACGAGCGTGAAGATCCCGAGGAGGAAGCCGAAGTCGCCGACGCGGTTGACCACGAAGGCCTTGCGTCCCGCGAAGGCCTTCGCGTCGTCCGTGTACCAGAAGCCGATGAGCAGGTACGAGGCCAGGCCCACGCCCTCCCAGCCGACGAACATGACCAGGAGGTTGGAACCCAGGACCAGCAGCGACATCGCCGCCACGAAGAGGTTGAGGTAGGCGAAGTAGCGCCAGTACCCCTCGTCGTGGCTCATGTACTCGGTGGAGAAGATGTGGATGAGGAAGCCCACCCCCGTCACCACGCACATCATCACCGCGGAGAGACGGTCGATGGTGAGCGACATCTCCACCGGAACGTTGCCGATCGAGAACCACCGCCACCACTGGTCGGTGATCCGCGACACGTCGCCGAAGCTGACGGTGTAGAGCGCGATCGCCGAGATCACGAAGCTCGCGAAGACCGCGCCACAGGCGACCAGGTGGACGTTGGCCCGACCGAGCCGCTTGCCCAGGAGCCCGTTCACCGCCGCGCCAAAGAGCGGGAACAGGACGATCCAGCGCAGCGCGTCCTGCAGTCCCTCAGCCGGATTCATGGCCGACAGCCACTCCATGAAGCTCTCCCCGTCAGTACTTCAGGGTGTCGACCTCGTCGACGTTCAGCGTGTTTCGGTTGCGGACCAGCGCGATCATGATCGCGAGTCCCACGGCCGCCTCCGCCGCCGCCACGGCGATGACGAAGAAGGCCGCGGCCTGGCCGGACATGGTCTGATGCGCCCGGCTGAAGGCCAGAAAGGTCATGTTCGCGGCGTTGAGCATGAGCTCCACGCCCATGAAAACCACCAGGGCGTTGCGCCGAACCAGCAGCGCCGCAAAGCCCACGGCGAAGAGCGCGGAACCGAGCGCCAGGTAGTGTGCGAGCGGGACGCTGCCCATGGTCAGATCCTCGGTTTGGCGACGACGATCGCACCCACCATCGCCACCAGCAGAAGGATGGAGGTGGACTCGAACGGAACGATGAACGGACCGAAGATCAGACGACCGACCGAGGCCACCTGGCCGAAGCCCTCGGGAAGCTCGGTGGGCATGGTCTGATCCGGAAGGTCCGAAAAGACCATGAAGGAGATCATCCAGAAGGCGAGCGCCGCGGCGCCGCCGAAGATGGTCCCGGGCGTCAGGCGCGGCCGCTCCAGGTCGTCTTCGTTGAGGTTGAGCAGCATGATCACGAAGACGAAGAGCACCATGATGGCGCCCGCGTAGACGATGATCTGGAGCACCGCGATGAGCTCCGCCGCCAGAAGGACGTAGACGCTGGCGATGCCGAAGAAGGAGAGCACGAGGTACATCGCCCCGTGCACCGGGTTGCGCGAGGCGATCATCCCCAGCGCGCCCCCGATGGCGACCAGCGCCATCGGATAGAAGAGCATTGCCTCGGTCATTGGCGAACCACCTCCTCGGCGAGCTGGCCGAAGGGATGCGGGAACGGGCAGCGGTGCTCGCGGATGTGCTGCTCGAATTCGTGCCGGAACTTCATCACGAAAGCCTGGACCGGAACCGCGGCGGCGTCACCCAGCGCGCAGATGGTCGTTCCCAGGCCGATGGGCGGATAGGGAGCGATGGCGCGGGCCACCGAGACCAGAAGCTCCAGGTCCTTCGGTTCCCCGTGCCCCTCCTCGATCTTGCGGAGGATGCGCTCCATCCAGGGCGTGCCCTCGCGGCAAGGCGTGCACTGGCCGCAGCTCTCCTCGGCGTAGAACTTGGAGATCCGCCACGCCGCCCGGACCATGCAGGTGGTCTCGTCCATGACGATGACGGCACCCGAGCCGGCCATGTTGTCCTTGACCTTGAGCGCCTCGTACTCGGCGGCCACGTGCAGCTCCTCGGCCGTGAGCACGGGGGCGGAGGAGCCACCGGGGATCACCGCCTTGACCTTGCGCCCGCCGGGGATGCCCCCGCACCACTTCTCGTCGTGGATGAGGTCCCAGAACGTCAGGTTCATCGGGATCTCGTAGACCCCGGGCTTGTTGACGTGGCCCGAGACGCAGACGAGGCGGGTCCCACCCGACTTCTCCGCGCCGAGGCTGGCGTACTCCTTGGGCCCAATGCGGAAGATGGTCGGCAGCGTGGCGATGGTCTCGACGTTGTTGACCACCGTGGGGCAGCCGAAGAGACCCGAGACCGCGGGGAAGGGAGGCTTCAAGCGCGGCCAGCCCTTGCCGCCCTCGAGGCTGTTGAGAAGGCCGGTCTCCTCGCCACAGATGTAGGCGCCCGCGCCGCGGTGGACGTAGACGTCCAGGCGGTGTCCGGAATCCAGGATGCTCTTGCCGAAGATCCCCTCGGCGTAGCAGTCGGCGATCGCCTTCTGCAGGATCTCCGCCTGCTCCAGGAATTCACCGCGGATGTAGATGTAGGCGGTGTGGACGCCGAGCGCCCAGGAGGCGATGGCGATCCCCTCCATCAGCGAGAAGGGATCCTGCTCCATCAGCACGCGATCCTTGTAGGTCCCGGGCTCGGACTCGTCGGCGTTGACGCAGAGATACTTGGGCTTGGGCGAGTCCTTGGGGACGAAGCTCCACTTCAGGCCGGTGGGGAATCCCGCGCCGCCACGCCCCCGCAGGTTGGAAACCTTGACCGCCTCGATCACCTCGTCCGGCTTCATCGCCAGGACGCGCCGAAGCGACGAAAAGCCCCCTTCCTTCTTGTAGCCCTCGATCGTGTTGTAGCCGGGCTTGAACCAGTTCTGCGTGAGGATGCGGTGGGCCATCACTTCTTCTCCGCCGCCTGCGCGCGCAGGGATTCGATCAGGCGATCCGCCTTCTCCAGCGTCATGTCCATGTGGAACCTGGAATCGACCTGAAGGACGGGCGCATTCCCGCAGGCGCCCATGCACTCGAATTCCCGCAGGGTGAAGAGGCCGTCCGCCGTGGTCTCACCCAACTCGACCCCGAGCTTCTCCTGAAGGTGGGCGAGGAGCTTCTCCGCGCCGCGCAGCGAGCAGGAGATGTTGGTGCAGACGTCGATGACGTGCTTCCCCTTCGGCTCGAGGAAGTACATCACGTAGAAGGTCGCGACCTCTCGGACCTGCTCCGGCGTGGTCTCGCACTTGCGCGCGACCTCGACCATCGCCTCCTCGGGGATCCACCCCAGCATGTCCTGCACCAGGTGAAGCGCGGGGAGGACCGCCGCCCGCTTCCGATCCTCCGGAAAGCGAGCGAGGATCTTCTCCATCTCCTCGTCGAACCTTCTCTGCTGCTCCGCGGTAAAAGGCGCGGCCATCGTCGCACACCTTCGGTTACGGCTGGGCCTGGAAATGGCGGCCCAAGATCATCCCGGGGGGTACTGTTGTCAAGCGGATCCTTGGCCCGCAGGGACTAACCCCAAACGCGCGAAAACGCAACGATCGGGGCCCAGCTCAAGGACCGGCCGCAGCCGGGGCGCGAGCGCCTGCAGGCTCGAATAGAAGATCGGCCACGCGCACCAGTCGATCGCCCAGTTCCGCGCCGAACCAGGCATTCCTCCCCGAGAAGACCCGATCCTGCACGTCGGCGGGCTCGACCGCGTAGCCCGCGTAGTCGCCCACCAGCCCGACCGTTCGCACCATCCGATCGCGCTCGGCCTCGATCCTCTCGCCCACCGCCGCGGTCGGCTCGGCCGGCACGCCGAAAAGCGAGAGACTGCCCATGCGCAGCTCCACCACCTGCGAACTCCGAGGAGCGAAGGGCACGAGCAGGTTCGAAGCGAGGCGACCGAGCGGGCCAGGAACCATCGCCGATACCTCGGGCGGAGGGAGTCCGAATTCGGCGATGCGGCAGCCGAGCGCGGGAGGCTGGTCGATGCGGATTCCCTCGATCTCGGCGGCCGCGGCGAGGACGCGCGCGGCAAAGGAAGCGATCTCGCGTTCGCCCGCGACCGTCGCGTCGCCCGCCGCTCCCTGCAAGACGAAGCCGATCCCCCCCTCTTCCTCCAGCGCACGCATGACCGCTCCGGGCCAGTCGCCCGAGAGCTCGCCCCGCGGCGCGATGGTGGGATGGGCCGAGACGCGCAGGACGGTGGCGATCGGCGAGCCGTCCGCGCGGCGCAGCTCGATGCGGGTCAGCCGGTCGTCGACGGGCCTTCCCTCGCGGTCGCGATTCTCGGCGAGTCGCACCCGCCGCTCACCCACCTGGATCTGCGCCCCGGCGAGATCCCCGCGCGCGGCCACCAGGGAGGCGTGAACCGCCTCCACCAGCGCCGTTTCCACCTCCGGGTCGAAACGGCCGATGGCCACCGCCTGGGGAAGAAAGGCGCGGTCGTAAGCCCCGGGACCAGAATGCGAATGAGTCGCCGCAACGAGCGCACACTCGATCCCTTCGTCGCGAAGGCGACGGCCGATGCGCTCGGCCAGCGAGGCCGGCAAGGTCATGAGCTCCAGGAGCACGATGCCCGTCCGCACCCCGCCCGCCTCGAGGATCAGGGTCCGGGCGAAGGTCGTCTCCACCGGCCCGCTCGCAGGCCGCCCGAAGGGGCGGTAACCAGCCAGCGGAATTCCTGGAGGAAGATCGACCGGCGCCTTCCCGGCGCCGGCGCGGATCGCCCCCTCCGCCCAGAGGTGCATGCGGACGCGCGCATCGAGCGGGCGCCATGGCCTCAGGTCGAAGAACGCCGCCGCGACGAGCGCGACCGCAAAGGCCCCGAAGGCCAGTCGGAATGCCGATCGAACGATCATGGACGATTCCGGCTGGAAAGTGACCGGCTGCCAGATATACTCCGCTCGCCGCCATGACGGACAAGCTGAAAGAGGAATGTGGCATTTTCGGCGTCTTCGGAGCCTCCGAGGCGGCGAATCTCACCTATCTCGGACTGCACGCCCTCCAGCACCGCGGCCAGGAAGCGGCCGGCATCGTCACCTCCGACGGTAGCCAGCTCCACATCCAGAAGGACCTGGGTCTGGTCCAGGACGTCTTCGACGCGGCTCGACTGAACAAGCTGCCGGGCGACCGGGCCATCGGGCACGTGCGCTACGGCACGGCCGGCGATGGCGGCATCAAGAACGCCCAGCCCTTCGCCGTCGATTACGGCAACCAGCCGATCGCCCTGGCCCACAACGGCCACCTGATCAACGCCGAGAACCTGCGGCGCGAACTCGAGGGCCAGGGCGCGATCTTCTTCTCCAGCTCCGATACCGAGGTCATCCTGCACTTGATCGCGCGCGAGGCCGGCGAGCCGGCGGACCGCATCGCCGCCGCGCTCCAGCGCGTGGAAGGCGCCTACTCCCTGCTCTTTCTCACCGACCGGCAGCTCATCGGCGTGCGCGACCCGCGGGGCTTTCGCCCCCTGATCCTCGGCCGCCGGGGAAGCAGCCACATCCTCGCCAGCGAGACCTGCGCGCTCGGGCTGATCGACGCGGAGTTCGTCCGCGAGGTGCAGCCGGGCGAGATGGTGATCATCGACGAGGAGGGCGTCCGCTCCTTCTTCCCCTTCCCCACTCGCCCCCTGGCTCGCTGCATCTTCGAGCACGTCTATTTCGCTCGTCCCGACTCGATCGTCTTCGGCCAGAGCGTCTACGCCGCGCGCGTGGAGATGGGGCGGGAGCTCGCCCGCCAGCACCCCGTCGAGGCCGATCTGGTGATCCCGGTTCCCGACTCGGGCGTCCCGGCGGCGATCGGGTACGCCGAGGAAAGCGGCATCCCCTTCGGCCTGGGCCTGGTGCGCAGCCACTACGTGGGCCGAACCTTCATCGAGCCCACCCAGTCGATCCGGCACTTCGGCGTGCGCCTCAAGCTCAGCCCCATCGCCGACGTGCTGCGGGGCAAGCGCATCGTGGTGGTCGACGACTCCATCGTCCGTGGAACCACCAGCCGCAAGATCGTCAAGATGCTGCGGTCGGCTGGCGCACGCGAGATCCACCTGCGCGTCTCCAGCCCGCCCACCGTCTGGCCCTGCTTCTACGGCATCGACACGCCGAACCGGCAGGAGCTCATCGCCGCCTCCCACACCCTCGACGAGATCACCCGCTACGTCACCGCCGACTCCATCGGCTATCTCTCCCTCGAGGGCCTGCGCCGCGCCGTCGGCAGCGAGGACGGCAGTGGCTACTGCGACGCCTGCTTCACCGGCCGCTACCCGATTCGCTTCCCGAGCGAGGCCCCCGCGCGCCATCTCAAGGTCGTCGAGGGCTGAGCTCATCGGTCATCCTGCCAGAACGGCGCTCTCGTCCCCAGCCGCAGAACCGTCGCCGCGCGCTCCCTTGGCCCGTGAAGTTTGCCAGCCAGGCGCTGCGGCCGGAGCGCGCTCGTGAGCCTCGACGCCCGATTCCATTCAAGCAGGAACAATACCTGAACACCCATCCCCCGTCTTACCGAGCGTAGGAATCGGCTATGCTCGAGACGCGGGTAGGCGCCTGATCCCGGCAGGCAGGCCCGGTAAAGGGCGAGGATTCGTGCGGTGGGTGGAGGATCCCTCATGGCTCGCTGGAGGCTGTTCCGAGAGCTCCTGGCATTGGCGCTTCTGCTGGGAGCCTGCAGCCGTGACGACGAGCCCGAAGAGGAGGTGGGAGGGGGCTTCGTCGCCGCCTACCCCGCTTCGATCGCCGCGATCGAT
>Ga0079224_100013716_pt1 | contig 11299 bp, 11 predicted proteins | sample Stecom2015_FD_80414 | JGI IMG/M metagenome (GOLD analysis project Ga0079224, IMG submission 80414) | Agricultural soil microbial communities from Utah to study Nitrogen management - Steer compost 2015 | ecosystem: Environmental > Terrestrial > Soil > Agricultural land | place: USA: Utah...
TATTACTTTTAGTTTCGGTCATCATATGTTAATTTAGTTTGGTAAATTTATTGTAAAGCCGGTGTAAGTTACAATTCATTAACAAATGTTTCACGATTTCCTAAATTTATTTTATCCAAGGATTTGTCATATGTGTGAAAATATCCTCATAAATAAAGAGCGTGTAATTTGCACAAATTGCAGGCATGAACTGCCGGTCACAAATTTTTCCTTAGATAACGATAACCCGGTGCAAAAAGTATTTTACGGTCGGGTTAAACTTGAATATGCAACTTCTTTATTATTTTTCTCTAAGAAAGGTAATGTACAAAAACTTATTCACCAACTCAAATATCGCGGTTACAGAGAGATAAGTGAGTTTTTGGGTGTGTGGCTTGGCGCAAGGCTGGCACAGGAAGATCTGGGTTTGAAAATTGACATGGTGATCCCTGTTCCTCTTCATAAAAAGAAACTAAAAAGCAGGGGATTTAACCAGGTTGAAGATTTTGGAAAGGAGATAGCCAAAAGTTTAAATGTGCCTTATATTGATAACGTTTTACTCAAAACCTCCTTTACCTCTACCCAAACCCTTAAGGCTCGTCTATCACGTTGGTCAAATATTGAAGAAACCTTTGTGCTTACCAATCCTGAACTTATTAAAAATAAACATGTGTTGCTTGTAGATGATATTATTACCACAGGAGCTACCCTGGAAGCCTGCTCCGTGGTTCTCAGGGAGGCAGGCGGGGTTAAAATAAGTGTTGCATCTATGGCATTGGCAGTATAACAAAAGAAAAAATAATTGTTTCTTTGTTTTTAAATAGGCTCTTCGTGAAAACCAAAGCATTCATTTTATTTCTTTTTTTAATATGCCTCTCTTTTGTGCAGTGTGCTAAACGAGGTACACCTACCGGAGGAGAAATAGATACTACCCCTCCAAATTTTGTAAGGGCAAACCCCGAGAATTACAGCACCAACTTCAAGGCAGATGAGATAAGGATATATTTCAATGAATACATAAAACTTGTGAAGCCACAGGAGCAAATTATTATTTCTCCCCCTATTACCCCCCGACCTGAAATAACACCGCTTGGAAATCCGCAGAGATTTGTGAAGATAAACATAGATGATACCCTGCAGGAAAATACCACCTATGTGATCAATTTTGGAAATAGTGTGGTAGATAATAATGAAAGTAATCCCCTGCCTTTTTTTAAATATGTTTTCTCTACGGGTACTTATATAGATTCCCTCACTGTTTCGGGAACAGTAAATGACGCACTTCTCAATGAAGCTGAACCCTTTATTTCGGTTATGCTTTATGAAAGAGATGAGAATTTCTCTGATTCCCTCATTTATACCCAGCCCCCACGCTATGTAACCAATACGCTGGATAGCCTGCGCACCTTTGAACTCACAAACTTAAAGGCAGGAACTTATCAACTCGTGGCAATCAAGGATCGCAATAACGATTATAAATATAACCCCGGAAGGGAGAAAATTGCTTTCATAAATGAACCGGTTACTATTCCTACAGATACGACTTATAATCTCACCCTGTTCCGTGAAAACCTTGCTTTTCAACCTGAGCGGCCAAAACAACTTAATGCCAATAAGCTTCTGGTAGGCTATCGCGGACTCATACATCCCGATAGTGTTGCTTTCCAGCCTCTAAGTTCAGTCCCACCCGATTTTGATTACCGCATCGTTAAGGTTCCCAACAAGGATAGTATACATTTTTATTTTAAACCGGTCCTTGATGTTGATTCCTTAAAATTAAGATCTGTAACTTCTGTGAGAACCGATACGCTGATCACAAGGATTGTAAGTATGCCCACCGACACCCTGCAGGTGACAACTGAACCTTCAGGCAATCTTGAGTTTGGAGCTAATATTACCCTAAGGGCAAACACTCCCCTTACTGAAGTCAATAGTGAACTTATCTCAATAATTGACCGGGACTCAACTTCGGTAAGTTTCACTTCTGAATTAATACCGTTTGAGAATGTGGTGCGTATACAATTTCCGAAGAATGAGAACCAGTCTTACACTATGAATGTGCTTCCAGGCGCATTAACAGATTTCTATAATGCAACCAATGACTCCATACGCAGTGTTTTCAAAACCCGGGCCTATTCAGAATTTGGAAATTTAAGCCTGAATTTAATGAATGTGAGAAGTTTCCCTATTATAGTTCAGCTCACCGATGAAAAAGGAATTCTGAAGGCAGAACAATATAGCACCTCAGGTACCAACCTTAGATTTGAATATATTACTCCGGGAAAATACCTGTTAAGGCTTATTTATGATGAAAATGAGAATGGTATCTGGGATACGGGAGATTATTTAAGACGAATACCACCCGAAGAAATCATCTATTTTCCTACTGTCCTCGATGTTCGCCCAAACTGGGATATCAATGAGACTTTTACTCTAAACTAAAGCTATCCCTGTCCTGAAGGAATTTTAATTTATCTCTTGTTTCCTCAAGATAAGATTTTTCGAGAGCAACTATTTCGCTAAATTCCTGTGCCCGGTCATTTTTAAATAAGCCTTTTCCAAGACAGTCGTAAATTGCGGTATGGCCGTTGTATTTGTATTCATTACCGTCATTTCCTGTGCGGTTCACTCCTATGCAGTAGGACATATTTTCTATAGCCCTGGCCTGTAAAAGAATATCCCAGGCATGAATACGGGTTTCAGGCCAGTTTGCAACGTAAATAAGGAGATCATAATCGCTGGTGTTTCTTGCCCATACGGGGAAGCGGAGGTCATAACAAATTAAAGGACAAATTCTCCAACCTTTGTACTCCACAATCAACCTTTCATTTCCGGCAGTATAGGTTTTATCTTCATTTGCCAGGGTAAAAGTGTGGCGTTTATCATAGGTCTTGAAAGAACCATCTGGAAAAACGAAAAAGAGGCGGTTATAATAATTTCCGTTTTCTTTTATTATCAAGCTTCCGGTGAGGGCCGTTTGCTTATCAATCGCGGTTTTTTTCATCCATGATACAGCAAGACCATCCATTTCTTCGGCGAGAGGCTCAGCATTCATTGAAAACCCAGTACTGAACATTTCAGGAAGCACAATAAGATCTACAGATTCATTTAGATCATCGATCTTTTCATTAAACCTTTTTAGATTTTCAGCCTGGTTTTCCCAAACAAGATCTGCCTGTATTACGGCAGTTTTCAAATTATTCTTCATATTTCAAAATTACCAAATATTAGGGAGTCTCTATTAAATACTTGTTAAATGGTTGTTTTAAAAATTGAATGTAAATAGATTTATACAAAATACGATCTATATGAAACTTGACAAATTTTTTGGAAATGATTCTTTTGCCTCAAGCACATCGAGAGGCCTTATTGCCGGGGTTATAGGCGGGCTGGCAGGAACAGCAGTAAAGGGCCTTATTGAAGAATTCTTACCGGTGAGGAAGATCGAGGACACATCTGCCCGGATAAAAATAATGGATGAACTTTCAACAAAAATTACCGGCAGCCCGATAAGCATACAAAATGAAAGTATCGTGGAGCAACTGGTAAGCCTTCCAATTGGTGCCAGCGTTGGAGCTGCCTATGGTTTCGGAAAAAAAGATAAGGATGACTATAATATAACCGACGGTGTTATTTTAGGTGCTTCCACCTGGTTCTCTACCCATGAAACTTCTTTACCTATGATGGGCCTTAAGCCAAATCCAACAGATGTACCGCTCAAAATGCAGTTTAATGAATTGCTGGCGCATGTAGCCTTTGGTATTACCACAGAAGTGGTGCGCAGTGCGATTAATGAAAAACTGAAAAAGAACCGAGGGGTTAAAATCTATTCAGAATAGCAGCGGCCCTTTCAAGGGTCTCTTCAGTTTTTGCAAAACAAAACCGTAGTTGGCTGTTATCCTTTTCATCTATATTAAAGGCTGATAGTGGTATAGTTGCCAACTTATGGTCTGTAATTAACCTTTGGGCAAATTTGACATCTCCTTCTGAGGTGATCTCTGAAAAATCCAGGACCTGGAAATAGGTGCCTGCGCAGGGTGTTCCCCTGAACTTGCTGTTTTGGATCAAAGAGAGGAACTTGTCCCGTTTATCCTGATAGAACTTATTGAGATATAAGTAATTTTCAGGGTCTTTCAGATATTCTGCAAAGGCTCTTTGCATAGGATGGTCGATACAAAACACAACAAATTGATGGACCTTTCTTATCTCTTTCATCAAATATGAAGGTGCAACACAGTAGCCGGTTTTCCAGCCAGTATTGTGAAAGGTCTTTCCAAAGGAAGCACAGATAATCGATCTGGAAGCAAGATCAGGAAATAAGGCCGCGCTTTGATGTTTTCTCTCATCATAGATGAGATGCTCATAAACCTCATCGCTTAGCAATATTATATCTGTATTCTTTAACAGGCTTTCCAGCTTCAACATATCTTCTCTTTCCAATACCGTTCCACTGGGATTATGGGGCGTATTGATTATTATCATTCTGGTTTTGAGAGAGATCTTTTGGCCCACATCATTCCAGTCTATTTTAAAATCTTTTCCCTGCAACTGTATAAGAACCGGCACACCTCCATTAATCCTGATGGTGGGCTCATAACTGTCATATGCGGGTTTAAAAACAATTACTTCATCTCCTTTATGAACAAATGCGGTGATGGCCGAGTTAAGGGCCTGGGTAGCTCCATTGGTAACAGTAACCTCAGTGTCCGGATCATATATCTTTTCATACAGGGCTTCGATCTTAGCGGAGATCCGGTTTCTTAATTCCTGCACCCCGGCCATAGGTGCATACTGGTTGTAACCCTCCCGCATTGCTTTATTAACCAGATCCTTCAACTTCTCATCGGTCTCAAAATTTGGGAATCCCTGTGAAAGATCTATCGCTCTATGTTCAGCGGCCAACTGGCTCATGACTGAAAAAATACTATCCTTTTGATCGGGCAATTTTGACGGGAATCGTAACATATCTTATTTTTAAATAATATCCATAAAAAATCCCGAACCTCAAAGGCCCGGGATCATTTATTAAATTTCAATTTATTGTTATATCACGCTTGCTTTCATATACTCCCTGTTCATTCTCGCGATATTTTCAAGAGAAATTCCTTTAGGGCATTCAATCTCGCAGGCACCGGTATTGGTGCAGTTTCCAAATCCTTCTTTATCCATTTGTTCTACCATGGCCAATACCCTTGAAGTAGCTTCAACCTTCCCCTGAGGAAGGAGAGCAAACTGGCTTACCCGTGCGGCAGTGAATAACATCGCGCTTGCATTCTTACAAGCTGCCACGCATGCTCCGCAGGAAATACAAGAGGCTGAAAAGAATGCTGCATCTGCATCCTCTTTTGGGATAGGAATGGCATTGGCATCCTGGGTGAGGCCAGAGGTATTAACTGATACATATCCTCCAGCCTGCTGTATCCTTTCAAACGCACTTCTGTCTACCACAAGATCTTTTATTACCGGAAAGGCACGAGCTCTGAAAGGTTCTATAATAATAGTGTCCCCGTCCTTAAACTTGCGCATGTGCAGTTGACAAGTAGTAATCAAACGGTCAGGTCCATGTGGCTCTCCATTGATCTGGAGGCTACAGGTGCCACAAATTCCCTCCCGGCAATCATGGTCAAAAACCACAGGCTCTTCCCCATTATTCACAAGCCCCTCATTCAACACGTCCAGCATCTCAAGGAAGGACATATCAGGATCTACTTCACTTATGGGGTAAGTTTGTAACTTTCCTTTTGCCGCGGCATCTTTTTGACGCCATATTTTTAATGTAAGATTCATTGGTGTTATGTGTTAGGAGTTATGAGTTAAGGGTTATGTGAGCTTTTTATCACTTCATACTTAACTATTACCCGGTTTTTGCTTTCTTTAAATAGTTTATGTATCCATTTAAAATTGCTTTGGTTTTTTCAAATTGTAATCTGAATTCCTCCAAAGTTTCATTATTTATATAATTTTCATCGGCTGCAGTCAAAACCTGATTTAAAGTTTCCCAAAGGGCACCACGAGCAATTCTGCAAGCTTGTATATTTTCCTGATGGTTATATCTCCCAAATCCTTCAGCTATATTATCTCCTATAGATCTTGACGAACGGCGAAGCTGACTGGTTAAACCGTATTTCTCATCGTTTGGAAATTTGGAAATTATTTCGGCAGAAACAAATCTTCTTAAATCCCGTGAAGCTTTCCAACATTCCAGATCTTCAAAAGAATTTATGTTTCCCATAACTCCTAACTCCTAACCCTTAACTCTTAACCTACTTATAACTCCTTGCTTTTACTTCAATATTTTCATAAACCAGGTCTTCTTTATGAAGGATGGCATTTGCGGGCTCACCAGTGTATTCCCAGGCAGCTACATACATGAAATTTTCATCATCTCTCAGGGCTTCTCCTTCTTCTGTTTGATATTCTTCACGGAAATGGCCACCGCAGGATTCATTCCTGTGAAGGGCATCTTTGGCAAACAATTCTCCCAGTTCAAGAAAATCTGCAACCCTGCCTGCTTTTTCAAGCTCAGGATTCATTTCATCTAAGGTACCTGGAACTCTAACATCCTGCCAAAATTCTTCCCTCAATTGTTTGATCTCGGTAATAGCTTCCTGCAAGTGTTCGGCATTTCTTGACATACCTACCTTATCCCACATGATCTTACCAAGACGTTTATGGAAATGATCTACGGTTTTTGTCCCTTTATTATTTACAAATTTATGTAACTGTTCTCTTACCGCATTTTCTGCTTCATCAAATTCAGGACTATCGGTAGGGATCTTTCCGGTCCTGATATCACTTGAGAGATAATTCCCTATTGTATAAGGTAGCACAAAATAGCCATCTGCCAGTCCCTGCATTAAGGCAGAAGCTCCAAGACGGTTGGCGCCGTGATCGCTGAAATTGGCTTCTCCCGTTGCGAAACATCCCGGGATAGTGGTTTCAAGATTATAATCTACCCAGATACCTCCCATAGTGTAATGCACCGCGGGATAGATCATCATAGGAGTTTCATAAGGATTTTGATCTACGATCTTCTCGTACATCTGGAAAAGGTTTCCATATTTAGCCTCAACTACGGCTTTACCCAATTCTCTAATCTGTTCGGGGCTTGCGTTTTCTAAATGCTGGGTGTTTACCGCTTCCTGGCCGTAACGCATAAATGCAGCACTAAAGTCAAGATATACCGCTTCTCCTGTTTTATTCACACCGTAACCTGCATCACATCGCTCTTTTGCTGCTCTTGAAGCAACATCACGCGGAACCAGGTTTCCAAATGCCGGATACCTTCTTTCAAGGTAATAATCCCGGTCTTCTTCTTTAAGATCGGTTGGTTTTAATCTTCCCTCTCTAATTGCTTTGGCATCATCTAAGTTTTTAGGAACCCATATTCTTCCGTCATTCCGAAGGGATTCAGACATCAAAGTTAGTTTTGACTGGGATTCACCAGAAACCGGGATACAGGTAGGGTGTATTTGTGTGAAACAAGGATTTGCAAAAAACGCACCTTTTTTATGTATTTTCCATGAGGCAGTAACATTGCTTCCCATAGCATTTGTTGAAAGGAAAAACACGTTCCCGTAACCTCCGGTAGCTATTACCACAGCATGGGCACTATGCCTTTCAATCTCACCTGTAACCAGGTTCCTGGCAATAATTCCCCTGGCCTTCCCACCTACTATCACAAGATCAAGCATCTCATGACGGGTATAAGACTGGATCTTACCACGGTTGATCTGGCGGTTCATAGCCGAGTAACACCCAAGCAATAATTGTTGGCCTGTTTGACCTTTAGCATAAAATGTTCTTGAAACAAGTACTCCACCAAATGAACGGTTGTCCAGCAGTCCACCATATTCACGCGCAAAAGGAACTCCCTGGGCTACACACTGGTCAATTATATTTGCTGAAACTTCAGCCAAACGGTAAACGTTGGCTTCACGGGATCTGTAATCTCCCCCTTTTATGGTATCGTAGAAAAGACGATAATTTGAATCGCCGTCTCCCTGATAGTTCTTTGCTGCATTTATACCTCCCTGCGCAGCTATAGAGTGTGCACGACGGGGAGAATCCTGATAACAAAAAGTCTTAACATTATATCCAAGTTCGGCGAGGGTTGCGGCGGCACTACCACCGGCAAGCCCCGTGCCCACCATGATCACATCAATATTTCTTTTATTAGCCGGGTTAACAAGATTGATCTCATTTTTATGTTTGGTCCACTTATCTTCCAGGGGACCTTTGGGTACTTTTGAATCTAATATTCCCATAGCTTAAATTTTTTCTAATACAAAATGAATATAAAAAGGGATAACAGCAAAAGCAAGGGGAACAAGGATAGAAAAAACATATCCAAATTTTCTAATGAACCCGTTATACCTTGGATGATTAACACCCAGTGACTGAAAACCGCTGGCAAAACCATGAACAAGGTGAAAGGCAATAGCGATCATCGCAATTAAATAAAGGAAGCTTATTATAAGTCCCCATTCAGGATCCTGAAAGGTATTAATGGTTAGGGTATAAAGATCTTTAACATTTTGACCACTCTCGGTAGTATAAATAGTATGATCCAGGCCCCCAAATTTCATTTTTGCCCAAAGCGCATTCATGTGCAGGACAATAAATGCAAAGATCACTGTTCCCAACAACCCCATATTCCGGGATGCCCAGGTAGAATTGGTAGAAGGCTTAAAACTTTCATAGCCTATGGGCCGTGCCTTCCTGTTATTAATGGTTAAAATAACCCCGTCTATCGCATGAAAAAGTATACTAAAATAGGTAACATAAGAAAGGATCATTACCAGGGGATTGGTAGTCATGAAAAAACCATATTCATTAAATTGATCTCTTGCAGATTCACTCACCGGAAGTAAAAGTTGTAGATTTCCCAACAGGTGCCCTACCAGGAATGTGCAAAGGAATAGGCCGGTGAAAGCCATCCAGTATTTTTTTGCTAATGATGACTTTAATAGCGCAGATTTTGCCATAAAATTTTATGTGTTTTATAAAATGGAAACAAAAATACACCTACTCATAGTTTTTAACAAACTTTAAGCTTATTTAAAATTCAATTTAGAACTAATTTAAAATAGTTTATGTTTTGTTGAAGAGCACCGGGTATCACGTCCCATTACAACACCAATCAAAGCCAGATTTTTAGACGCATTTTATATCCTCATAGTTTTTATAAACTTACACAGATTGCGTAAATTAGGGTGATCAAATTACCTTCCTATGGAATTTATAGATTACTACAAAATACTGGAACTTGACCGCTCTGCTACACAGGCCGATATCAAAAAGGCATATCGCAGGCTTGCCCGTAAATTACATCCCGATCTTAACCCAAACGATAAGGATGCCCAGGCGCGGTTTCAGCAAATAAATGAGGCGCATGAGGTTTTAAGCGATCCCGAAAAGAGAAAAAAATATGATCAGTACGGGAAAGACTGGAAACATGCAGAACAGTTTGAAAATGCACAACGACAGCAAAACACCCAGGGAGGTGGCTTCCAGGGAGGATTTGGGGGAGGCTTTGGAGGTGGTGACCAGGGGTCTTATTCAGGAAGCTTTGACGACGATACGTTTTCTGAATTTTTTGAGCAAATGTTTGGAGGAGGAAGAGGAAGCACAAGGGGTTCAAGGCAGTCACATTATAAAGGCCAGGATTTTAATGCCGAACTTCAGTTAAATCTCAGGGATGTCTACACCAGCCAGAAACAAACCCTTACGGTTAATGGCAGAAACATCAGGTTAACCATCCCAGCGGGTGTTGAACATGGGCAAACCATTAAGATCAAAGGTCACGGCGGCCCGGGGGTACAGGGAGGCCCAAAAGGCGACCTTTACCTCACCTTCAATATCATAAATAACACCCCCTTTAAAAGAGAAAAGGAAAACTTATTTAAAACTGAAGAAATTGATCTATACACCGCCTTGCTGGGGGGAGAGATCACTACCGAAACATTTAACGGCAAGGTAAAACTCATCGTAAAGCCCGAAACCCAGACAGGAACAAAGATCAAATTAAGAGGAAAAGGATTTCCAAAATATAAAAAGGTAGATCAATTTGGTGATCTCTTCATAACCTATCAGGTGGTGATGCCAACAAACCTTTCTGAGAAAGAAAAACAACTGTTCAAAGAATTACAAAAACTGAGATCATGAACTTAGAAGAATTTGTAAGCACACATGAATTGTGCGAGAGATACCGGGTTGAGCAAACCTTTATTAGATCTTTGTCTGATAGCGGATTGATCGAGGTAGTTGAAATAAGCCACAAAAAATACATCCATTGCGATAAATTAACCGAATTTGAAAAAATGCGTCGTTTGCATTACGATCTGGAGATCAACGTTGAAGGTCTGGAAGCAATTCATCACTTATTGAAACAGGTGAAGCAACTTCAAAAGAAAAACCGGCAGTTGCGCAACAGGCTGAACTTATACGAATAAAGGTATAGGTTTATAAAAGTTTTTCACTGGTTTACCGGGATTTTAATATAGCTTCAGTAATTTTGGAAAACAGGAAGAATTATATTTTTCCTTTTATTAAACTTTCAAAATTATTTAAATGAAGTACGATCCTATAAACAGCAAACTCTTTATAAAAAACCGTAAAAATTTCATGGCGCAAATGAAGCCAAATAGCCTGGCGGTTTTTAATTCCAATGATATTTATCCCATAAGCGCAGACAGTACAATGCCTTTTCAACAGGCTCGTGATATTTTTTACCTTACAGGTGTAGACCAGGAAGAAAGCATCCTGGTGCTTTTCCCCGATGCACCTCTTGAAAAGCACAGGGAAATACTTTTTCTTACTGAAACCAATGATCATATTGCAGTTTGGGAAGGTGAAAAATTAAATAAGGACCAGGCCTTTGAGACCAGTGGCATTAAAACAGTTTACTGGATAAAGGACTTTGAAAAGGTTTTCTTTGAAGTAATGACCCAATGTGAGACGGTGTATTTCAATACAAATGAACACTACAGGGCCAGCATTCAAACCCAGACGCGGGAAGCAAGGTTCATCGAGTGGTGTAAGCAAAAATATCCTGCGCACCAGGTAGCTAAAAGCAATCCTATTCTTCAAAGGCTTAGATCGGTTAAAGATCAGGTTGAAATAGATCTTATTCAGAGTGCCTGTGATATTACTGAAAACGCATTTCGCAGGATACTGGAATTTGTGAAGCCGGGAATATGGGAATACCAGTTGGAAGCCGAATTTATGCATGAATTTTTGAACAACAGGTCCAAAGGATTTGCATATACGCCCATTATTGCAAGCGGGAATAATGCAAATGTGCTTCATTATATTCAGA
>Ga0079224_100013718_pt1 | contig 11298 bp, 8 predicted proteins | sample Stecom2015_FD_80414 | JGI IMG/M metagenome (GOLD analysis project Ga0079224, IMG submission 80414) | Agricultural soil microbial communities from Utah to study Nitrogen management - Steer compost 2015 | ecosystem: Environmental > Terrestrial > Soil > Agricultural land | place: USA: Utah...
ACCGGCCGGGTCGCCAGGTAGGCGAAGGCGCCGAAGCCGGGGATCGCAGCCAGCGCGATCACGATCGGGTGATGCACGTCCCAGGCCTGCTTCCAGGCATGGCGGTCGATCCGCCGCGCCAGCAGCTTGACCGTCGCCGCGCCCAGGCCCCAGGCACTCCAGGCGACGCGCGCGATGCTGCCGAACGGGAAGCGCAGGATGACTGAAATCACGAAGTGCGCTCCGAAGTGCGGCAGGACGGCCTGCACCGCCGGGGAGCTGATCTCCTCGCGGAGCTGGCGCGCTTCGGCCGCGTCGATGCGCCCCTCGGCGTGCCAGTTGTCGACCGCCTCGTTCAGCCAGGTGGTGGCCTTCTGCTGACCGCCGGCCACGCGGGCGTTGATCCGGCTGCGCCAGCTGCGGACGTAGAAGCCCGCCCAGGCCGCCTTGAGCAAGCGGCTCCAGAGGCGCGGCTCGCTGCTGTGCCAGGCGTCAGCCGTCTGGTGCGCGCGCTCCAGTGTGCGCTCCAGTTCCTGGAACCATTCAGGCCCCATCGCCGCGCGCATCTCGCGGGCATGCTCGGACACGTAGGCGCGGGTCACATCGAAATAAACGTCGTCGTAGATCGGCACCATGCCGCGCCGGAACGCCCGCCACCAGGTCTTGAGCGATGCCAGCGGCGAGACCAGCCCGGACTCCAGGTCGACGACCATGTAGCGGCCGTCGGCCGTCTCGAGCACGTTGTCCACCGCCCGCGGCTGGCGCGGGTCGATCTGCCAGGTCGGCAGGCCAGCTTCCTCGAAGCGCTCGCGCAGGTCCTTCAGCCAGGCCTTCGCGGCGCCGCGGTCGCGCGGCTCGCCGCCGTCGACGCGCTCGCTGGTCAGCGCCAGGTTGCCGTGGATCACGTCGATCCCGGTGATCCGAGCGACAGCGGATTCCCCGAACCAGTACTCGGTCAGCATGGCTGCCAGATTGCGTCGCTCGCGGGCCGCTTCCAGCGCCGCCCGGTTGCGGATGTACGGGAACTCCGCCTGGAAGGCCAGCCAGTAGATCGCGCGCGGGACGAAGCCCGGGGCGTAGACCTTCGAGACCGAGTCGTCATTGAAGAACACGGTGCTCGTCAGGGCGTGCGCGTGGGTCCGTTCCTCATCGTGCGGGATGTAGGCCGCCTTGATGAAGGGCAGGTGGCCGACGGCCGTTTCGATCCGCTGGTAGGCGGCGATGATCGCCACCAGCAGCAGGCCGCCCAGCGTGTAGGCCGCCAGCACGTCGGACGGCCAGTGCGCGCCCTCCCAGATCCGCTCGAAGCCGGTCACGACCATGACCGTCACCGAACCGCCCTGGATCGCGTAGCGCAGCAGGCGGTTCTCGATGCGCCCGGCCAGGAAGAAGAGCAGCCCGTAGAGCATCACCGCGCCCATGACATGGCCGCTCGGGAAGGAGGGCGCCGTGACCTCCTCGCCGACCCAGCGGGCGATATCGTATTCGGCACCATCCGGGCGGGTGCGCTTGACGATGAAGGCGCCCAGGCCCTCGTTGATCACCCCGCCGACCGGCATCATCAGCATCGCCAACGCCGGCAGCCACTTGCGAGCCAGCGCGAAGGCGACCAGTACGGCGAACCACATGCCGATTGCGCCTTCCGAGCTGGTCAGCTTCTCGAAGGCGTGCATCACCGGCAAAAGGCCCGGGATGTCGATGGATTGGATGGCGTTCATCACCGAGAGGTCGAATGGGGCGATCGGCTGAATCAGCGCGTCAATGGTGAGCGCCAGCGTCAAGACCGCCAGAATGATCCCGGTGAACCAAAGCCCCGACTGGCGCCGGGTCCGTGGCACGGCCTCGGCCGCACCCTCTACCGCAGCATCGCGGATGGCTGTCGCAACCATCTCGATCTCCCCTCGATGGAATCCGAGCAACGCCCTTGTCACTCGGTCTTTGGTTGCCGGGTCGCCCCTTACGCCAGGCCGTTCTGGCGCTGTGTACAGGATGCCGCTCAACCCGGACCTTCGTCATGTACCCTCCGGTACATCCGCGGTTGATTTGGCCGTTCCTGCTCCTCTGGGTGCCCCGACAGTGTCGAAGCGCGGCTCCGTCCTCCACACGGAATGTGCCGCGTCTGACGTCCCCTAGCCTAGGCGCGTCTACGCGCTTACGGGTTAACAACGTCTGAGCGCTGCCAATTGTTCCGGTAATCGCTCGTGACGTCCGGGGAGCACCGCTCCAGTGCGGCGCGGGTGAGGAAGTGCCGACCGCGTCGTCGGCGCTGTGGGCTCCGCCATGGATCCCGGCCCCTCGCCGGTGCGGTGAACCTCCCTGTCCACCGCAGCCCCCCGCTTTCTCTATACCTATCTTGGCCGCTCGGCTCCCGGTCCGCCATGCAGGACACTGGAGAATCGATGGTGGGGTTATCCCCCATGCGCCCTGTCGCGCTACGCCTCGCGGCGCCCGGTGGCGAGCTGCCTCACTATGTTTAACCCCAGAATGTCACAAATCTGTGACATCCGGATGTCAACCGAGTGACAGCCGGCGGGTGTCTCCAGCAACACGCGCCGGCCGGCGCGTTATCCAACTCCCACAAACCCGTGCCAATTATACCTATTGCTGCTATGTATAATGCTGCAAGGTATCAGTGGTCCAATCCCGGCCACTGTGTCTCGATGGCCAGACGATGACGGCGGGGGTAGCGTTCGATGGGTCGAGCCAACTCGTTTCAGCACTGGCGGCCCGCGCTGGGTTGCCTGGCGGCGGCGCTGGCGCTCATTCTGGGGACGCCGGGCGGGCGCAGCGCGGCGTCGGGGTTCCTGTCCCACTTTCGCAACGACCAGTTTGCCGCCGCGGCGCTGGACACCGGCGAGATTGCGGACATTGAGACGACGCTGGCGGAGCTGGCGAACCTGGGGCGGCTCGACGGCTTCGATGAGCCGCCGGAGCCACGGCCGGTCAAGAGCGTGGCCGAGGCGAGCAGATTCGTGGGGTTCCCGGTACTTGAGCCGGACCCGGCCACGCTGCCGGAGGTCGTCGATGGATCGCCGACGGCGATCCGGGTGCTGCCAGCCCATCAGGTGCGCTTCACGTTCGACCTGGAGCGGGCACGCGCCCACTACCAGTCAACCGGGCGCGACGGCGTCAACCTGCCGGAGCGGTTCGACGGGGTGGCGCTGGTGGTTGAGGTCCCGCCGGCCGTGCTGCTCCAGTACCGGGCCGGGGAGGATCGTTCGGGAGCACCGTCTGGCTTCGGGCTGGCGATCGGGCAGGCCGGGACGCTGGCGGTGAGCGCTGAGGGCGCGACGCTCGACGAACTTCAGGAGTTCCTGCTGGAGCTGCCGGGGCTCTCGCCGGCGACCGAGCGCCAACTGGAGAACATCGACGAGTGGCAGACGACGCTGCCGCTCCCGCTCCCGGTCGCCGAGATCAACTGGGAGCGCGCGACGATCGCCGGCCAGCCGGGTCTGCTGCTGGACGACAACACCGGCCTGGGCAGCGCGGCGATCTGGCAGCGCGACGGGCGCATCTTCGGCGTCGCCGGCACGATGAAGGCAGGAGAACTACTGGATGTCGCTGAATCTCTCCGCTGAACCACGGGCAGCCGGCGTGGCCGCCCCGGCTACTGTCCCGGCGATCGAGACGAGAGGTCTGCGCAAGGTCTACGGCCGGACGACGGTGCTGCACGACCTGACGCTGACCGTCGAGCCGGGGGAGGTCTTTGGCTTCCTGGGGCCCAATGGGGCCGGCAAGACCACGACGGTCAAGATCCTGTTGGGGCTGGTGCGCGCCACGGCTGGCGAGGCGCGCATCTGCGGGCTGCCGGCCGGCGATCTGGCGGCGCGCCGGCGGGTCGGCTACCTGCCGGAGAACTTTCGGTTCCACGATTGGCTGACCGGCGCCGGGTTGCTGGAGTTCCACGGGCGGCTGGCGGGCCTCTCGGAGGAGGAGCGGCGGGCGCGCATCCCTCAGGTCATCCGCCGCGTCGGTCTGGCCGGCCGGGGCGACGCGCGCATCCGCACCTACTCCAAAGGCATGACCCAGCGTATCGGGCTGGCACAGGCGATCTTCCACCGCCCGGACCTGGTGCTGCTCGACGAGCCGACCTCGGCGCTGGACCCGGTCGGGCGGCACGAGGTGCGCGACCTGATCCGCTCGCTGCGCGATGAGGGCATCACCGTCTTCCTCAACTCACACCTGCTCAGCGAGGTCGAACTGGTCTGCGACCGAGTCGCGATCATCGACCGCGGCCGGGTGGTCCGCAGCGGACGGCTGGGGGAGCTACTCGGCGCGACCTCCCAGCTACGGGTGACGATCGACCGGGTCAATGACGATCTGCTTGCGGCGCTGAAACGCCACGCTGAGGTCCTGGCGGTCGAAGTCATCGACGCCGGAATCGAACCGGGCGGCGCGAGCCGGACTCTGGCCGGTAATGGAAGTGTGACGGTCACGCTCGCGGTCGACGACCCGGAGATCGCGCCGCTGGTCGCCGAGACGGTGATGCGGCGCGGCCACCGGCTGCACGGGCTCGTGCCGGTGCACCGCTCACTGGAGGAGGTCTTCATGGATCTGGTCGAAGGTGGCGAGGGATGAACACACTGACCGTCGCGCGCTTCACGCTCCAGGAGGCAATCAGCCGGCGACTGATCCTGGCCGGAGCGATCCTGAGCCTGGCTTTCCTCGGGTTGTTCGTGCTCGGCTTCGCGCTGATCTACCACAACAGCAGCGAGCTCTCCGGCCCGTTGAGCGACGAGCAGTCGCGAGCTATGTTCGGCACGATCATGTCGGTGATGGGCCTGTACGCGATCAACTTCCTGGCCGGCTTCCTGGCGCTCTTCCTCTCGGTCGGCGCGATCTCCAGCGAGATCGATTCCGGCGCGCTCCACGCCGTCCTGGCCCGGCCGCTGCGGCGGGCCGAGTTCATCCTCGGCCGCTGGCTGGCCTACGCCGGGTTGATCGGTCTCTACGTGGGCTTGATGGCGGGCTCGCTGCTGCTGGCCGCCTGGTTGATCTCCGACTACGCCGTGCCCGATCCGGTGCGGGCGACGCTGCTGATGATGCTGGCGGCGATCGTCCTGCTGACCGTCAGCCTGTTCGGCAGCACGGTGCTCTCGACGCTCGCCAACGGCGTGGTGGTCTTCAGCCTCTTCGGGCTAGCCTGGCTGGCCGGCATCATCGAAGTCATCGGCGGCGCGTTGTCGAACCAGGCGATGCTCAACATCGGCACGGCGGTCAGTCTGCTGGTCCCCAGCGACGCGATCTGGCGGGGCGCCTCCTACTACGTCCTCTCGCCGCTCTACCTGGCCGGGGTGAGCGCCAACCACGAGGGCATCGCCATCGTCGGCCACAGCCCGCCAGCCACCGCGATGGTGATCTGGTCGGTGCTCTACCCGCTGACCCTGCTCGGCGCCGCCGTCCTCACCTTCGGCCGCCGCGACCTGTAGAGGGACAGCGAAGATCTATCGATGCTCTGAGTCGGCGGGTCGATACGACACAGATTCAACCGCGCGAAGTGCGTATCGGGGCGTTGCCGGGGAGACGTCGATGAGCATTCGAGGCGCTAACCATCTGATCCGGCGCTGAGCTACGGTTCCCGGTAGCGATAGCCGACGCCCCAGACGGTTTCGATCGAAGTCGAATGCTCGCCGAGCTTCTTGCGGAGCGTTCTGATGACGGCATCGACGACGTTGCTCCCGCCCGCGTAGCCGTGTCCCCAGACCTCATCGAGCAGCTCATCGCGGCTCACCGCCCGGCCCCGGCGCTCGTGCAGGTACTGGAGGGTACCGAACTCCAACCTGGTCAATGGAACGCGCGCGCCGTTCAGCACCAGCTCGCGTGCCTCGACATCGAGGATGCCCTGTTCGACCGGCTCGCCGAGCTCGATGCCGACGAGCCGGGCCAGCCAGCCATCGACGGAGTCCGGCCCGAAGTCGTTGGCGGCCGAATAGTAGGTGCGCCCGTCCAATGTAACCTGCGGGTCAGGGAGCAGTTCGAAGCCGAGCTGGTGGGCAGTCTCGCCGAAGGTCTCGATATCGCAGACGGTCATGTAGACCCGCCGCAGGCGCGGGCGGAGCTCCATGTAGATGCGCTTCATGTCCAGCCAGGCCGCCCCTTGCGCCGGGGCGGGCAGTTCACCACGGCCCCGCGAGAGCCAGCGGCGGGCGAAGAGCGCCACTTGCCCTTTGGGAAGCGGAGATTCGTTCAGGTGCGCCACCCAGCGCCGCAGCAGCGGATCGGACGAGAGCAGATGCTCGCCAATCTGCTCGGGCTGGAACAGGCAGTAGAAGCCGGCAACCGTTCCATGCTGGTCGTGGCCTACATTGAAGACGTGCGGGGCGCCCTCCCACAGGCGCAGCAGATGAGCGGCGCTTTCCGGCCCCTCGGTCGTCGTGATGATCTCACGGACGCTGCCATCGTCGCCCGGCCGAGCCGGTCCGAAGGTGCAGCTCTGGCTGCCGCTGGGGAAGAATCCCTCGCGGAGGACCGGATTCTCGATGATGTAGAGCATGTCTGCGGTGTAGCGCCAGAGGTCGGCCGGGTCGGCCACGCGCGCGCCGCGGCGCAGGCTCCTCCAGGCGGCGCGACGATACGCCCGGTAGCGCTCCGGATCACTCGCCCGCAGGCTGGTGGCGATGGCGTGCCGGATCGCATCGTGGATGTGGAGCCCGTCCTGGACCAGGTCGACGAAGGGCAGGGCATGAAGGCGCTCAAAGGCGTCCTGGGGCGCCACGTCCGGCAGCATGGCCGCAATCAGCGGAAGCGTCACCCGGCGCAAGACCGAACCCGCTTCGAGCACCTGCCGCGTTCGGGCATCGTCGATCTCCAGCAGGTAGAGCCGCGTCAGCTCGGCGACGACCCGCTGGAGCGCCGCCTCCTCCAACGCCGCATCGGGATACTCCGCGCGAGCAGAGCTGGCCAGCTGCAGCGCCAGCGGATGGCCACGGGCCACTCGGTTGATCTGGTGCGCTTCGATCGGGACGATGCCGGCCTGGGTGAGGAAACTCAGGGCCTCCTCGTCAGTGAACGGCTCCAGCGCCATGCTTCTGAAGAGACCCTGCCAGCCGGCGGCCGACCACCAGGCAGGCACCGGCGGCTCGCGACCCGCCAGGACGACGCGCGCGTTATCGGGGAGCTGCGGAAAGAACTCCTGGCGCAGCCAATCGTCCATCAGGCGAAAGAGCTCGTAGGTGTCGAGGGTGATCACGACGCGCTCTCCGAGCTCCCCCAGCCGTGCGGCCGCTGCTACCGGGTCGGCGGACTCGAGCCCCATCGCGGTTCCAAGTTCACGGAGGAATCCACGCGCCGTCGGCTCGATCATGCGGCAATCGAGGCTGATGACCGTCGCGCCGCGTCCCCGGGCCCGGGCTTCGAAGGCCCTCAACAGGCTCGACTTGCCGATGCCGGCGATGCCGTGGATGTGGGTGATTAGAGGTTCCTCATCGTCGAGCATCCGGCACAGGTGGTCCAGTTCGCGCGACCGCCCGACGAACGTGGCGACCGCACGTTGAGCGACGAGATCACCGACGCGGCGAGCCATGCTCTACCTCCCCTGCAGTAAGGCGATGATGCGTGGCCGCAAACGGGGCGGCACGCCCGGGCCGGATGACCTTCCGGGAAGCAATCTGCGTTTCACTGAACGCATTCAGTATACCGATCCGGAATACCGATCCGGAATCGGGAGTTGGAAGCAGCAACCGGGCGTGGGACCGGCTTCACGGCCACGCCCGGTTACACCTGGCATTCCAACCTCGTCGATCGCTGAGCCGTTAGCGGCTCAACGGCCATGGCCTCGCGATCATTGACGTCGGCACGGACGAGCAAGCCCGCCCCGGGGCTGGAACGCGCAGCTATCCATCAGGCCAGTACCGTCTGCATACCACGCGTGACCTGCGTCGGGGCCGCGATGACGCCGTAGTCCTGCACCGACGCGTTCGTGAAGTTCGGGTTGGTGGCGACTGCATCGAACAGGTCGGAGTTGAGGAACTGTTCCATCGCCTGGCGCGACTGCCAGGTGTAGATCCCCCCATAGGTGTTGATCTCGGGATTCTCCAGCCAGACCTTCGAGACCAGACCCGGGATGTCGGCCCAGGTGGGCGCGATCTGGTCGCACAGCTCGTGGAACTCCTGCACGGTCATGCCGTCCAACTGGAAGGTGATGACCAGCATATGCATCGCGATCCTCCATTCATCGATACGGCTCCGGTATGCCCAGCCTATGGAGGATGCGGCGCCAGGTCATGATGAAATGATGAGAAAAGTATGAGATTCGCGGTGAAAACCCTGGATATCACCGTCGCCAGCCGCCGCCTCCAGCCAGGGGCGATGAAGTGACCCGGGCTCTACTGGGCCCGCTCTGGGCAGGATCGAGGCGAGCAACCTCCATACGCCGATGGGCGGCCACGGATGCATGCCTAACGCTGCCATGTATAATGCCGCTATGTAGAGATGCATGCATTGATCAGCAACGGGTGTCGTCATGGAGATTAATAAGGATTTGGTTGCCGCTTCTTCGACGCCGATCGTGCTGGCGATCCTGGCGGAGGCGGACAGCTACGGCTACGCCATCCTCCAACGGGTGCGCGAGATGTCCGGCGGGCAGATGGAGTGGACCGACGGCATGCTCTACCCGGTCCTGCACCGGCTTGAACGGCTTGGCCTCATCCAGTCGCGCTGGGAGGTCGCCGAGAGCGGCCGCCGGCGCAAGTACTACCGCCTGACGCCCGAGGGCCGGGCCCGACTCGCCGAGGAGCGCCGCCAGTGGCAGGCGGTCGACGCCACGCTGCGCGGCCTCTGGAAGGCGCTCGCGATCGAGTCCCCGGACGGCCGCTCACCGACCATCACCCCCCGGCCTCAGGGAGCCTGACGATGACATCTCCAGGCCACGCGGTGTCGCTCGAGGAACAGATCGACCAGTGGCGGAACTACCTGCGCCGCCGGCAGGCAATCCACGCCGTCGATGTCGCCGAGCTGGAAGATCACCTGCGCGAGCAGGTCGCCGCCCTGAGTGACGCCGGCCTGGCGACCGATGAGGCATTTCTGGTAGCAGTCAAGCGCATGGGCGACCTCGATGCGGTCTCCCGCGAGTTCGCCCGCGAGCACTCGGAACGCCTCTGGAAGCAGCTCGTCGTCCCGGTGGATGGCGGCGAAGCGCGGGCGCGCGTTCAGATCGACGCCGCCGTCGCCGTCGCGCTCGCCGTCGTCGCGGCCGTGCTCGTCCGGATTCCGGTCCTCTTCGGGCTGAATCTGGACGACGACTTCACGTTCTACGCCCGCAACGCGAGCTTCTTCGTGCTGCCCCTGCTGGCCGGCTATTTCGTCTGGAAGCGGCAGCTCGGGATGAGTCTGGCACGCTGGCTGGCCGCCGCGTTCGTCGCGGCCGCGGTCGTCGTCAACATCTACCCGTATGACACCGAGGGCGCGACCGAGGTCCTGACTATCCTGCACCTGCCGATCGCGCTCTGGCTGGCGGTCGGTATCGCCTATGCCGGCGCCCGCTGGCGCCAGGTGGCCGGCCGGATGGACTTCATCCGCTTCACCGGGGAGATGTTCATCTACTACGTGTTGATCGCTCTGGGCGGCGGCGTCCTGATGGCCTTCACGGCGGTGATCTTCCAGGCCATCGGGGTCGATGTCGAGCGCCTGTTCGAGGAGTTGGTGCTGCCCTGCGGCGCGGTCGGGGCCGTGCTGGTCGCCGCCTGGCTGGTGGAAGCCAAGCAGAGCGTGATCGAGAACATGGCGCCAGTGCTGACGCGCATCTTCACGCCGCTCTTCGCCGCCATGCTGCTCGCCTTTCTGGGCACGCTGGTCTGGACCGGGCGCGGCGTCGGCATCGAGCGCGACGCCCTGATCGCCTTCGACGGGCTCCTGATCGTCGTCCTCGGCCTGCTGCTCTACTCGATCTCCGCCCGCGACCCGCTGGCGCCGCCCAGCATCTTCGATGTGGCTCAGGTGGTGTTGGTGGTGGCCGCGCTGCTGGCCGACGCCGTGGCGCTGTGGGCCATCGCCGCGCGGATGGGCGATGAGTTCGGCTTCACGCCCAACCGCGTGGCCGCGCTGGGCGTCAACGCGATCTTGCTGGTCAACCTTGCATGGTCCGCTGTGCTGCTCGTCCGCTTCCTGCGTGGGCGCGGGTCGTTCGCGCGCCTGGAGCGCTGGCAGACCGACTACCTACCGGTCTACGCCGCCTGGGCCGCAATCGTCGTGCTCGTCTTCCCTCCCGTCTTCGGCTGGATCTAGTAGGCTCTGCCAGAACCCAACCGCCCCGGCTACGGTAGCCGCCATTCCGGCAGTCCTTGCATGCCCCGCATGGGGCAACGCAAGACGTAGGTCGCCGGATGCGCGTCATGGCCCAGACGAGGGGACACGACTCAAGATGGAAGCACCGGAGAAGAGCAACAAGGAGCGCATGCTGGCCGGCGAGCTGTACCTGGCAGACGACCCCGAACTGGCTGCCGACTACCAGCGCGCCATGGCGCTGCTGGAACGCTTCAACGCCACCCCTGCGGCCGAGCCGGAGACGCGCCGCGCGATCCTCAAGGAGTTGCTCGGCACCTTCGGCGACGGCGCAGAGATCCGCCCACCGCTGTACTGCGACTATGGGAAGTACTCCCACATCGGCCGCGGGACGTTCCTCAACTTCGGCGTCGTGCTGCTCGACGTCGGGCCAATCTACATCGGCGAAGACGTCCAGGTCGGGCCCAACGTGCAGTTCCTGACGGCCTGGCACCCGGTGGAGCCGGAACCGCGCCGGGCGAAATGGGAAGCAGCCAGCCCGATCACGATCGGCGACAACGTCTGGCTGGGCGGCGGGGTGATCGTCTGCCCGGGCGTGACGATCGGAGAAAACACCGTCGTCGGCGCCGGCGCGGTGGTGACGAAGGATCTCCCGGCCAACGTCGTGGCCGTCGGCAACCCGGCGCGCGTCATCCGCGAGCTGTGACCGCACCCTTCCGCCTGGGATAATCCGGCCGTTCGATCATCGTGGGAGTGGGTACCCGACCCCTACGACCATTGAACGGGCCGGCCAACTCTGGGGCCGTTGGGTGTAGATCGCGGTGCCACCATCGAGCGGTGAACCAGAAGGCATGGCGCAGGCGCCGCCGAGCGGCAGCCCCGAAATGCGCGGCGGCAGGTCACGGTTGCGGAAGAGCTCACCCCACGACAAGCCCGGCGCGGCGCTGGCGGAGCTGGTGGATGATCGACATGGCGACCAGGGAGCCGGTCTTGGGGTTGTCCGGGCTGGGCACGTTCATGATCTCGAAGCGCAGCTCCCCAAACTCGCCCTCGGCCTCGACCTCGTGGCGGTTGCGCTCGATCTCCGGATCGGCCAGAACG
>Ga0079224_100013719_pt1 | contig 11297 bp, 8 predicted proteins | sample Stecom2015_FD_80414 | JGI IMG/M metagenome (GOLD analysis project Ga0079224, IMG submission 80414) | Agricultural soil microbial communities from Utah to study Nitrogen management - Steer compost 2015 | ecosystem: Environmental > Terrestrial > Soil > Agricultural land | place: USA: Utah...
CCTGGTTCTTCGAAAACGAACTTAGCGTCGTATGGAATACCATCTACTTTAACGTTGAAACGGTTTTCGATTTTTTCGCTTTCCACGAAAAGGCTCGAGCTACGTCCCCATGAGCGAAGTAGTTTACCGCGGTTATAAAATTCCTCGGTATTTACACAAAGCATACCACCATTTCCAGCACAGTTAATAACGTGTGAACCGTAGAATGAAGTAGTACTCATATCTGTAAATCGTCCAGAGCTAGCTCCATCGATTTCAGCACCTAAAGTATCGGCGCTATCTTCTAAAACGAAAAGACCATATTTATCGGCAATTTCACGTAATTTTTTCCAGTCTGGTAAATTACCAATAAGGTTAGGGATGAACATAGCCTTAGTGTTAGGCGTAATAAGTTCTTCAACCTTATTAGCATCAATATTATAAGTTCCTGGTTCAACATCAACGAAAGCAGGAAGCCATCCTTTTTTAACGAGTGGAGCAACGGTGGTACTGAAGGTTAATACAGGAGTAATAATTTCAGCGCCTGCGTCGTAATTTAACAAATCGGCAGCAAGATAAAGCGCGGTAGAACCAGAGTTAACCATAATGCCGTAGTTTTTAGCATATAATTTTGCTACTCTTTCTTCCATTTCGCGTACGTGTTTACCCATCATGGTAGACGTACGTAAAACATTAACTACTGCTTCGATTTCTTCCTCACCGTGTACACTTTTCCCGTAGGGAACGTGAATGAAATTTTGATCAACAGACATAAGAAATATAAAATTAAGATTACGAAGATGCGCAAATTTCTTGGTATTCCAAGTACAATGCTCTCCTAAATTTATCTTTATGAAAAGTTAAATTAACATGTAATTTATTTAGGCCAAATATAGGTGCAAGTAACAGCCTCTCCATTAAGACCTGGTTTAGTTTGTGTGCAAAGCACTTCGTTGCCTTTTAGTAATTCTACTTTTAAAGGAATTTCTGGAACAAAAGAGCTATCACATGGGTTAGAAGCAGGACAAATTGTGCTTTGTGCTGCTATTTGTACTGCGGTAAATTGGGGTACTTCAATATCAATTTGTTTGGTTCCTTGTAATGCTTCATGAGAAACGAATCTACCATCTGTATCGAAGTAAGAGATTATACATTCGCTACATTCAACTTTATACGTAAACGCATGTTTCTTTTGACAAGATGTAAGTACGATTGCTAGAGCAAATACGAGCGTACTAAGACGAATCCAATTATTGTTTGATTTCATACTGGTAAATATAAAAAGAAACCCCGATTACTCGGGGTTAAAAAATTTATCCTTTGATTAAATTTCTAGAGATAACAAGTTTTTGTATTTCGGAAGTTCCTTCTCCGATGGTCATCAATTTAGAGTCGCGTAAGAATTTCTCAGCAGGATACTCTTTTGTGAATCCGTATCCACCCATAATTTGCACAGCTTCGTTACCACATTTAACGCAAAGTTCAGACGCGAAATATTTAGCGTAAGCACCAGCTTGAGTAACTTTTTCGCCACGATTTTTAAGGTCAGCTGCTTTTAACGTTAAAAGTTCAGCTGCTTCAATTTCAGTAGCCATATCAGCTAATTTGAAACCAATAGCTTGGAAGTTAGCGATAGGTTGACCGAATTGTTCTCTTTCTTTAGCGTATTTAAGAGAAGCTTCGAAAGCACCTTTAGCAATACCAAGAGAAACAGAAGCAATAGAGATACGTCCGCCATCTAGGATTTGCATAGCTTGTTTGAAACCTTGTCCAACTTGACCTATAACGTTTTCTTCTGGTACGCGTACATTATCGAAGATCAACTCAGCAGTTTCGCTAGCACGCACACCTAATTTATTTTTGATAGGCACTGCAGAGAAACCAGGAGTTCCTTTTTCAACGATGAAGGCAGTGATTCCATTAGAATCTAATAATTCACCTGTGCGTACAAGAACAACAACTACATCGCCAGAATAACCATGAGTAATCCAGTTTTTGCTACCGTTAATTACCCATTCGTTACCATCTTTAACGGCGGTGCATTTCATACGCATAGCGTCGGAACCAGTGTTAGCCTCAGTTAAGCCCCAAGCTCCAATCCATTCGCCTGTAGCTAACTTAGGTAAGTATTTTTTCTTTTGTTCTTCGTTACCATGATAGTAGATATGTCCGGTGCAAAGAGAATTGTGGGCAGCAACTGAAAGCGCAACGCCACCACATACTTTACCAAGTTCTGTAAGTGCAGAAACATATTCAAGGTATGAGAATCCACTTCCTCCATATTCTTGTGGAACAAAGATTCCTAATAATCCCATTTCACCCATCTTCTTCATTACATCGATAGGGAAAATCTCATTTTCATCCCAATGATTAACGTTTGGTCTGATTTCCTTCTCAGCGAAATCACGTACCATTTGGCTAATCATTTTTTGGTTTTCGTTTTGTTCAAAGTTCATACTATTGTTACGTGTAATTCTGTTAAGTAGTTTTCTGAAAAATTTGCGCTAAAGTACTAAATAAGGGGCAATTTTAAAATATTTTTCGTCGTTAATCAGTTTCTCATCTAACAATGTTTTTAAGTCTTTAAAGTAACCTATTTTTTCTCGATAGTTTATTATTGCTTTTATTTCATCTTTTTGCAAATAAGGCAGTTGTGCGAAATCTTTGTACTGCGCATAATTAATTTGGATTTGTAGCATATTGCCTGGGTCTATTTCTACCTGCCTTTCTATGCTTTGATATAGCTCTTCATCTATGCCGAATACATCTTTAAGCTGGTTTTTTGAATGAAAAGCGCCAAGTCGATTACGGAATTTTATGATTCGAGATGCAATTTTGGGACCCACTCCTTTCAATTTCATGAGTTCATTGCTATCACAACTATTCAGTTTTATTGTTGGTTGAATTGAAGTTTTACTAATGCTTGCTTCTGGAAATACGAAGAAGGGCAAATTTCTTTCTAAAATATTTTTGGGTATGGTAAAGCATTTTTGCAGGTCTGAAACATTTTTAAACCCACCGATTTTATCTCTGAATTTAAGGGTAGTTTCGGCTTGTTTGGGACTTAAGCCTAGTGCAATCCAGTCTTTAATTTCAAGTGCATTTGGATTGGTTTTATTTTTTAAAGTATTAGATTTTTTAGGAGTAGTATGTTTTTTAGTATTGTTATGCGAGTAGGGAATACTTTTAGGGAAGATATAGGAAGTATCAACAGGAATTTGGGCTATGTGTATGAGTTTAGAATATTCTTTCTGTTCGATAAAAAAACGTACGCTTTCAAACAAAAAAAATACCGCAATAAATGCGGTAAGAACAAAAATGCCTCTGCGTTCAGCATACGGATAATGGAGTATTGAACGCAGAAGCTTTTTCATAATATTATTCGGCTAAAAGATCTTTATCAGGATCCTCGGCCAATGGATCTGGCATTTCTAAATGTTCTCCTTTATCGATAGGTGCTCTAAGCACTTTAAAGAAGAAGTAACCTGTAATTAAAGTAACAGTTACTTGAACGCAAACCATTAAAGTTAGTGCTGTAGTTCCCATATGTTTAGAATGTTTTTTTTCTTAATTTAGTTGCTCTGTAAACAAGGTACGAAATTAATGCGAAAGAGAATATCAAGATTCCTCGAGCTAAAAGGGTATAATTGAATTTCTTTTTCAAGAATTCTAAATGAGTAGCATCTGTAGTTTGAGCTATTTCAGTACGAAGGCTACTCATAGTAATTTTCTTAATTAAAGAAGAATCGTCGAGTATCCAGCCATCTGTAAATAGATTAGAAAAAGCTGCTCCCCAATTGTTTCCGTCAGGTTTAATAATATTAGCTAAGAAAACGATAACGAGAAGGGTAGGAGTAACATATCCGATTACATATTTAAAGAATTCGGGTACTTTAAAATCGGCTCCTAATTTAACTTCTTCCCATCCTTTTTTGTAACCAAATATCCAAGCGAAAAGTATAGTTTCAGCTAAAGCAAATACGAAGAGGGAGTTTGTACCGGCCCATTCGTCGTATTCGTCGAACACTCCATAATTATAGAAGAAAACAGTAGGTAAACCAATAATAAGGACGAATAGTCCGAAAGACCATGCTCCCATTTTACGAGACCATCCAAATTCGTCGTGCATGAATCCCATCCAAGGTGTACCCATTGCAAGGGAAGAAGTGATACCTGCAAAGAATAGAAGGCCAAAGAACATAACTCCAGCGATAGGAGCTAAAATTGGTCCCCATTGCGCGAATAAATACGGCATAGTTTTGAAACCTAATGCGAAGCTACCTTGTTTAGCGATTTCAAGCATTCCATCAACACCAAAGTAACCTACGGTAATTGGAATAACAATACTAGCGCCAACCACTACTTCTACAAACTCATTCATCCATCCTGCGCTCATAGCGTTTAAAGCTACGTCGTCTTTAGAATTTAGGTAAGATGCATAACAATGAACGGTACCCATTCCTACAGAAAGGGTGAAGAATATTTGTCCGGCAGCTGCTAGCCATACATTTGGATTAGAAAGCGAGTTGAAGTCGGGAGTCCATAAATAATTTAAGCCTACCACTCCATCGAATAAAGCTCCATCAGTACCAGATTTTAATGTGATGGCTCTAATAGCTAAGAATATACCAAACATGATAAGCATAGGCATACCAATTTTAGCTACTTTTTCAACTCCATCAAGGCCTTTAGAAAGGATGAAGGTATTTAAAAGAAGACATAAAAGATAAAAAACAACAGCTTCGTAAGGGATACCAAGTGTTGATTTTTCTATATCTACATATTCTGTAAAGAAGTTAGAAACAGCATTTTGGTCCATTCCATTGAAGGTGCCAACAACTGAATGCATTACATAAGAGAGCGTCCAAGATTCGATATAACAGTAATAAGCAGCTACGGCAACATTGGTAAAAATTCCGAATACACCAATGTATTTCCACATAGTTTTTTTGCCCATTTCGTTAAGGATGAAAGGGGTACTATGGTTTCCACCTCTACCTCCAAATCTACCTAAACTCCATTCTATCCAAAGTAGTGGAATTCCTAAAAGTAAAAAACATACTAAGTATGGAATTATAAATGCGCCTCCACCATTCTGAACGGCTTGAGCTGGAAATCGTAGGAAGTTGCCTAATCCCACTGCATTACCAGCCATTGCTAGTATCAGGCCGACTCTCGACCCCCACTGCTGTTTCTCTTTTGTCATAGGTTCAGTGTAATATTCTAGTGTGGTAAAATTAATAATATTATGGTTTTGTCAAAGATTTATTAATGTTTTCTTAAAATGCACTTGTAATTTCTGCTTTAGGATGCAGTATATTTTGACCTATTTTACAATGCAAACACTGCTTTTTTTCGCAAAATTCTTTGGCTTGATAATATGCAGCTTGTGAATGAAATGCATTTTTTTTTGGTGGATTTAAAGCTTCGAAAATTCTAGTATATTTATTGTTTTCGAAGGGCATTTCTTTTAATAATGCTTCGGACCGATCTAAGAATAACGAAACTTCAGACCTAAAACCCTCCCATACCCACAATGGAATTACCGAGTTTATAATTATATTATAAATACCTTCTTTGCTTAATTGCAATTGGCGTTGTGCTTTAAATTTCCCAGGAGCATAGTGGTTTTGCCAATATGGCGAAATTTCTGATTCGAAGATATTCATTAAATCTTTTAAATTTTTTGCTTCGAATATTTGAGGTATAAGTCGAGGCTTTTGATGCAATAGAGCGGCTAATTGCGCTAATCGAATAGTAGGGAAGTTACCCGGACGAGTTTTAGAGAATTTCCAAGCGTGAGCTGGCAAAGGAATTAATTGAAATTGTTGTTTTAGGTATCTGAATTCCTTTTCCAATTCTAAGAAATATTCATCGCTAGTTTCTTTTTCGAGTAAACCACTTAAACCTAATATTAAAGCCTCTAATTGAAACTGACTATGCATGTATTTGTATACTAATTTAATTGGGAGTCGAGTGCCCAACATTTGTGCAATTTCGTTGTTTATACCAAATCCAAAATTGCGGGTAAGAAGAATTAGAAATGCTTGATCTATTCGATTTCCAGTTTGAAGGAATAGTTCGTGAAGTTTTTTGGATTTTTGGATGATTCGTTGTTTACCAGCCCATTCCCATTGTTCTTCAATAATTTTGCTTGGAATATTAGCACAAAGTTTTTCGCAAGCAAATCTGTTTTGATGTTGAAGTAAGTAAGTATAATTTCTGGTAAAAGCCTTTTCTACTCTATTTCCAATTTCGACGGTGGGGATATTACGGTTTAAAACCTTAGTGGGTATTGCATCGTTAAGCACTACATGAAGGATTACATTTTGGTATGAAGCATCTGTTTCATGTTGGTGCTTGTACCAATCTTGGCCTATTAAATGTAATTCTACATTCCCGATAAAAAGGACATTATCTATAAAAATTTTAGCTTGAATAAAATCGGGGCCAGAATTAGAATTTAAGGTGCCTGGGTGTATGATTTTGACAGATTCATCATCAAGAGTTTTGAGTTCATCTTTATTAAATAGGCCATGTTGCCAGATAAAATGGAATACTTCTTCTTTCATAATAGGGTTAGCTTTCCCCTAAAATAAAAAAAGCTTGTACTCAGTACAAGCTTTTGAAAGTATTCTTATCTAACGGTTATTTTTTGATAAAACGTAAGGTTTGCATTTTGCTACCATTAGAGATTTTAATCATGTAGAACCCTGGAGCTAATGAACCTACTTGGTAATTTTTGATGAATTTACCTTGAGGAACATTGATAGATTCAACGAATAATTCTTTACCAGCAGGATCAATAATAGAGAATTTCATTTCTGTATTTTGATAAGCTGTAAATTGTAGGTTGATATCATTAGTAGTAGGGTTAGGGTACAGATTAATATCGCTAAATAAAGGAGCTTCTTCAATTCCAACGAATGAGCTAACAAAAATAGAGTTAGAAGTATCAGAACATCCGTATTGATTTGTTGCAATTACAGCATAATCGCCAACAAAACTTGGAGTTAAAGAAGTACCATTTCCATTAGGGAATATTGGGTTACCATTATATAACCATTGATAGTCATAATTAGGATTAGCTGATAGTACGTTTAATACACCAGCATTATTAGTAATACTAGTACCATAAATGCCTGGATAATTGCCTACATGGAATGGAGCTGATTGTGTAGAACAACCAGAAAGTAGGTCAGTAACTACCACATGGTAGTAACCAGTATCAACTACTGTAATTGAGTTTTGAAGTGTATCGGTAATTAATATATTATCTTTATACCATTCGTATAAGAAGTTACCTGGATCAATAGTAAGAGTTACTAAGTTTTCTTCGCAAACTATAGCTGCAGGACTAGCTGTAATAACAGGTTCAAGTGGAGAAGCAAAAATTTGGAAAGTATCTACAGTTGTATTGTTATTAGCAACAACTTTATCGATAACAAAAGAGAAATTAACTCCACCGCCACCGCTAGATATAGCAGTAGTACTTGCGTTATAGGTACCAGGGCCTGTAATATGTACAGTAGTAGAACCACCTTGGTCATTTGGAGAAGTTACGTCATTTTCAACCCAAGTAAAGGTTAAAGTCCAGCCTTGTAGAACAACGTTTAAGTTGTTCCAAGATGGGTTTGCGTTATTACTTACTTCAGAACTTGTATAGGTAGAAGTACCATGGTTCATAGAGAATTGTAAGTCGGCAGCAGTACTAGAGAAAGGTTCTTCAACATCTCCATTATACCAACCTCCAATAGCACTTGCGTTTAAAGATTTTAAACGGGTATTATACACGATAGTATTTAAACTAGGGGTATAGATACCAGGTGTATTGTAGAATTGAGTTGGCGGATTGGGAGAAGTACTAGTATTACCATTTCCAAAGTTCCAGTTATAATCTACCATTTGTGGAGGTCCAAGAACTACGTTAGCAGAATAATCTACATTAGAGCTATCGCAGGTATTATTTACCACATAATTAAAGTAAGCATTTCCAGAAGTAGGGGCAGCAATTACGAAATCGAAGTAGATATACTCAGTTTGAGTAATACCACCAAGAACGTTAGCTGTACCTAAAACTTTAATTACTGCGGTATATGTACCTGGAGGCGACATAGGAGTACCGCAGAAGCGAATACAAGCTAACTGCTCTCCATTAGATGGAGAGTAGTTATTCCCTTGCATAAATTTATTTGTTTGCCAAGTAATTCCTAAAGGAAGACCTGTAATAGATTGATATTCTACGTTTACGATTTGTACGTTTCCAATACCGCTAATATTAGTATCAGATGGCATATAGAAGGTAACATCGGTAGAGTATTGTTGGTACTGATACATAACAGGGGCGAAGCCTGATAATGGACATTGAGTACCACCAGGTAAGTAACAAGCAGGGTTAGGGGTACATGTACCACAAACTGCTTGCGCGTTAGCATCAATAGAGAAAAATACAAATATGATGCTTAATAAAGCGAAAATGCGTTTCATTTAAATGGTTCCTAATTATTTTTTGATGAATTGTTTAGCAATTGAACCACCTTGGTAATTTACTACTGCCGTATAAACACCAGGAGCTAGGTTACCTAAAGATAAAGTATGAGTCCAAGTAGTTTCAGCAGACTCTGCATTATGTTGGTAAACAGTTTGTCCCATCATGTTTACGATAGTAATACCCACAACTTTTTGACCGTGGTTTTCTGCTTGAATTGTGAATTCACCCATGTTTGGATTAGGATATAAAGTCACCATATCGTTGGTTAAGATATTTTCTAAACCAACATTAGCAACGGTAATTACGTTAGAGGTATCAGAACAACCAACGCTATTAGTAATTACTAAAGAGTATTGACCATTAGCTGTTGGGATATATGTTTGAACTTGACCAGCAGGGATAATAGGTGTACCATTTAATAACCATTGGTAAGTCATGTTATTATAATAGGTAGTTAAAGTTCCGCTGAAAGTATAAACAGCACCAAGAGTTGCGAATTGAGGCGCGATTGGCTCTAAGAAAGTAACAGGATAGCTAATAGATGAAGAAGCACAACCTGTAAGAGTATCGCTAATTACTACACGATAGTTAACAGTTGAAGGGAAGTTTCCTGGAGGGTTAATAACTAAAGTAGAGCTATTTTCATTGATTATTAATGTAGAATCATTTTCGTACCAAGCATAATTATAACCAAGAGGAGCTTGAAGAACGATAGGAGCATTACCACATGCTGTGAAGTCAGGACTTGCAGTAATTTCTGGCACAGCTGGTAAATCGTAAACGTAAATAGTATCAGTAGCATTGAAAGTTTGAACTAAGGCAGTATCAACTTCGATAGAGAAGTTAACTCCACCTCCTCCGCTTGAGATTGCAGTAGTTGAACCAGTGAAGGTTCCAACGCTAGGGATTGCAACATAAGTTGCACCACCATTATCGTTTTGAGAGATATTATCATCTTCCATGAATTGGAAAGTAACACCTGGAGCTGTTAGGATTCCATTGATATTATTCCAAACTGGAGAAATGGTATTACTAACTACACTTGAAGTCATAGTTAAACCACCAGAAGCAATCCAATAAACATAGGCATTACCATTGTTACAGTTAGCTTCTTCGATATCGCCAGCCCACCGACAACCAGTAACCGACGCTGATAATTTTTTCAAGCGTAAATTATATAATTTGGTTTTTAGTGATGGGTAGTATTGACCAGGAGCTGGGTATTCTTCAGTAACAGAAGCTGCACTTGTTGTTACTAAAGAATTTCCATTACCAAAGTCCCATCCATAAATTACACTTTGAACAGGGTCGTTCGTAGTGAAGTTAGGAGTGAATACAGAAGATAATGAGTCGCAACCACTACCTGGAGCAAAAGTGAAGTAAGAGTTACCTCCAGCTGCACCTGTAATAGTAATAGGTAATGAGAATGACTGTGCTAAAGTAGAACATCCAATAATAGGAATGTCGCACACAGTAACGGTAACATTTACAACTACGTTATAGTTACCAGCTACAAGAGGAGTACCACAAATTTTAACACAACCACGTTGAGTTGCCACGTTTGAGGTAGGGTTGTAGGAGTTAGTAGGGTGTGCGTTAGTAGTCCAGTTTAATCCTAATGGCATTCCTGTTAAACTTACAACGGTTACGTTTGTTAGGTCTAGGTTACTGAATCCACTCGCATCAACTTTATCTGGCATAAAGAATGTCACATTTTCGTCGTAAGGTTGTAGTTGGGTCCCATTCGGCATTGTGGCCGGACATAATACAGGGAAGTTTGTTGTTGAGGTACAGTTCATGTCAATATTACATCCAGGACATTGGGTACCTTGACTGAATAGGCTTGTTACTGGCAATGCTAGTAATGAAGCCATTGTTAATAGTTTTCGTAGATTTAAAATCATAATGTGAGATATATGTTCTTATTCAAATTTATAAATTTTTTTGACTTGTACTAATTTTCTAATCATTTTCTAATGTTGTCGTGTAAGACTCTACATTGCGGTAAAGATAATTTAATGATTTCAATTTCTTGCTCCGACAACATATTCCCTCTTATATCTAATGTTTGTAAGTTTTTTAAATAAGAGATAGAATAAGGCAAAGACATCAATTTGTTGTTTTGAAAACTTATAAAAGTTGCCTGTTTTAAATTACCAATACTCGATGGAATTTTGCTTATTTGATTATTCGAAAGGTCTAAATGCTTTAATTGACGTAAGTATCCAATGCTATCAGGTAGAGAGTTAAGTTTACAATCTGAACAAATAAAACTCTCTAATTTTGGCTGGCGTGCTAGTGAGTCTGGTAGCTGATGCACATTCGCATTTATTATTTGAAGCGTTTTTAATGAACGCATATAGAAAATTTCTGCTGGAATTTTTAGTGTATCTGCCTCGTTATTTATTAAACGGAATAATTCTAGATTAGACAGCCCCACAAAACTTTTAGGTATTGAGTCTAATTTTGTTCCTACTAATTCAAATAACATTAAACTTGATAAATTCCCAATACGAGGATCTATATAAATTATTTTATTGTTCTTTATCGATAGTACAAATAATTGACTTAAATCGCCTATACTGCCAGGTATATGTGCTAATCCAACATTGTCGAATAATGCTAATTGTAAATTAGGAAAATGATTAATCTTTTCAATTTTCTTTCCTAAATACTCTCCAGTAATATACAACTTTTGGCAATCCTTAGCCTTGGCTGAGGCCGATTTCCAATCTGTATAAATAGTAGCATTCCCAGCTCCCATATTATACATGAATTCTTTGTTCGATGTATTGAACTCGACCTGTGCTATAATTGCATGTGTAAG
>Ga0079224_100013721_pt1 | contig 11296 bp, 5 predicted proteins | sample Stecom2015_FD_80414 | JGI IMG/M metagenome (GOLD analysis project Ga0079224, IMG submission 80414) | Agricultural soil microbial communities from Utah to study Nitrogen management - Steer compost 2015 | ecosystem: Environmental > Terrestrial > Soil > Agricultural land | place: USA: Utah...
ATGTGATTCATGTTAGGGTAGATAGAAGAAAATAATTCAAACTATATTTTTATTTTTTTTTAAAAGTGTTAAAAAATGTAAATATTTTTTTTATATGTTTGCATAGTTCCGAATGAATTGTGAATAAAAGTTGTCTGGACAACACTAACAATTATTAAACAAAAACAAAAACTTATGAAACAAAAGTTACTCAGTGCAATGTTTGCAATGACTTGCGTAACAAGCATGTCATTTGCGCAAAATCGAGAGGTGAGTGGTTTGGTTACATCATCTGATGGAACTCCAATTAGTGGAGCTTCTATTTCGGTGGTTGGGACAAATACTGCAACTCAAACAGAAGGATCCGGTCGGTTCAGAATTTCCGCTAACACGGGTGCTACGTTAAATGTGTCTTATATTGGGTATGTTTCCCAAAGAGTTAACATTGGAAACTCAAATGTATTATCTATAGTACTTGTACCTAATGATCAATCGCTAGAGGAAGTTGTTATTATGGGGTATGGTTCTGGGAGATCAATAGGTACAATCGTTGGGTCTAAAACTACAGTTACTGCCAAGGATATTGAAGGTAAGCCAACCGCAAACGCTCTGGAAGCTTTGCAAGGAAAAGTACCAGGATTATCCGTTCTTACTTCCAATGGAGAGCCCTCAGCTACCCAATCTATTAGACTACATGGACAAGGGTCATTAGGAGCAAGTTCTACTCCTTTATTTGTTGTTGATGGTATCCCTACAGAGCCAGGTTCGATTGTCTCTACAAATCCTGATGATTGGGAAAGTATTACAGTTTTAAAGGATGCAGCATCGACCTCTATATATGGTTCCCGAGCAGCTAATGGTGTGATTTATTTTAAATCCAAGCAAGGTAAGATCGGTGAAAAGGCTGTAATAACTGCACGCGTACAGACAGGTACAAATGACTTGGCTTCACGAAGACACATAGAAGGTTTTATGAATACGCAAGAATTAAGACAATTTTGGCTGGAAACAGGTTATAGAACACAAGCACAAATTGATCAAATATCTGAGACGTATGGAGATGAGACATTCGATTGGGGCAAATATTATTATAAAGAAAATACTGGTCTTCAACAATATGATTTAAATATATCAGGAGGATCTGGTAAGACCACATATTTTGTTAGTGGGTCGCACTATGATCAAGAGGGCATCATGTATAGATCAGGTTATAAGAGAAGTACTTTAAGAAGTAATCTTTCTACTAAATTAAATAACTGGAGTAGAATAGGTTTGAATTTATCTGGAGGTCATGATAAAAGAGAATCAAATCAATATAATTCAAACAGTTTGAATGGTGGACTATCGTTATTGGCGCAACCTTGGTATACACCATTTGACAAGGATGGTAATGAATATACAGATCAAATTATCCCTGGTTTAGGAAGGTATTCTCCTAAATATTTGGCTGATAATATGCCTGGATTTGGAATTAATCAACAGTTTAATCCTAATGCATATATTGAGCTAACACCAATTAAAGGTGTAACGCTTAAGAGCCAAGTAGGTATGGATTATTACAACTACAGGTATACCGGGCAGCGATTCCCATCATACGTAGGGGCTTTGAATAATGGTACTACTTTAGAAGAGTGGTATCAACAAAGTACTATAACTATGACCAATACAGCAGACTATCGTACATTATTTAACGATATTCATGATTTTTCTATATTATTTGGTCAAGAAACTACTAAATATGATTATGATTTTTTTAGTGCGTCTGGTAGTGGATTGACTGACGATCGCTTAATGCAGTTAGGAAATGTTGTTGCATCTACAAGAGGTGTTAATCAAAGTAAATCTGAATATGCATATAATTCATGGTTTGGAAGATTGGGCTATGCTTATGATTCAAAATATTATTTTGATGTCACTTTGAGAACAGATGCTTCGTCTAGGTTTGGTAAGAATAATCGGGATGCAACTTTCTGGTCAGTTGGTGGTATGTGGAATGCTAAAAAAGAAAATTTTCTACAGAATGTAAATTGGTTAGATGATTTAAGGGTTAAAGCAAGCATTGGAACACAAGGTAATTCAGCAATTGGGAACTATCAATCTTTGGCAACTGTTGGATCTATACAATATAATAATTCACCTGCTTGGGGGGTAAATACACCAGGTAACCCTAACTTAGCTTGGGAATCTCAGACTAAAACTACTGTAGGTGTTTCTGGATCTTTGATTAATAGAATTAACTTTAATTTTGAAGCTTATAAAAGAGTTACCAACAATATGCTTGTGTCCGTTCCTTATGCATTTACATCAGGTTGGTCAGATATAACATCTAATGTTGGTAGGCTACAAAATACGGGGGTAGATGTTGAATTGTCATTTAATGTATTCCAGTCACCAGATTACTATTTTACACCATTTTTGAATTTCAATTATAACAAACAAAAAGTTCTTGAATTATTTCAAAATAAAGAATATTGGATTGTACCAAATACTGGTGTGAGTTGGGCTGTTGGCAAAGCGGTAGAATTTTTCTATCCAATTCAAAAAGGGGTAAATCCTGAAACTGGTGTAATGGAATGGTATGTTCCTGGAGAAAATATCACTGAAATGAACAAAGATGATAGTAATGTAACTTCAACGTGGAATCCAAATACATTAGCTCAAAGTACTGGATTGGAGAGATTTGCTCCATATATAGGTGGTTTTGGATTTGCTTCTGGTTACAAAGGGTTTTTCTTCGATATGGATTTTGCATTTAATAAAGGAAAATACATGATTAATAATGATAGATATTTCTTTACTAACCCTTATGGTTTTGCTGGATATAATCAATCGAAAGATGTCTTAGATTATTGGAAAGAGCCAGGTGATGTTGCTAGATACCCAAAATATGGTAGCACCAATCAATTTGATAGTGGATTAATAGAAGATGCCTCTTTTTTGAGGGTTAAGATGCTAAGAGTAGGTTATAATTTACCAAAAAGTATTCTTGGTAAACAGGATTTCTTTAGATCGGCTCGTCTATATTACATTGGAAGAAACTTATGGACAGCAACAAAATATTCTGGACCTGATCCAGAGGTCGACAGCAATTTATCATTAGGTGTCAACCCTAATACAAAGCAAAGTATGTTAGGTATTGAACTACAATTTTAATTTTAATTAAAAAATTACGATGAAAAAGTATATATTAATAGGGCTAGCTATAACTAGTTTATTTAGCTCTTGTGATTTGGATCTATACCCGTATAATGTGATCGAGACATCACAATCATTTATGTCGGTTGGGGATGCTAAAAATTGGGCTTCTCGATTGCACGCAGATTTAAGAGGAAGAGTTTACGGACATTATATATTATCTACGGATATTCAGGGAGACCAATTAAATGCTACTGCTGATTATGGTAATAATTATGGCTCAGTTCATAGATGGACTGATTTAACAGCAGATAATTATCAAATTAGAGATAATTGGCAGGGTTATTATTCTGCACTAAATAATGTAAATATAGCAATCGAAGGTTTCAAAAATATTTCTACATCGACCCCTGACGAGGAAAATGCTATGAAAGAATATACGGGTGTTGCTCACTTAGCGAGAGCATTTTATTATTTCCAATTAAATGCTCGTTATGCTAAAGCTTATAATTCTTCCACAGCTTCTACTGACTTATCAGTTCCATTAGTTTTAGTGGCTGATATCAATGCAAGTCCAGCTCGTAATACAGTAAAGGAAGTTTATGAACAAATTATCGCTGATTTAGCTATTGCAAAAACCAATTTAGCACATAAGCCAGGTTCTGTCAATTCAAGCTCATTGAATAGTGATGTAGTGACAGCTCTTGAAGCACGTGTAAGATTGTATATGACTGATTGGGCGGGGGCAAAAACTTCCGCGGAGAGTTTAATTAATAACGGTAAATATACATTATATAATACAGCAGAAGGTGTGAAGAAAATGTGGCATGAAGATGCACCAAACGAAACTATATTTGCACCATTTGTAAGTATTAATGAATCACCAAATACTCAGGGTGGAACTTATTTAGGTTGGAGTGAGGGTGGTAAACATTACGTGCCATTCTTTCTACCGTCCCAATGGGTTGTGGATATGTATTCTACTGACGATTTTCGAAAAGATGCGTATTTTTTAACCACAAGTCAAGTGTTAATGGGTGGAGCGAAACATACTGCAACAATGGTGAACAAATATCCTGGAAACCCCGCTTTGAGAGCTAGTGTAGCTACAAACTATGCCCATTCGCCAAAAATTTTCAGAATAGCTGAAGTAATTTTAATTGCATCAGAGGCATCGTTTAAAGCAGGAAATGAAACGTCAGCAAGGTCTCACTTGAATACATTGAGGGTAGCTAGGGGTTTGCCTGCGTTAGCTACAGGGATAACTGGAGATGTTCTACTAAATGAGATTAAGGCGGAAAGATTTAGAGAGTTGGCTTTTGAAGGTTTTCGTCTAGAGGATTTAAAACGTTGGGGCGAAGGTTTCACTAGAAGAAATCCTCAGGCGTTAGTAATGCTCCAAACAGGATCAGATTTTAATTTGAAATCAGTACCCGCTAATGATAATAAATACACTTGGGGAATTCCAGATAGAGATATAACAGCCAATCCAAATATGGTTCAAAATCCCGGCTGGTAGTTAGTTTTTGTCTTCATAATTTTGGAGATGTATATAAAAAGACCTTGTCAAATATTGATAAGGTCTTTTTTCTTGAGGCGCTTGTGATATTGAATTATTAAACAAGATAATTTTCTATTCATTACGTTTTTTTACAAAATATATTGTTAAAATGTTAAATAATTTAACATTTTAAATTAAAATAACTATGTTCGCATATCATAATCTTTATAGTAAAGAATATGTATTTTACTAACAAAAACTATATCTTATGAAGCAAAAATTACTCAGTACAATGTTTGCAATGGCTTGTGTAACAGGCATGTCGTTTGCGCAAACTCGAGAGGTGGGTGGTTTAGTTACATCTTCAGATGGAAGTCCTATTAGTGGAGCTTCTATTTCGGTGATTGGGACAAATACTGCAACTCAAACAGATGGATCCGGTCGATTCAGAATTTCCGTTAATTCAGGTGCCACATTAAATGTATCTTATATAGGGTACACTACACAGCGAGTTTCTATAGGTAATTCAACAAATTTATCAATTGTTCTAACCGATACGGGTGAGGAATTAGACGAGGTTGTAGTAACAGCGATGGGTATAAAAAGAGCGGCTAAAAGTTTGACATATGCCACAAGTCGCGTCAATCCAGATGATTTATTGCAAAACTCTGAGCCAGATGTATTGAAGTCTTTACAAGGAAAAGTGGCTGGTGTCGACATCAGAACTTCTCAAGGAACACCAGGTGCGGCTACTAGATTTCAAGTTCGTGGTAACTCTTCTTTTTATGGAGATAATCAACCTTTGATAATTGTTGATGGAGTTCCATATGACAACGCGATGACTGTAACAAGTAGTCAAACATCAGGCGGTTCAGCGTATTCTTCCGGTATTTCAAATTTGGATCCGAATGATATTGAAACAATGAATATATTGAAAGGATCTGCGGCAGCGGCATTATATGGTTCGAGAGGATCTAATGGTGTGGTTTTGATTACTACTAAATCTGGTTCTGCTAAATTTGACAAGCCAACAGCAATTGTATTAAGAAGCTCTGTTTCTGCCGAAAATATTGCTAATCTACCGGAATATCAAAATTTATACGGTGCTGGATCTCAAATGAATTATTCTAATTCAAATGGTTCTTGGGGGCCGAATTTTAATAATTTAGATAGTATTGCGACGTGGCCGACGTATTTGGCAGCTTATCCTGAATTATTTGGTAGCAAAGTGCCTTATCGTGCTTATGAGAATAACGTAAAAGATTTATTCAATACAGGTGTTGTATGGGAGAATTCTTTGAATTTTTCAGGTGGTGGAGATAAATCTGGTTTCAATGTGACATTATCGCAAATGGATCACAAAGGATATGTTCCTAATTCTAATTTTAAGCGTTACAATTTATCTGCAGGGGGTAATTTGAAAGTTACAGATAAGATGAATGTTCGCGGTAATTTAGCTTATACTAATTCAAATCAAATAGGCGGTTTTTTCGGTGAAAACCAAGTGGATGGGGCAGCTTCCATGTTTGCAAGATCTCTATTTCTTGCACGTAACTGGGATGGTTCATTGCCATATGAAGATAAGAACGGTAACAACTTAAACTGGTTAGGAGGAGGACAATTCGATCATCCTACTTGGTCTGCATATAACAACTATGCATCGACTAAAGATAATCGTATACTTGGATCATTCTCTGCTGATTACACTATCAATGAGTGGTGGAGATTAGATTATAATTTAGGTGCCAATTTGAGCTTTTTGGATCGCAAGGAGATTTATGAACTTTCATCAAGAGCGTATGAAGGTCTAGGTGGTTTGGTGACAGATGCACGTAACCATAGAGAATTAGAATCAACGTTCAGTTCTACATTTACACCTAAAATTGGTGATGATTTTTCTTTAATAGGCTCTGTAGGATTTAACTACAATCAGCGTATTACTGATAGGAATGTAAATGAGGGAAAACGTTTTATTTCTCCAGGCATTTACACACTTCCAAATACCTCACAACAAGCATTTTTAGATAATAGTCTGTATAAAAGACGTATAATGGGGGCTTTTGCTTCTGCTAATATCGGATATAAAGATTATGCGTTCGTAGAATTTACTGGTAGAAATGATTGGTCTTCTACGCTGCCAAGCAATTCTAGATCTTATTTTTACCCAGGGGTTTCATCATCATTTATATTCTCTGATGCATTCGATATCGATAGTTCAATATTAAGTTATGGTAAATTACGCGCGGCATGGGCTAAGGTAGGACGTGATACTGATCCTTACAATCTAATTAATACGTTCTCAATTGGAACAAATTTCTTTGGACAGCCAACAGGTAGTATTGGTACAACATCATTCGACCCTAATCTGACACCTGAGTTTACGCGTGAAGTTGAGTTAGGAACAGAGTTGTCGTTTCTTTCAAATAGAGTTACATTAGATTTCACTTATTACAATAGAAACTCAACGAATTTACTTGCTCCTATTACGGTACCTACCTCATCAGGATATAATAGTTATTTTACTAATTATGGAAAAATTCGTAATAAGGGTATTGAAATTGGTTTAGATATAAAACCTCTATCTCCATCAAGTCCAGTAAAATGGAGTTTATATGCAGCATTTACTAAAAATAAAAATACTGTTGAGGAGTTAATAGAAGGTACAGAACGAATTGCACTTCGTGGTATCTTGAGTGGCTCTATTTCTACTTACTTAGAGCCAGGTATGCCGTTCGGATATTTAAGAGGTACAAAGTCTATGCGTGATGACAGTGGAAACTTATTAATTAATCCTGCAACAGGTGCAATGATAGAAGATCAATCGCAAGAGTATAATCTAGGTGACCCAAATCCTGACTTTAAATTGGGTATTACGAATTTGGTAAGGTATAAAAATTTTACATTTAATGCTTTGTTTGATTGGACGCAAGGTGGAAAAATGTATTCCGTTACCAATAGTTCATTACTTGGAAGAGGTGTAACAAAAGATACAGAAAACAGAGAATACAATGCTATAATCCCTGGTGTCTATGGGGATCCAAATACAGGAAAACCGATTTTGGATGCTGGAGGTAATACTATTCCAAATCAAACCAAATTAACTGTTAATGATTTATATTTTTCACCTGATGCTACACTTGGTCAAACATTCGCAATAAATACAGCGACAGAGTGGAATATATATGATGCTACTGTTTATCGTCTTCGCGATGTATCAATTGGCTATGACCTTCCTGAGTCTTTGTTCAAAAATGCAGCAATTAAAGGCTTAAGCTTCAGTATAACAGGTCGTAACTTATGGCATTTTGCACCTAATTTCCCTAAATATTCGAATTTTGATCCTGAGGTAAGTAGTTTCGGTTCATCTTCAACACAAGGTGTGGAATTATCAGCGTCTCCTACTACAAAAAGGTTCGGGTTTAATTTAGTAGCTAGATTTTAATCATCTATAATATGAAAAGTTTAAATAAAATAAAAAATATAGGATTAATATCGTTATCGTTTTTAGCCTTATCTTGTGCTAAGCAATTAGATATTAATACCGATCCAAATAATCCTACCGTATTATCATCTAAAGTGCTTTTACCTAGAGTTGAAAAATTCGTAGGAGAGAGTCTGGCAATGGGGACAGGATTCTCAAATAACCTGTCAGCATATATGCATCAAATGGTTCATTATGGCTCAGCAGATCAATATGGTGCTGGAGCGAATGATTTCTATTGGGCTCAAGGCTGGGATTATTCATACAGAAATGTTATTACAAATGCGAATATCATTATTAAGCAGGGTACTGAATCAGGCGACTTAAAATATGTAGGTATTGCTAAAGTGTTAAAAGCCTATTCTTTTTCAGTTTTGGTTGACTTATTCGGTGAAGTGCCGTTTACTGAAGCTAATCAGTTAGTTGAAGGTATTAAATATCCGGTGTATGATAAAGGTGAAGATATCTATCCTCAGTTATTCGCAATGTTAGATGAAGCTATTGCTGATTTGCAAAATACAGAAGCGACAAATTTGTCTACACCTGGAGCTGATGATATTATATATAAAGGCAATGTTAGTCGTTGGGTTAAGGCTGCTAATTCATTGAAATTTAAATTGCTCGTGCAGCAACGAAAAATTAAAAATGTTACTGCGGATGTAAATGCCTTAATAGCTGCAAACAATTTAATTAACACCTATGCAGAATCATTTGTGATTCCTTACGGACCAAATGGTGCCACTGATGATCGTAATCCAGGATATGGCGAATATTATGCAAGTCAACGTACAATGCATGTGAGCCCATGGTTATATGAAATAATGAAGGGATATAATACAAACATTTTTAATGGTATTGAAGATCCTCGTATTCCATATTATTTTTACAACCAAATTAAAGCAACTACAGCCCCTAATCCTGATGTTGAATATCGCGATGGCGCTTTTGTAAGTAAATATTTTGGTTCGCAAGGTCTTAACCGAGGTAAAAATGTGCAAAACCAAGTAACGTTATTTGGTATCTATCCAGTAGGAGGTAAATATGACGATGGTTCAGGTACTGTCGCTAACGCAACTAGTGGTACAGGTGCCGCTCCTTATCGTCTAATTACGCATGCCGATATATTATTTTTGAAAGCAGAGTTAATGCAAGAGGGTGTAGTTACTGGAGATGCTGCTGCTACTTTAGAAGCCGCTGTTAAAGCATCATTTACTCAAGTCGATGGTGTTGTAACAGCTACTGGATCTACAGGTGTGCCAACTTTAGCGAATTCTACTAGTGCTACAGAATATGTTACAAAAGTAATGGCGCAGTTTGCTGCTGCTAATGCTAGCAAAAAATTAGAGATTATCATGACACAGAAATGGTTATCGAGTGTAGGGTCATGGGTTGATCAATATACAGATTATAGACGTACAGGGTTCCCTCGTTTGTTTGATCCGGTAGCGGTTGGTGGATCTATTACTCCTCCGGCTGGTGGTAATGGTGGCGAAGATTTATCTGCTGTACCAGTTATATCTAATCGTAAGTTTCCTGTGTCACTTCCATTTATTTTGGATGAGTTAAATTTAAATTTAAATGCCCCAGCTCAAAAAGCTGATTTGAGCACAGCGAAAGTTTTTTGGATGCCATAATTAATTGATAAAAAGGATGAAAAAGATAATAAATACAATCATGATAATATCACTTGTTGTGATATCATCATGCCAAAAGAGCGACAACGCCACTATGCCCGATGGCATAGTATATTTAAATCAACCACAAATAGTTAAAGTTTCGGGTGATCCTGCTATTTTGGATACTGATCCTATGGCATTTAATGCTAAATTGAGTGTGGATTTGTATTTCAAAGATTCAAAGAAACCTGATTATTTGGATTTAGTTGTTGTTAAAAATGGTGACACTAAAAATACCAAAGTTATCAAAGCAAATATCTCTAGCTATCCTGTTGAGCAGGAAATTACCGGTTCTCAACTGTCAGAATTATTTGGAACTATTGTAAGTGGTGATAATTTTGATTTTGGCGCGAATTATATAGTTGGAGGTAAGACGTACGCTGCATTTCCTGATGGTGGTGGTGCATCATATGGTCCTGGTGCGGCTAGTCAGCCTGGAGCTTCTCCTACAGTCAGATATTCAGCTATTTGCGGATTTGTGGCCGATGATTTTATAGGTAATGGCAAATTTGAAGTAGTAACGGATGGATGGGGTGATTATGGAGTTGGTTCAGAAGTCACTGTTACTAAAGTTGATGAATCAACTATTGCAATAGCTTCCTCACTTCCTGTCTTTGGATTGACTAAAGTAAAAGTTAATTTAGGTGATAATGTTGCTACTGTTGAAAAACAAGAATTAGGTAATCCAGGTGCAGGGTATTATGGTGGTACAAATTATGGTATGTTATCCGTTACATCTCAAGGTGGCGGTACTGCAAACTTTGTAAATCCATGTAACGGTATTATACGAGTTAACCTAGGTTATACAGTCGCTGCAGGTAGTTTTGGAGCGTACGTATTGGAGCTTAAGAAGATTTAATTCTTCGGTAAGTATACTTTAATTTAAATAAAATAAATAAAAAATGGCTTCCAACTTGGAAGCCATTTTATTTACCTATTCGCCAAGATACTCAATTCTTGAGCTACTCTGCCGGCAATGTCTCTATAAGCTTGCCCGATAGGATCTTCACTATCTAATACAATCGGAAAACCGTTATCTCCAGCATCAGCTACGGATTTTACTAAAGGAACTTCCCCTAAAAATGGAATTTGGTTTTCTTCTGCTAGACGTCGTCCACCTTCTTTACCAAAGATATAATATTTGTTGTCCGGTAATTCTGCTGGGGTGAAATAAGCCATATTTTCTACAATACCTAGAATAGGAACATTAATTCCTTCCATTTTATACATGCTAATTCCTTTTATTGCGTCTGCAAGGGCGACATTTTGTGGTGTTGTTACAATGACGGCACCTGAAATTGGGTAAGTTTGTGATACAGTAATATGAATATCACCTGTGCCTGGAGGCATATCAACTACTAAATAGTCTAATTCGCCCCAGTCAGCATCATTAAATAATTGCTTGATAGCGGATGTTGCCATAGGTCCTCTCCATGGAATAGGCTGATTTGGATCTGTAAAAAAACCTATTGAAAGCAATTTAAGACCAAACTTTTCGATAGGCTCGATTTTAGTAGATCCGTC
>Ga0079224_100013722_pt1 | contig 11296 bp, 10 predicted proteins | sample Stecom2015_FD_80414 | JGI IMG/M metagenome (GOLD analysis project Ga0079224, IMG submission 80414) | Agricultural soil microbial communities from Utah to study Nitrogen management - Steer compost 2015 | ecosystem: Environmental > Terrestrial > Soil > Agricultural land | place: USA: Utah...
CGCCCATGGGCGGGCTAAGCCAGATGCTGGCGACCAGCCAGGCCATGCATACGAGTCAGTTGATGCATCTGTCGCAGCTGGCCCCGCCCGGCAGCACACCAGTGGGCATGGGTGTGCCGCCAGCCATGGTCATGACCGCACCCATCGATCTGTCCGCGCTGCTGGCCGGCGTGCTGAGCGGGCCGCCCGCGGCGCGCCAGCAGGTCGCACGCATGTTCGCCGATCCGGGCAGCTACAAACTGGACCAGGCGATGGAGACGCCGGCCACGCCGGAGCTGCTCGCCACACTGTCCGCTTTACAGTCGAACATGGCGATGTCCGGCGCGCATCTGCAGCGCGACCTGCTGGCCGGCATCGACCAGCAGGTCCGCAGCCAAAGCCATCCTCTGGACCAGCTCACCATCGAACTGGTCACGATGGTGTTCGACTACATCCTCGACGACACCGCGGTGCCGGACACGGTGAAGGCGGAAATCGCCCGCCTGCAGATCATTGCGGTGAAGGCAGCGCTGCTCGACCGCACCTTCTTCGCGCGCCGACAGCACCCCATGCGTCAGTTGCTCGATCGCATCGCCCACGCGGCCCAGGATCCGGACGTCGACACGGCGGCGGATTCGCCCTTCATCGTCGGACTGCGCGGCATCACCAACCAGACGATCAATGCCTTCGACGACGATCTGGCCGTGTTCGAGATGGCGCAGGAGCAGCTCGAACAGCTCATCGCCGCAGTCACGCAAGCGCAGCGCACGAGCGTCGAGACCGCAACGCTCAAGCTCGCCCGCGAGGAACAGAAACACCTGGCGGAGACGGAGGCGCGCACCGAACTGCGCCGCCACCTGAATCGCCACACGCCGGGGTTCGTTCGCGAGTTTCTGTACAACTGGTGGACCGCCGTCCTGGCCCATGCGCGCGTCAGCGGAAACGAAACGCAGTGGCAGGAGTCGCTGGAAATCGCCGAAGCGCTCGTATGGAGCGTCTCACCGCTGCGCAGCACCGATGTGCAGCGCCTCGCCGCACTCCTGCCGCGGCTCATGCGCGGCCTGATGGAGGGCATGAACGCCATTTCCATGCCCGCCGAGGCGCGCGAAGCCTTTTTCGACCGGTTGATGGAGACGCACACCGCCGCGGTGAACAATGCCAAAAACGCCACCCGGGCGAACGAGACGCCTCCGGCGCCCGTAGCGGAAGCCGCGGACGACGACTGGACTGAAGACGCATCGGCCGAGGAAGAGGATCCGGACAGCGGCTTCGACGGCGGCGATCTGCTGCTGCATACAGTCAAGTCGCTGGAACGCGGCGCCATCGTCGAATTTCTCGACGATGACGCAAGCGAACCGGTGCGCTGCAAGCTGTCGTGGATCAGTCCGAAACAGACGGTGCTGCTATTCACCTCCAGCGTCAGCGGCGCGCGCAAGTTCGGGCCCGAAGCGCTCGCCGCCGCCCTGGGGGAGGGCAAGGCGCGCCTGATCGAGGAAATGGACGCGCTGGTGGATCGCGCCTTCAGTGCCATGGTGGCCGAGGAGGCGACTGCCGCCTGAATCCGGCGGCAGGCTTTTCACTGCAACGCGTGCCCTGCCGCTAGGCCTCCCGCCACTTGATCGAACAGCCGATCGCCGGCGACTGCTCGCGCGGTCCTTCTCCCGTTTCTGCGATCTGCAGCATCGCCTCGTACAGTTCCCGGCGTGCACCCGGTTTCGCCTCGCGACCCGATTCGTCCAGCCGACCGTGGTACTGCAACTGCAACTGCGCGTCGAAGCCGTAAAACTCCGGCGTGCACACTGCGCCATAAGCCTTCGCGACCGCCTGCGATTCGTCGTACACGTAGGGAAAGGGGAAACCGCATTCCTCGGCGACGCGCCGCATGTTGTCGAAGGAATCCTCCGGATAATCCGCCGGGTCGTTGGCGCTGATGGCGATCACGCCGATGCCCGCCGCAAGCAGATCCTTGGCGTCGCGCACGATGCGATCACGTATCGCCTTCACATAGGGGCAGTGATTGCAGATGAACATCACCAGCAATCCCTTGGGACCGCGTACATCCGCCAGCCGGTAGCGCTTGCCGTCCACACCGGGCAAATCGAAGTCGGGCGCCGGCCAACCGAAATCGCAAACCTTGGAACGCTCCAGAGCCATGGCTATCCTCCACGGGCTAATATAGTCGACAACAAGATTAACGCAGCGCCCGCTGGGCCTCAGCTTTCATGAATGACCTACCGGCGGCCGATCGCCTGCCTCGCTTCTATCACGACGGCCCGCTTTCGCCCGGCGCGCAAATTGAACTGTCCGAACGCACTGCGCGTCACGTGCAGGCGCTGCGTCTGCGCGTCGACGAGCGGATCACCCTCTTCAACGGCGACGGCACGCAATGGGAGGCGACACTCTCCCGCCTCGGCAAGCGCGGCGCGCTTGCCGGTGTGGTGCGACAGCATCATGTCGATCGCGAAGCGCCGCTGCAGGTGCACCTGCTGCAAGGCGTGTGCGCAAGCGACCGTATGGACCTCGTGCTGCAAAAGGCAACCGAATTGGGCGTCGCGTCGATCCAGCCGGTGGTCACGTCCCGATCGGTGGTGCGCCTGTCCAGCGAGCGACAGGAGCGCCGCCATATCCATTGGCAAAACGTGGTGATCGCCGCCTGCGAACAATGCGGGCGCAATCGCATCCCAACGGTTGCCCCCAGTCTGCCCTTGGCCGATCTGCTCGGCGCGCTGCAGACGGGCGGCGAGCGGCTGCTGCTCGCGCCGGAAGGCGACACGCATCTGCGCGCACTGCCGGCGCCGGATCGCGTCACTTTGCTCATCGGCCCGGAGGGCGGGCTCGCGCCCGACGAGCGCGAGATGGCGCTCAACGCCGGCTTCACCGCCGTGCGTTTCGGGCCCCGCATCCTGCGCACCGAGACGGCGCCGCTGGCCGCCATTGCCGCCATCCAGGCGTTGTGGGGCGACTGCTGAAGCGCACCGCCCATCGCGGGTGGGCCCGCTTGCGGTTAGACTAGCGACTCGCTCGGACTATATACATGACTATGCCGGCCATCGCGGACGACAAGTTCGTTTCCTGGTTCCGTTCCGTCGCACCCTATTTCCATTCCTTCCGCGGCTGCACCTTTGTCGTTGCCTTCGGCGGCGAACTGGTCGACGAAGGACAGTTCGTCTCGCTCGCGCATGACCTGAACCTGCTGCACAGCGCGGGCATCCGCCTGGTGCTGGTGCACGGCTCGCGGCCGCAGATCGAATCGCAGTTGCGGCAGCGCAACGCCACTTCCAACTATCACCGCGGGCTGCGCATCACCGATCCGGTCGCGCTCGATTGCGTGAAGGAAGCGGTCGGCCTGCTGCGCGTGGAAATCGACGCCCTGCTGTCGCTCGGCCTGCCCAACACGCCCATGGCCGGCGCGGCGATCAATACCGTCTCCGGCAACTTCATCACCGCTCAACCCCTGGGGGTGCTCGACGGCGTGGACTTTCAGCACACCGGCACGGTGCGCAAGATCGACGCGCAGGCGATCATCGGCTGCCTGGACGCGAACAACATCGTCATCGTGTCGCCCATCGGCTATTCGCCCACCGGCGAGGTGTTCAACCTGTCCACTGAAGACGTGGCGGTTGCCACCGCCGCCGCGCTCAAGGCCAACAAGCTGGTTTTCTTCACCGACGAAATGGTGCACGACGCCGAAGGCAATCCGGCGCCTGAGCTGAGCGCACAGGAAGCGCAGCAGTTGTTGAACAGCAATGCCCAACTCACCGCCGACACGCGGCTCTACCTCGCCCATGCCGTCGAGGCCGTGCGCGCCGGGGTGCCGCGCGCGCACGTGATTTCGCGCAACACCGAAGGCGCCCTGCTGATCGAGCTCTTCACCCATGAAGGGTCCGGCTGCATGGTGACGGCGGACAAGCTGGAGCGCATCCGTCCGGCCACCATCGACGACGTCGGCGGCATCCTGCAGTTGATCGAGCCGATGGAAACCGAAGGCATTCTGGTACGGCGGGGACGCGAATTGCTCGAGCAGGAGATCGGCCGCTTCATCGTGCTGGAACACGATCAGCGCATCGTCGGCTGCGCGGCGCTCTATCCGTTCCCGGAAGCGCGCGCGGGCGAACTAGCGTGCCTCGCGATCCGGCCCGAATACCAACGGCTCGGCCACGGCGAAAAACTGATGCAGGCCATCGAACGCCAGGGGCGCGCACTCGGCATGGATCGCCTGTTCCTGCTCACCACACGGGCGGCGCACTGGTTCATCGAGCGCGGTTATACGGAGGGCTCGATCGAGATGCTGCCCGACGAAAAGCGCGCGCTCTACAACCTGCAGCGCCGTTCCAAAGTCCTGGTCAAACCGCTGCGCTGAGCGCGGCAACGATTTGCAAAATGGAGTGATGTATGGCCCGTACCGTTCACTGCGTCAAGCTCGGCCGTGAGGCCGAAGGCCTTGATTTCCCCCCCATGCCGGGAGAACTCGGCAAGCGTATTTTCGAGAATGTTTCCAAGGAAGCATGGCAGCAATGGCTGCGCCATCAAACCATGCTGATCAACGAGAACCGCCTCAGCCTGATGGACCCGCGCGCGCGTCAATACCTGGCCGAACAGGTGGAGAAGCACTTCTTCGGCTCCGGCGCGGATGTGGCAGCAGGTTACGTTCCGCCCAAGAAATAAGCCGGGCAACTGGACCGTGCGCGCCGGCTGAGCGGCTATCCCGGCCGCTCAGCCCTCGTCGTCGAACTCGGGGTTGCGCAGATGGCGCACGTCGCGACCTTCGACCATGTAGATCACGTATTCGGCCATGTTCTTGGAGTGGTCGCCGATGCGCTCCAGCGCCTTGGCCACGAACAGCACCTCCAGGCAACGGCTGATCGTGCGCGGGTCCTCCATCATGAACGTGATCAGCTCCCGCAGAATGGAGCGGAACTCGACGTCCACCGCCTCATCCTGTTGCACCACGCGTAACGCCGCCTTGGAATCGAGCCGCGCAAAGGCATCCAGCGCGCTGCGCAGCATCGCCACCGCCAGATCCGCCACATGCCGCAGGTCCACGCGCGGCATGTGCAGGCGCTCGGCCTCGTGGATCAGCTTGGCCATGCGCGCGATCTTTTCCGCCTCGTCGCCGATGCGCTCCAGGTCGGTGATGGTCTTGACCACGGCGATGATCAGCCGCAGATCGCTCGCGGCCGGCTGGCGGCGCGCGATGATGTGGCTGCAGGCTTCGTCGAGCTCGACCTCCATGGCGTTGACCCGGTGGTCGTTCTCCTTCACCAGGTCGATCTCCTCCATGTTGCCGCTGCTCAGTGCGCCGATGGCGCGCTGAATCTGCTCCTCCACCAGGCCGCCCATCTGCAGCACCCGCGTGCGCACGGTTTCGAGTTCCGCGTCGAACTGCTTGGACGTGTGTTCCGACATGTTTCCTCCTCCTACGGCTCGCTAGCATAGCAGCGCAAACCGCGGCCTGGGGCGGGACGAAGGCGGCTAACCGGGCTCAGGCACGCCGGCGCACCTCCACGCCGTCGGTGCGTCCGAGGAGCAGGACGTCCGCGCCGCGCTGGGCGAACAGGCCGCAAGTGACCACCCCGGCGAGGTTGTTAATCTCGCGCTCCAACTCCACCGGATTGAGGATGTTCAAGCCGGCCACGTCGAGGATGACGTTGCCGTTGTCGGTCGTCACGCCCTCGCGCAGCCGCGGGCTCCCGCCCAGCTTCACCAATTGCCGGGCGACATAGGATCGAGCCATCGGGATGACCTCCACCGGCAGCGGAAAGGCGCCCAGCACATCCACCAGCTTAGTCTGGTCGGCAATGCAGACGAACCGTTGCGCAACGGCGGCGACGATCTTCTCGCGCGTCAGCGCACCGCCGCCGCCCTTGATCATCATGAAGTGCGGCGTGATCTCGTCCGCTCCGTCGATATAGACGGGCAGCTCGTCCACCGTGTTCAGATCGAACTGGCTGATGTTGTGCGCACGCAGGCGCTCGGCCGTCTGTTCCGAACTGGCGACCGCACCGCGGATGCGGCCTTTGATTTTCGCCAGTTCGTCGATGAAATGATTCACCGTCGAACCGGTGCCGACGCCGATCACGGCATCGTCCACCACATATTTGATCGCTTCACGCGCCACCGCGCGCTTGAGTTCGTCTTGTGTCATGGCTCGGACATGGATGAGGAGGAAGGGAATCCGCTTGCGGGAACGATGGCACACTCGGTGCTTCGTGTCAGGAGGAAAGCGACGGCGCTCCGGGCGGAAAGTCGAGTACTCGACGAAATTCTAGCGAGTACGCCGCGATTTGTCCGTTCGCGTAAACTTGTTTTCATTGTCGGCACGACCGTCGCCCTACAATAAGCAGCAAGCGCTTCTTTTTGGGAGCACGCAATGAAACCTCGACCTGCTTGTCGCCTTGCCTTCGCCGCCGCCGCGATGCTGTACGCGTTGGTCGGCCACGCCCAGGACGCGAGTTATTTCAATGCGCCTGCCACCACGTCCGCCCAGGCCGCCGCGGACGAGACTGCACCCGGAGGCTTCTTCGTGGCGCCTTTGGGCGGCACCGGCCTCAACGCCGACCGCGCGCGCGGCTACGGCGGCGGTTTGCGGCTCCTGCCCGACAGCGGCGCCTTCATCGGTTATCAAATGGGCAACTGGACCATCGGTTCCGCGCTGCATCGCGAGAGCGATTTGGAACGCGCAACCTGGCTGGACATGAGCGCGAGCTACGGGCTGAACCTGAGCCGCAAGCATCGCATCAGTGTGGATGGCGGTATCAGCGTGCGCGCGATGCGCGACTGGGACACGCAGCACCCGGCCTACGCCTTCCACGTCGGGGAAGATGCCGAACCGGGTGCGGGATTCCGGCTGTCGTGGCGCTATAACTTCGACCGCAACCACTACCTCTCCACCACGCTCGGATTTGACCACCGCTTCGGCACGAGCGTGTACGAAGGGCCGGACGCCGAACGCAGTGCCACCACCTTCGGCACGGTTTACGGCTACCGCTTCTGGTAGTTCATTCCCGGCGCGGCATTGCGCCACGCCGGGCGTGCGCCGCGCCTACTTCTTCGGCGCGTAGATATCGGTAATCGTTCCCAGCGCGACTTCGGCGGCAAAGCCGGGCGTTTCCGACAGGGTCGGGTGCGCGTGGATGGTGAGCGCAATGTCTTCCATGTCGGCGCCCATTTCCAGCGCGAGCACCATTTCGGCCAGCAGCTCGCCCGCGTTCACCCCGACGATGCCGGCACCCAGAATGCGCTTGGTCTGCGGGTCGTAAAGCAACTTGGTGAGGCCGTCCTCGCGTCCGATCGATAGCGCTCGACCGCTCGCCGCCCAGGGGAAGCTGGCCTTTTCGTAAGCGATGCCGTCACGCTTGGCCTGCTCTTCGGTCAGCCCCATCCACGCCACTTCCGGATCCGTATACGCCACGGAAGGAATGGTGAGTGCATCGAAGGCCGCCTTGTGGCCGGCGATGACTTCCGCCGCCACCTTGCCCTCGTGCGTCGCCTTGTGCGCCAGCATCGGGTCGCTGACGATATCGCCGATGGCGTAGATGTGCGGCACATTGGTCCGCTGCTGCTTGTCCACCGGGATGAAGCCGCGCTCGTTCACCAGCACGCCGGCATTCTCGGCGCCGATTTCGCGCCCGTTGGGACGACGGCCGACGGCGAGCAGCACACGATCGTAGCGTTGCGGCGCGGGCGCGCCCGGACCTTCGAAGGTGGCATAGAGTCCGTCCTTCTTCGCCTCCAGCTTGCTCACCTTGGTCTTGAGATAGATCGCTTCGTAGCGATCCTTGATGCGCTTTTCCAGCGGCTTGACGATGTCGCGGTCGGCGCCGGGAATGAGGCCGTCCATGAGCTCCACGACCGTCACCTTGCTGCCCAGCGCGTCGTACACGCAGGCCATTTCCAGACCGATGATGCCGCCGCCGATGACCAGCAGGCGCTTGGGGATGTCCTGCAGCGCCAGCGCGCCGGTGGAGTCGATGAGGCGCGGATCGTCATAAGGGAAACCGGGGATACGCGCCACCGAAGAGCCGGCGGCGATGATGCAGTGATCGAAGCTGATGCGCTGCTTGCCCTTGTCGCCTTCGACGACGAGCGAGTTGGGCGAATCGAATTTGCCCACGCCCTGCACGACGGTGACTTTGCGCTGCTTGGCCAGGCCGGCCAGCCCTTTGGTGAGTTTGCCGACGACCGATTCCTTCCAGGCGCGCAGCTTGTCGAGATCGACTTTCGGCTTGCCGAAGCTCACGCCGCTTTCGCTCATCTCCTCGGCCTCGGTGATGACCTTGGCCGCGTGCAGCAGCGCCTTGGAAGGAATGCAACCGACGTTCAGACACACGCCGCCGAGGGTTGCGTAACGCTCGACCAGCACCACCTGCTTGCCCAGATCGGCGGCGCGGAACGCCGCCGTGTAGCCGCCGGGACCCGAGCCCAGCACCAGCACCTCCGCATGCAGGTCACCCTTGGCAACCGGTGCGGCGGGCGCCTGAGCCGGTGCGGGTGCCGCCGGGGCCTGGGGGGCTTCCGCCTTCGGCGCTTCGGCCTGGGGCGCTTCCTGCTGCGGCGGCGGCGCCTCGTTCGCGGCGCCGGCATCGGCGTCCAGATGCAGGATCAGATCGCCTTCGTTGACCTTGTCGCCCGTCTTCACCACGACTTCCTTCACCACGCCGCCCTGCGGCGCGGGGATGTCCATGGTGGCTTTGTCGGTTTCGAGGACGATGAGCGAAGCTTCCGGTTCGACGCGATCGCCCGGCTTGACCAGTACCTCGATCACTTCCACATCCTTGAAATCGCCGATGGCCGGCACCTTGATTTCTACGCTCATCGATAATCCCGTGTGTGTTTGATCGGCTGCGGCCCGCACAACGCGAGCCGCGATCGGAGTCGAGGTACGTCTACAGCATCGCGCGGCGGAAGTCCGCCAGCACTTGCGCCAGATACGCGTTGAAGCGCGCCGCGGCCGCCCCGTCGATGACGCGGTGGTCGTAGGACAGCGAGAGGGGCACGATCAGACGCGGCACGAAGCTTTCGCCGTCCCATACCGGCTTCATGTTCGCGCGCGACACGCCGAGGATCGCCACTTCCGGCGCGTTGATGATAGGCGTGAAGGAGGTGCCGCCGATGCCGCCGAGGCTGGAAATCGAGAAGGTGCCGCCCTGCATGTCGGTCGGCTTGAGCTTGCCTTCGCGGGCCTGCTTGGCCAGGTCGGCCGTCTCCTTGGCCAACTCGAACACACCCTTCTTATCGGCGTCCTTGATGACCGGCACCACCAGCCCGTTGGGCGTGTCCGCCGCAAAGCCGATGTGGTAGTACTGCTTGAGCACCAGGTTGTCGCCGTCCAGCGAGCTGTTGAACTCGGGGAATTTCTTCAGCGCGGCCGTGCACGCCTTGATCAGGAAGGCGAGCATGGTGACGCGCAAGCCTTCCTTCTCGTTTTCCTTGTTCAGCTGGATGCGCAGCGCTTCCAGGTCGGTGATGTCCGCCTCGTCGTTGTTGGTGACGTGCGGAATCATGATCCAGTTGCGCGCCAGATTCGCGCCGGAGATCTTCTTGATGCGCGACAGCGGCTGCACTTCGACCGGGCCGAACTTGGCGAAATCGACCTGCGGCCACGGCGCGATCTCCAGACCGGGGATGCCGCCCTGCGCCGGTCCGCGCGCCAGCGCGCCCTTCACGTAGGCCTGCACGTCCTCCTGCAGGATGCGGCCTTTGGGACCGCTGCCCTTCACCAGCGCCAGGTCCACCCCCAGTTCGCGCGCGAACTTGCGCACCGAAGGACTGGCGTGCGGCTTCTGTCCCGGCGGCACGTTCTCGATCGGCACCGGCGGCATACGATCGGGCTGCGCCACTTCCGGCTTGACCATGTACTCGGCCGTGCTCGGCACCTGCACCGGCGCGGCGTTCGCGGCCGGCGGTGTTTCCGCTTCGGGTGCCTCCGCCTGCTCGGGAGCTTCAGCCTTGGGTGGTTCCGCCGCCGGCGCTTCGGCCGCAGCCGCGCCGCCGCTTTCCTCCAGCACCAGGATCGGATTGCCTTCGGAGATCTTGTCGCCGACCTTGACGATGACTTCCTTCACCACCCCGGCGGAAGGCGAAGGGATTTCCATCGTCGCCTTGTCGGTTTCCAGGGTGATGAGTGACTGCTCGGCCGCAACGGTATCGCCCGGTTTGACCAGCACTTCAATGACGTCGACTTCCTTGAAGTCGCCCAGATCGGGGAGCAGCACTTCCTTTGTTGCGCCCATGTTTTCCTCGCATGGCGCGCCCGCGACGATGCGCGGGCGTCGTTGTTGTATGCCGGTGAATTGTTTAGACGGTTACGGGATTGGGCTTCTCGGGATCGAGGCCGTACTTCTTGATCGCGTCCGCAACCACCGTCGGCTTGACTGCGCCGTCGTCGGCGAGCGCCTTGAGCGCAGCGACCGTGACCCAGTAGCGGTTCACTTCGAAGTGATGGCGCAGCCGCTCACGGGTGTCCGAACGGCCGTAGCCGTCGGTGCCGAGCACGCGATAGGTCTTGCCCTTGGGCATGAACGGACGGATCTGATCGGCGAACACCTTCATGTAGTCGGTAGCCGCGATCGCCGGCCCTTCGCGATCCTTCAGGCACTGCTCGACGTGCGACAGACGCGGCGCCTCGGTCGGGTGCAGCATGTTCCAGCGATCCGTGTCCAGGCCGTCGCGGCGCAGTTCGTTGAAACCCGGGCAGCTCCAGATGTCGGCGGTGACGCCCCAGTCTGCTTCCAGCAGATCGGCCGCGGCGATGACTTCGCGGAAGATCGTGCCGCTGCCCATCAACTGGACGTGCTTCTTGCCCTTGGGTTTGGCGCCTTCCTTGAACAGGTACATGCCTTTGAGGATGTTGGCCTGCGCGTTCTTGTCCGCCACTTCCTCGATACCGGGATGCGCGTAGTTCTCGTTCATCACGGTGATGTAATAGAACACGTCTTCCTGGTTGGTCACCATGCGACGCAGCCCTTCGTGCACGATGACCGTGAGCTCGAAGGAGAAGGTCGGATCGTAGGAGACGCAGTTCGGGACCACCGAGGCGATGACATGGCTGTGGCCGTCTTCGTGCTGCAGGCCCTCGCCGTTCAGTGTGGTGCGACCGGCCGTGCCGCCCAGCATGAAGCCGCGTGCACGCTGATCGCCCGCGGCCCACACCAGATCGCCGACGCGCTGCATGCCGAACATCGAGTATTAGATAAAGAACGGCACCATCAGCACGTTGCAGTGGCTGTACGACGTCGCCGCGGCAATCGACCAGGACATCGCGCCTGGCTCGGTGATGCCTTCTTCCAGCACCTGGCCGGCCTTGTCCTCGCGGTAA
>Ga0079224_100013723_pt1 | contig 11295 bp, 14 predicted proteins | sample Stecom2015_FD_80414 | JGI IMG/M metagenome (GOLD analysis project Ga0079224, IMG submission 80414) | Agricultural soil microbial communities from Utah to study Nitrogen management - Steer compost 2015 | ecosystem: Environmental > Terrestrial > Soil > Agricultural land | place: USA: Utah...
GAGCCGCAGTTCGGCTCGGACATCGAGAAGCCGCCGCGCAGCTCTCCGGTGGCCATGAGCGGCAGGAGCCGGTCCTTCTGCTCCTGGGTGCCGTGCTGCTTGAGCATGTACGCGACGATGAAGTGCGTGTTGATCACGCCGGAGACGCTCATCCACCCGCGGGCGATCTGCTCGACGACCAGCGCGTAGGTCAGCAGCGACTCACCGAGTCCGCCGTACTCCTCGGGGATCGTCAGGCCGAAGACGCCGAGCTCCTTGAGGCCCTCGATGATCTCGGTCGGGTACTCGTCGGCGTGCTCGAGCTCCTGGGCGACCGGGATGATCTTCTCCTCGACGAAGTCGTGGATCGTCTTGAGGATCTCGGACTGGACGTCGGTCAGGCCCTCGGTGGTGGCGAGTCGTCCCATGGGTGGCGCTCCTGGAGTGATCGGTCACGGATGACGGTCAGAATCGGGGCGAGCCTATCGCGAGGCCCCTGCCGCCCCGTGGGCGGGACGGTCGTCCCTCAGTCGGCCACGAGCGGCTCGACCGGGCGCCGTCGGCCGTTCGCCGCGGTCACCAGCGCGAGCCCGGCGAGGATCAGCGCGATGCCTGCGTACGTCCCCCACGGCGGCGACTGCCCCAGCGCGGCGGCCGCGATGAGGGCGGCCCCGGGAACCTCGAGCAGCAGCAGCAGCGAGACCACGACCGGCGACATCACCGCGAGCAGGTGGTTGATCACCGAGTGACCGAGCAGTTGGGCACAGACCGTCACGGCGACGATCAGTCCCCACACGCGCAGACTCCAGCCCCACAGCGGGACCCCGAACAGCAGGCAGGCCAACACAAGGATCACCGAGCAGATGCCGTAGCAGGTGAACGTGTAGGCCGTCGTGGACAGCGTCGTGCGCAGGTGCGCCCCGACCACGACGTAGATCGCGGCGAACAGGCCACCGGCCAGGGCGAGCGCGTCGCCGAGCAGCGCCTCGCGCGAGACGGCCAGGTCGACCCCGGAGATCGCCGCCACGCCGAGCACCGCGAGCAGGGCGCCGCCGACCACCGCGGCCGTCGCCCGCCGGCCCCGCAGCGCGTCGATCGCGATGACGAACAGCACCTGCATCGACACCAGCGCGGTCGCGGCGGCCACCGAGGTGAGCTTCAGCGCCGCGACCCAGGTCGAGAAGTGGGCCGCCAGCGCCGCGCCGGCGATCAAGGCGAGCAGCCGGCCGCGACGCGACTGCGCGACGATCGCGGCGCGGTGCCCGGTCAGCGCGAACGGCGCCAGCAGTCCGGTGGCCAGTGCGTTCCGCCAGAAGGCGATCGCCAGCACCGGGGCGGCCGTGGCGGCCATCAGCGGACCGGACAGCGAGACCCCCAGCACCGCGACCACCGCCAGCAGGATGTTCACGGCGTCAGTCTGCCCGCCTGCCGCCACGCGCGTGACGGCAGGGACCTCGGTGACACGCCGTGGACGACCCGATCCCCGCACCCGGCCGGTAGCCTCGGAACCGTGACGAGCCAGCCGACCCGGATCTTCGTGTCCCGCCTCGTCGGTCAGGCGGTGTTCGATCCCGTCGGCGATCAGGTGGGCAAGCTGCGCGACGTCGTCGTCGCCCTGCGCGGCACCCGGCGACCCCGCGTCCTGGGCCTGGTGGTCGAGGTCCTCGGCCGCCGGCGCGTCTTCATGCCGATCACGCGGGTGACGTCGATGGACTCGGGCCAGATCATCACGACCGGCCTGCTGAACCTGCGCCGCTTCCAGCAGCGCGCGACCGAGACCCTCGCCGTCCACGAGCTCTTCGACCGTCAGGTCACCCTCACCGACGGCACGCCCGTGGTGGTCTACGACCTGGCGATCGAGCAGGACCCGCGACGCGACTGGTACGTCTCACAGCTCGCGGTGACCGAGAACCTCAAGCGGTTCGCCCGGCGGTTCCGTGGCCAGGTGGTCGATTGGGAGGACGTCCGCGGCCTGGCGAGCGGCTCGGCCACCCAGGGCGCGACCCACCTGCTGGCGACGATGGACGAGATGCGGCCCGCGGACATCGCGAACGCCCTGCGCGACCTCAGTCCCAAGCGGCGCATGGAGATCGTGGCCGAGTTCGGCGACGAGCGACTGGCCGACGTCCTCGAAGAGATGCCCGAGAGTCTGCAGGCCGAGATCCTGGGCATCCTCGACCCGAGCCGCGGCGCCGACGTGCTGGGCGAGATGGACCCCGACGACGCGGCCGACCTGCTCGGCGGGCTGCCGCCGCAGACCGCGAACCAGCTGCTCGCGCTGATGGAGCCCGGTGACGCCGAGGACGTCCGGCGACTGCTGTCCTACGAGGAGCGCACGGCCGGCGGCATGATGACGACCGAGCCGGTGATCCTGGCGCCCGACGCCACGATCGCCGAGGCGCTCGCGATGATCCGCGAACCCGAGCTCAGCTCCGCGCTGGCGTCGATGGTCTACGTGTGTCGCCCGCCCCTGGAGACCCCCACCGGACGATTCCTGGGCGCGGCCCACTTCCAGGCGCTGTTGCGCGAGCCCCCGTCCACGCTCGTCAGCCAGATCGTCGACAACGACATCGACTGGCCGCGTCCGGAGGCGACGCTCTCGGAGGTCGCGGGGCTGTTGGCGGCGTACAACCTCGTGGCACTGCCCGTCGTCGACGACAACCAGCACCTGCTGGGCGTCGTGACCGTCGACGACGTGCTCGACCATCTGCTTCCCGAAGGGTGGCGAGAGAATGGCTGAACGCGAACGCCTCGACCAGCCGCGCGATCTGCGACGCGGGCTGGGCCGGCGCGCCTGGCTGCCCCGGCGCGAGCTCGATCCCGAGCGCTTCGGCCGGTTCGCCGAGTCCGCGGCACGATTCTTGGGCACGGCCCGGTTCATCGCCTGGATGAGCGTGTTCATCCTCGCCTGGATCCTGTGGAACGTGCCCGGCGGACCGGACCGCCCGCGGTTCGACGAGTACCCCTACATCTTCCTCACCCTGATGCTGTCGTTGCAGGCCTCCTACGCAGCGCCGCTCATCCTCCTGGCGCAGAACCGGCAGGAGGCCCGCGACCGGATCGCCGCCGAGCAGGACCGGGAGGCGGCGGCCCGATCGCACGCCGACATGGAGTTCCTCGCCCGCGAGGTCGCCAGCCTGCGCGTCGCCCTCGGCGAGGTCGCCACCCGCGACTTCCTGCGCGGTGAGCTGCGGGGCCTGCTGTCGGAGCTGGAGAAGGACGAGGAGCCCGAGCAGGCGGACTGACCGCGGCCCGTCGTCCGCGGGCCGACGCGCCCCCGGAGGCTTCGGTGTCGGCCCGTAGACTCAGCCACATGGCTGATGTCACCCAGGACCAGATCACCGAGGCCCTCGCGACCGTCAACGACCCGGAGATCAAGCGCCCGATCACCGAGCTCGGCATGGTCGACGGCGTCACGATCGGCGAGACCGAGATCGTGGTCCGTCTGCTGCTCACCGTGGCGGGCTGTCCGCTCAAGGACACCCTGAACCGGGACATCACCGCCGCCGTCGCCAAGGTCGCCCCGGCGCACACGGTGCGCGTCGACATGGGTGTCATGACCGACGAGCAGCGCAAGGCCATGCAGGAGAAGCTGCGCGGCGGTCGCCCCGCCCGTGAGATCCCCTTCGCCCAGCCGGGCTCGCTGACCAAGGTCTACGCGATCGCCTCCGGCAAGGGCGGCGTCGGCAAGTCGTCGGTGACGGTCAACCTGGCCGCCGCGATGGCGCGCCGGGGCCTCAAGGTCGGCGTCGTGGACGCCGACATCTACGGACATTCGATCCCCGACATGCTCGGCGTCGGCGACCAGCGCCCGACGCAGGTCGAGGAGATGATCATGCCGGTGCCCGTCGAGATCGGCGAGACCACGATGAAGGTCATGAGCATCGGCATGCTCAAGCCGCGGCGCGACCAGGTCGTCGCCTGGCGCGGTCCCATGCTGGACCGCGCGCTCGTGCAGATGCTGTCCGACGTCTACTGGGGCGACCTCGACGCACTCTTCCTCGATCTCCCGCCGGGCACCGGCGACATGGCGATCAGTCTCGGCCAACACCTGCCGAACGCCGAGGTCGTCGTCGTGACCACGCCGCAGCAGGCGGCGGCCCTGGTGGCCGAGCGTGCCGGCACGATGGCGTCGATGATGCACCAGCGCGTCGTGGGCGTCATCGAGAACATGTCGTGGCTCCAGCTGCCGAACGGCGAGACGATGGAGGTCTTCGGCTCCGGCGGCGCGGCACAGGTCGCCTCGACCCTCAGCGCCCGCCTGGGCTACGACGTCTCGGTCCTGGGGCAGGTCCCCCTGGAGGAGAAGCTGCGCGAGGGAGGCGACGAGGGCACGCCGATCGTGCTCTCCCACCCCGACTCCGAGAGCGCCAAGGTGCTGCAGCAGATCGCCGATCAGCTGAGCGGTCGCTCTCGCGGTCTGGCCGGAATGCAGCTCGGTCTGACCCCCAGCGGCCGACTGTAGGATCGCGCCCATGGGCCTGGGCTGGATGGAGATCGGGACGATCCTCGTCGTCGCGATGCTGCTGTTCGGTCCCGAGCGCCTGCCCGCGCTGGCCCGTCAGGCGGCGCAGTTCGTTCGCACGGTTCGCAAGATGGCCGACGACGCCAAGGCGGAGCTGAGCCGCGAGCTGGGTGACGACTTCGTCGACCTGCGCGAGCTGGATCCGCGTGCGGCGGTACGCGAGACGATGTCCTCGCGATCGGCCGCATCCTCGCCCTCCGCCGCCGTCCCCCGCGGTCGCGAGCTGCGGCCCGGCGAGCGCCCGCCGTTCGACCCGGAGGCCACCTGAGTCACGACGAACGGGCCGGCCGCGTCACTCCCATCCAGGACCCGACCGGCCCGATCGCCGCGCTCAGGCTCCGACCGCTCCCCAGACCCGCGTGCGACCGGCGACCGGCGCGCGGTGCGCCAGCTCGCGACGCAGCATGGCGCGCCCGCGGTGGATCCGGGTCCGCACCGTCGAGACCTTGACGCCGAGCAGTGCGGCGATCTCCGCCGGGCTGAGCTGCTCGACGTCGGACAGCACGACCGCGACCCGGAACTGGCCGGGCAGCGTCGCCAGGGCGGCCTCGATGTCGGGATCGAACCCGGCGTCGTGAACCAGATCGGCCGGCCGCGCGGTCTCGTCGACGAGCCGGTCCTCGTGCGCCGGGGTGAGCGCCGAGGTCGGCTGGCGGCGGGCACGGCGTGCCCGGTCCAGGAAGAGGTTCGTGGTGATCCGGTGCACCCAGCCGGCCGGGTTGCGCGCCTCGAAGCGATCCAGGGAGCCGAAGACCCGCTCGAAGACGTCGTGGGTGAGGTCCTCGGCGTCCTGGCGGTTGCCGGTCAGACGCAGCGCCAGGCGGTGGACCTGCGCCGCGTGGCGGGCGTAGATCTCCTGCTTCTCGTCGGCGGTCACCGTCGTCGCGGTCATGACTCGATCCTCATCGGCGAACCTGAGAACAGCCGAAGAACGCCCTGACCGTTCACGAAGTCCGTCCGCGAGTCCGAGCCGGTCCGGCGGTGCGGCCTCGATAGGCTGGAATCGCCCGTCGAAACGAATGCGAGGGATCATGACCACCGAAGCCAGCCTGGCCTATGCGGAGCAGTACCGACCCGAGGACGAGCACCTGCGTGCGGCACGTGCGAACGCCGAGTCGGTCGGCGTCGTGCCGGTCCTGCCAGGGGCTCGGGCCGCGCTCACCTTCCTGGCCGGTGCGGCCGGCGCGCGCAACATCGCCGAGATCGGCACCGGCACGGGTGTGTCGGGGTTGGCCTTGCTGCGCGGCATGGCGCCAGACGGCGTGTTGACCTCGGTGGACCGCGAGGCGGAGAACCAGCGCCTGGCCCGCGAGGTCTTCCTCGCCGCGGGCATCGCGCCGACGCGATTCCGACTGATCACCGGCTCGGCCCTGGACGTGCTGCCGCGGCTGAACGACGGCGGCTACGACCTGGTGTTCTGCGACGGCGACAAGGTGGAGTACGGCGAGTATCTCGACGAGGCGCTGCGCCTGACGCGCCCCGGCGGGTTCATCGTCTTCGACAACGCTCTGTGGCACGATCGCGTGGCGGATCCGGCTCAGCGCGACCCGTCGACGCTCGCGGTGCGCGAGCTCCTCGAGCGAGTGGCGGCCGACGAGGAGCTGTCGTCCTTGCTGCTCCCGCTGGGCGACGGCCTGCTGGTCGTGCAGAAGCCGGCCTGATTCAGTTCTCGAAGCGGGCGGCCGATCGGAATCCGGTCGGCCCGTCGACGACGGCGACGACCTCGAACGGCTCGATCCGCGGCGCGGTTCCGGTCATCTGCGACACCGGGACCTGATCGGCCCGGGTCTGGAAGTCGGACTGGAATCGACGGCGCGCCTCGTCACTGACGAAGACGTAGGTTCCCTCGAACCACTCGCCCTCGCGCGCTCGCCAGGTCTTGAAGCGGAGTCCGTCCAGTCCGGCGAACTTCGCATGCGACTCGGTCTCGACGTAGTCGCGCAGTCGAGCCAAGGCGTCCGGCGGCGCCTGCGTCAGCGGCCACCGGACCGACAGCCCGTACACCGTGTCAGACGGCCTTCAGGGCGTCGCCGAGAGTCGCGGCTTCCTCGCTGTTGAGCTCGACCACGAGACGTCCGCCGCCCTCGAGTGGAACCCGCATGACGATGCAGCGACCCTCCTTGGTCACCTCCATCGGTCCGTCGCCGGTTCGAGGCTTCATGGCGGCCATCTGTACCCCTCTCGTCGCGGTCCACGGGTCGCGGACCCCCGACGTCCATTATCGCCCATGGGGACGACGGAATCACGCGAAGGGGTCGAGCATCCTCACGCCGAGCGCAGATTCCCCTGGCCCGGGTGGGCCTGATCATCGTCGGCACTCGACTCGGGAGAGACGATCCGAGGATCGATCTCCGGACGCATGCCGAGCATCGCGACGAGCTCCTGCTCGGTCGCAAGCCGCTCCTCCAACTCGTCGATCTGGGCCGAGCCGGCGGCCAGGTCCGCGCGCAACCGCGCGATCTCGGCCTCGCTCGCCCGGAGACGCTCACTGACGGCACGACGGAAGGAGGCGTCGACCTCGAGGTGCTCGCGCTCGCGCTCGGCGAGCAGGCGGGCCTCGCCCACGCGGTCACGCGCGAACTTCGCACGCACCTCGCGGATCTCCTCCGACATCAGCATGGTCGAGCCGATTCCGGCCGACAGGGCCACGCACGCGGCCATGATGAGGGCCGGAATCGTCTGCATCGCCACCGCGGCGACGACGACGACGGCGGCCAGCGAGAGCACGAACACTGCGGACGTCACGCGCAGCGAGCGGGGAAGTGTGCGACTGGACATGCCGACAGATTAGGACCGACGCGGCACGCGATCGCCACGGCACGCCGAGGGTCGCCGACAAACTTTCAGGCAGAACCTGAGGCTTCCGTCCACTTCGCCGCCGAGCAGCGCCGGGCGTTCCCGGCTACCGTGGCCGACGTGCTCCGCTCCACCTCACGCGGCCGCCCGCTGATCGCCGTGGCCACGCTCCTGGCCCTGCTGGGGGCGTGCGGGACACCGGAGACCTCCCGGTCGGAGTCCCAGCCGGCCACCGAGGGCGTCTACCTGTCGATCGGCGACTCCTACGCGGCCGGGTACCGCCCCGCCGACGACGGCGAGGCCGCGCGGAACACGACCGACGGATTCGCCTGGCAGGTCGCCTCGGCGGCCGGACTGACCCTGCACAGCCAGGCCTGCTCGGGGATCACCGCGGTGGCGTTCGTCGACGGGCCGCCCTGCCCGCCCGACCGCGCCGCCCCGGGCTCGTCGCAGCGCACCGATGGCTCCGAGCTCGACGCCCTCACCGAGGCACTCGCCGAGCACGGCGACGAGGTCGAGCTCGTCACGGTGGTGCTCGGCGGCAACGACGTCCTGCGCTGCCTGTTCCGTCCGGACTGGCGGCCTTGCGTGGAGCAGGTCATGCCCCGTGTCGAGTCCGCGCTCGACGACGTCCTGGACGCCGTGACCGACGCGGTGGCTGCGGACACCACCGTCGTCGGCCTCACCTACCCGAACGTCCTGCTCGGCGGGGGCGCCGTGCGCGATCGGGACCCCGACCTCGACGACGAGGCGGTCGAGCTGTTCCGGGACGTCATCAACCCCGCGCTCGAGAAGACGTACCGACGACACGGCGCACGGTTCATCGACGTGACGGAGGCCTTCGACGGCTATGTGCCTGCCGAGCAGACGGTCACGACCGAGGAGCACGGCGAGATCCCGGTCCGCACCGCGACGATCTGCAGTCTGACGTTCTACTGCGACCGCACCGACATCCACCCGCGTCCCGAGGGGCACGCCGCCATCGCCGAGCTCGTGCTGAGCGCGTTCCGCGACGAGTGATCAGCCGCCCAGGAGCCAGGCGCGCAACCGCTCGTGGACGGTGATCAGGTCCTGCACCGGGACCTGCTCGTCCGCCTTGTGCGCATAGATCGGGTCGCCCGGCCCATAGTTGACCGCCGGGACGCCCAGCGAGGTGAACTTGGCGACATCGGTCCAGCCGAACTTCGGACCCACGGTCCCGCCGACCGCATCGACGAACGCCGCGGCCGCGGGGCGGTCGAGACCCGGCATCGCCCCGGGCGCCGAGTCGGTGACCGTCATCCCGTAGCCGGGGAACACCTCCTGCAGGTGAGCCAGCGCCGCGTCCTCGTCGCGGTCGGGCGCGAAGCGGTAGTTGACCGTCAGGACGGCTTCGTCGGGGATCACGTTGCCGCTGACGCCGCCGCGCACGCCGACGGCGTTGAGCCCCTCTCGGTAGGTCAGGCCGTCGATCTCGACCGTGCGCGGCCGATAGCTCGCCAGCGTCGCCAGCGCGGGGGCCAGGTCGTGGATCGCGTTGTGGCCCATCCACGAGCGCGCCGAGTGGGCACGCTCCCCCACCGTGCGCAGCTCGACCCGCATCGTGCCCTGGCATCCGGCTTCGACGCCGGCCCGCGAGGGCTCCATGAGGATGGCGAAGTCGGCGGCGAGCCAGTCCGGGTGCTCGCGCGCGATCCGCCCCAGTCCGTTGTGCACGGCGGCGATCTCCTCGGCCTCGTAGAAGACCCAGGTCACGTCGCGCACGGGGGCACTCAGCTCAGCGGCGAGCTTCAGCGCGATCGCGACGCCGCCCTTCATGTCGCACGTGCCCAGACCCCACAGCGTGTCGCCCTCGAGGCGCGACGGCAGGTTGCCGTTGGCCGGCACGGTGTCGAGGTGGCCGGCGATCACCACCCGCTCGTCGCGGCCGAGCCGGGTCCGCGCCACGATCGAGTTGCCGTCGCGCACGACGTCGAGGTGTGCGCATCCTCGCAGGGCGTGCTCGACGAGATCGGCGAGCTCCTGCTCGGCCAGACTCTCCGACGGCACGTCGACGATCGCGCGCGTCAGGGCCACCACGTCACTGCTCAGATCCAGGCTCACGCCGTCACCCTAGCCCGGATCGACGCCGCTCAGTCGGCCGGGAAGACGCAGAACTCGTTGCCCTCCGGGTCGGCCATCACGGTCCACGGACTGTCGTCGGACGGCTCCGTCAGCACCGTCGCCCCCTGATCGACCAGGTCGTCGACGGTGACGCCGGGCAGCAGGGTCACGTCCCAGTGGACGCGGTTCTTGACGGTCTTGGGCTCCGGCACCGGGACGAAGTCGAAGGACTCGACCGGGGCACCCGGGATCCGGTCGAGCCACGTGTAGCGCCCGTCGGTGTCCATGTCCCCGCCGATCACCTCGGCCCACCAGCGGCCGATCGCCGCGTGGTCGCCGCAGTCCACGACGACGTCCTTGAGCCCGGCCGGGCGGTCCGCGATCTCGAACACGCAGAACTCGGCACCGTCGGGGTCCGCGAACGTCGTCCACGGGAACCGTCCGGGCTCGGTGAGCCGGGTCGCCTCGGCGAACGGCGTCAGGTCGGCGGCCACCAGGTCCAGGTGCACCCGATTCTTCGTCCTCTTGGGCTCGGCCCGGTTGACCCAGATCGTCTGCTCGGGCCGATCGCCGCGCAGGACCCCGCCGTGCTCGTCGATCTCGGCGCGCAGTCCGAGCCACCGACCCCACAGCGGAGTGAGCGTCGCCGGATCGACGACGTCCATCACCAGGTCCTTGAACCGCACGAGCGCCATGACCTGAGCCTAGGAACGTCGCAGCGCCTCGGCCACCCGAGGAGCGATCGCGCGCAGCGCCTTGCCGCGGTGACTGATGGCGTCCTTCTCCTCGCGGCTCAGCTCGGCGGTGGACACGTCGTAGCCGTCGGCGGCGAACAGCGGGTCGTATCCGAAGCCGCCCTCACCCCGCTCGTCGCGCAGGATGCGGCCGGGCATCTCGCCGGACTGGACGATCTCGGTCCCGTCAGGCCGCACGAACGCCATCACGCAGCGGAAGGTGGCGGTGCGGCGCTCGTCGGGCACGTCGGCGAGCTGGGCCAACAGCAGACGGTTGCTCGCGGCGTCGTCCTTGGCGACACCCGCCCACCGCGCGGACAGCACGCCAGGCATCCCGTTCAACGCGTCGACGCACAGTCCCGAGTCGTCGGCGAGCGCGGGGAGCCCGGTGGCCGCGACCGCGGCGCGCGCCTTGATCAGGGCGTTGCCCTCGAAGGTCGGCTCGGTCTCGGCTGGTTCGTCGTAGGGCTCGACGTCCCGCAGCCCGAGAACCTCGACACCCGGAACGAGGGGCTCGAGGATGCGACGCAGCTCGGCGAGTTTCTTGGCATTCCCGGAGGCCAGGACGACGCGCGTCACCGGGCCAGCGCCTCGGTCTGCAGGCGGGTCAGGTCCGCGCAGCCCTTGGTCGCGAGCGCGAGCAGCGCGTCGAGCTCGTCGCGGTCGAAGGCCACGCCCTCGGCGGTGCCCTGCACCTCGACGAACTTGCCGTCGCCGGTCATCACGACGTTCATGTCGGTCTCGGCCCGCACGTCCTCCTCGTACGGCAGGTCGAGGCGGGGCGTGCCGTCGACGATGCCGACGCTGACCGCGGCGATGGAGTTCACCAGCGGATCGCCGGCCACCGCGCCCTGCTCCTGCAGGTGACGGACTGCGTCGACCAGCGCGACGTAGGCGCCCGTGATGGCGGCGGTGCGGGTGCCGCCGTCGGCCTGGAGCACGTCGCAGTCGATCGCGAGGGTGTTCTCACCGAGCTGGGAGAGGTCGACCGCAGCGCGCAGGGACCGGCCGATGAGCCGGCTGATCTCGTGCGTGCGGCCCCCGACCTTGCCCTTGACCGACTCGCGCGAGGAGCGCTCGTGGGTGGCCTGCGGCAGCATCGCGTACTCGGCGGTCAGCCAGCCCAGCCCCGATCCCTTGCGCCATCGCGGGACGCCCTCGGTCGCCGCGACCGCGCAC
>Ga0079224_100013724_pt1 | contig 11295 bp, 12 predicted proteins | sample Stecom2015_FD_80414 | JGI IMG/M metagenome (GOLD analysis project Ga0079224, IMG submission 80414) | Agricultural soil microbial communities from Utah to study Nitrogen management - Steer compost 2015 | ecosystem: Environmental > Terrestrial > Soil > Agricultural land | place: USA: Utah...
GCCGCGACCCGCGCCTGGCCCCGGCGGTCGAGCTGCTGCGTGCGAAGCGACGCGAGGACGGCCGCTGGGTGCGCGAACTGCACCACGAGGGGCCGCAGCTGATCGAGGTGGACGGCCGCGAGGGGGATCCCAGCCGGTGGATCACCCTGCGCGCCCTGCGGGTGCTGCGCTGGTGGGATGCGGCCCTGCCGGATCAGCCGAAGTCGTAGGGGCCGTTGACGAGCACCTCGGGCGAGCCGACGGTGCCGCCGATCGCGCAGTCGATCGCCGCTCCCGCGCCGGCTCCGGTGGGCTCGTAGCCGACGGTGACGCGGAAGGTGCCGTCGCTCTGCGGCTGGACGGCATCGGTCGAGTAGGGCAGCCGCTGGTAGTCGGAGACGGGGAAGTACTCCGTGGCGATGCCGGCGCAGATCGACCATGCCCCGAGGGCGGTCAGCGGGTCGTCGGGGGAGGCCTCGCCCGCGGGGGCGGACGCCGTCGGGGTGGGGGTGGCGGTGGCGGTCTCAGTCACCGTGACCGTGACCGTCGGCGCAGGCTCCGGCTCGGGCGCGCAGGCGGTCACGGCGAAGGCGGCGAAGACGAGCGCCGTCGCGGCGCACAGGGCACGGAACGGCACACGGCCTCCCTCTCTCGATGTGGATCCAGCGTAGCGAGGGAGGCCGTGTCGTCCGGGTCAGGCGCGCGCGGCCTCCGAGACGCGGCGGGCTGCGGAGAGCGCCTGCTCCAGGTCGGCCTTGAGGTCCTCGACGTTCTCCAGGCCCACCGACAGGCGCACCAGGCCCGGCGTGACGCCGGCCGTCAGCTGCTGCTCCGGCGTGAGCTGGGAGTGCGTGGTGGACGCGGGGTGGATCACCAGCGAGCGCACATCGCCGATGTTGGCGAGGTGGCTGAACAGGCTCAGTGCGTCGACGAACGCCCGGCCCGCCTCGATGCCGCCCTTGAGCTCGAACGACAGGACGGCGCCCACGCCCTTGGGCGCGTACTCGTTCGCGGCGGCGTACCACGGCGAGGTCGGCAGGCCGGCGTAGCTGACCGACGCGATGTCGTCCTGGTCGTCGAGCCACTCCGCGATCTCCTGCGCGTTCTGCACGTGGCGCTCGATGCGCAGCGACAGGGTCTCGATGCCCTGGATGAGCAGCCAGGCGCTGTTGGGCGAGATCGCGGCGCCGATGTCGCGCAGCAGCTGCACGCGGGCCTTGATGATGTAGGCGAGTCCGTCGCCGACCGCCGTCGTGTAGCTGGCGCCGTGGTAGGACGGGTCGGGCTCGGTGAGGCCGGGGAACTTGTCGACGTGCTTGGACCACTCGAACTTCCCGCCGTCGACGATGACGCCCCCGATGGTGGTGCCGTGGCCGCCGAGGAACTTCGTCGCGGAGTGCACGACGATGTCGGCGCCGTGCTCGAACGGGCGGATGAGGTAGGGCGTGGCGATCGTGTTGTCGACGATGAGCGGAACGCCGTTCTCGTGTGCGATGTCGGCGACCGCGCGGATGTCGAGGATGTTGATCTTCGGGTTGCCGATCGTCTCGGCGAAGAACAGCTTCGTGTTCGGGCGCACCGCGGCACGCCACTGCTCGGGGTCGTCCTGGTTCTCGACGAAGGTGACCTCGATGCCGAGCTTGGCGAGGGTGTACTTGAACAGGTTGTACGTGCCGCCGTAGATCGAGCTCGACGAGACGAAGTGGTCGCCGGCCTCGGCGATGTTCAGGATCGCGAAGGTCGACGCGGCCTGACCGCTGGACAGCAGCAGCGCGCCGGTGCCGCCCTCGAGCGCGGCCAGACGCTGCTCGACGACATCCTGCGTCGGGTTCTGGATGCGGGTGTAGATGTTCCCGAACTCCGCCAGGGCGAACAGGTTCGCAGCGTGGCCGGTGTTGTCGAACACGTAGGACGTGGTCTGGTAGATCGGCGTCGCACGCGACTTCGTCACCGGGTCGGGCTGCGCGCCCGCGTGGATCTGGGTGGTCTCGAAGCGCCAGTTCTCGGAAGCGGACATTGGGGACTCCTGCACATCGGGGCCACGGCGGGTTCCGAAGCCATCAGCGACGGTACGGACCCGGCACGCCCTGCGACAACGCGCGGGAAATGTTACGTAACATCGGGAACCATGACCAGACGTGCTGTCGTGACCGGGGCGAGTTCGGGGATCGGGGCGGCGACGGCCCGTGCGCTGCGTGCGACCGGGTGGGATGTCGTCGCCGTCGCGCGCCGCGCCGATCGCCTGGCGGCACTCGAGGCGGAGACCGGCGCCACCGCCTTCGCGGCGGACCTCACCCGCCGCGAGGACGTCGAGGCGCTCGTTCAGTGGCTCGCCGATTCCGGTCCCGTGCATGCGCTGGTGCACGTGGCCGGAGGGGCCCGCGGCACCGAGCGCATTGAGGACGCCGATCCCGACGACTGGACCTGGATGTACGAGGTCAACGTGCTCTCGGCCCAGCTGGTCGCCGCGGGGCTGCTCCCGCAGCTTCGTGCCGCGGCGGCCGACGGCGGCCACGCCGACATGGTGTTCGTCACCTCGACGGCGGCGTTCACGCCGTACCCGGGCGGGGGCGGCTACAACGCCGCCAAGGCGGCCGAGGCGATGGTGCCGCACGTGCTGCGCCTGGAGCTGAACGGCGAGCCCATCCGCGTCGTCGAGATAGCGCCCGGCATGGTCTACACCGAGGAGTTCACCGTGAACCGTCTCGGCGGCGACGAAGCCGCCGCCGCGCGGGTGTACGACGGGGTGGAGAACCCGCTCACCGCCGATGACGTCGCCGACGTCATCGCGTATGCCGTGAACGCGCCGGCGCACGTCAACCTGGACCTTGTGACCATGCGCCCGGTGGCGCAGTCGGCACAGCACCTGCTGGCCCGCGGGCCGCTGCGGCCGCGTCCGTACGAGGCGTAGGCGCGCGATGGCGATGACCCTGCCCGAACTGGCCGAGGCCGGGCTGCTCGATCCCGGCTGGGCGGGCGCGCTCGCGCCGGTGGCGCCCGACATCGCCGCCCTGGGCGAGCGGCTGCGCGCCGAGAACGCGGCGGGCAGGCGCTACCTGCCGGCCGGCGACCGCGTGCTGCGGGCCTTCCAGCGGCCGCTCGACGACGTCAAGGTCCTCATCGTCGGCCAGGACCCGTATCCGACGCCCGGCCACCCCATCGGGCTGTGCTTCGCGGTCGACCGCGCGGTGCGTCCGCTGCCGCGCAGCCTCGTGAACATCTACCAGGAGCTGCACGACGACCTGGGCATCCCGCCGGCGGAGCACGGTGACCTGTCGGCCTGGAGCGACCAGGGTGTGATGCTGCTGAACCGGGTGCTGACCGTGCGGCCGGGGGCGCCGGCATCCCATCGGGGCTGGGGGTGGGAGAAGGTCACCGAGCATGCGATCCGCACGCTGACGGCGCGGGACCGGCCGCTCGTCGCGATCCTGTGGGGGAGGGACGCGGCGAACCTCCGTCCGCTGCTGGGAGCGACGCCGGTCATCGAGTCGCCGCATCCGTCGCCGCTGTCGGCGAGCCGGGGCTTCTTCGGGTCGCGCCCGTTCTCGCGTGCCGACGCGCTGCTGCAGCAGCAGGGGGCGGCCCCGGTCGACTGGCGGCTGCCGGCCTGAGGCGGTCTAGGCTCGACCCGTGGCGGACTCATTCACGTTCCGGATCCGGCCGGCCCAGGAGCGCGACATCCCCGACATCCGCGAGATCTACAACCATTACGTCACCAACTCGGCGGTCACCTTCGACGAGGAGGAGTCGAGTCTCTCCTTCTGGCGCGACAAGCTCGCCCGGCTCGCCAGGGCCGGGCTGCCGTGCCTGGTGGCCGAGTCGCCCTCGGGGCAGATCCTCGGGTACGCGCTCGCCCAGCCGTGGTCGGCCAAGGCGGCTTACCGCTTCACCGTCGAGGACTCCATCTACCTCGGCCAGGCGTCCACCGGCAAGGGCCTCGGGCGCGCGCTCCTGGAGGCGCTGATCGCCGCCTGCGAGGATGCGGGAGTCCGCGAGATCATCGCCGTCATCAGCGACCGGGGCGCGGAGGCGTCCGTCGCGCTCCACCGCCGCCTCGGCTTCGTGGAGATCGGCCGGATGGGTCGGGTCGGGTTCAAGTTCGGACGGTGGCTCGGCGTCATCAACATGCAGAAGAGCCTGCGTCGCAGTCGCGCACCGCATCGATGAGCCGCTGCCACGGACCCTCCACCTCGGGGTCCTGCAGCTGCGCGTTCCGCTGCACCGGCTGACCGTCCACCGGGCATCGCGCCAGGATCCGCCACACGAACATGTCGGCTCCCCGCGGCGCAGACGGCTCGGCGGCCGTCTCCCACGGGCAGTCGCCGATGAGCTCGACCCAGTGCGGCACGTCGTGGTCCGGGGGCTCGGCGCTCCACTGGCGGCGCAGGCCGGCGATGCCGCCGGTGCGGGTCACCGTCACCCGCACCGGCGGCTCAGGCTCGAGGGGTCGGGTCATCTTTCAGCACGCCGACCGCGGTCCACGCGGCGCGGACCGCGGCGGTCTCCTCCGCATGCTCACCGTACTCCGCTGCGGCCGTCGCGAGGGTCGCCTCCGCGAAGGCGGCGAAGTCCGCCTCGTGTGCGAGTGATCCGCCCGTGAGCGTGCGATACCAGATCAGTCCGGCCCGCTCCCACGCCCGGCCGCCGAGGGCGGAGGCGACGAGGTAGAACGCGTGGTTGGGGATGCCGGAGTTGATGTGCACGCCGCCGTCGTCGTCCTCGGTGACGACGAAGTCGCGCATGTGCGCAGGCTGCGGATCCCTCCCGAGCACATCGTCGTCGTACGCGGTGCCCGGGGCCCTCAGCGATCGCAGGGCGTCTCCCTCCACGGCGGCGGTGAACACGCCGGCGCCGATGAGCCACGACGCCTCATCGGCGGTCTGGTCCCGCGCATGCTGCTCGGTGAGCGCCCCGAACACGTCCGAGAGCGACTCGTTGAGCGCGCCCGACTGGCCGCGGTACACGAGTCCGGCGGCGTGCTCGGTGACGCCGTGGGTCAGCTCGTGGGCGACGACGCTGAGCGACCCGGTGAACCCGGCGAAGATCTCGCCGTCGCCGTCGCCGAAGACCATGCGCGAGCCGTTCCAGAACGCGTTGTCGTAGTCGCGGCCGTAATGCACCGTGGCCCGCAGCGGCATGCCCGCGTCGTCGATCGAGTTGCGCCCGTACGCCTGCGAGAACAGGTCGAAGGTGGTGCCCAGGCCGTCGAACGCCTCGTTGACGGCGGTGTCGGCGACCGGCGGGTCGTCTTCGCGGCGCACCGTGACACCCGGAAGCCGCGTGCGGCCCTGCGCGTCGGAGACGGTGCGATCGGGCGCCGGCGTGGCTTCGGCCACGAGCGTGTCGCCGTCGATGCTGAGGGTGAGCCGGGTGCGGGGGCGGTACGAGCGCGGCGCCAGCAGCGTGCGCTGCGCGGCGTCGGCCGCGTGCGTGAACCGGGGGTGGTCGCTCGCGGCGATGCGCGCCAGCAGGTAGGGCGGGACGATCGCGCGGGGAAGCACCATGCGTCCGAGCGTACGCGGGCGGTGCGACGCCGTCAGGGATCGATGACCGGGATCGACGCGAGCAGGTGCCGGGTGTAGTCGTGCTCCGGGTGCTCGAGCACCCGGTCGGTCGCTCCGCTCTCGACGATGCGGCCATCCTTCATGACAGCGACCGCGTCGCAGAGATTGCGGACCACGCCGATGTCGTGCGAGACGAGCACCAGCGTCATCCCCTCGTCCCGCCGCAGCGCGCGCAGCAGGTCGAGGATCTGCGCGCGCACGGTCACGTCGAGCGCCGAGAGGGGCTCGTCGCCGACCAGCACGCGAGGCCGATGGACGATCGCGCGGGCCAGCGCGATGCGCTGGCGCTGCCCGCCGGAGAACTCGTGCGGGTAGCGGTCCGTCATCTCCGCCTCCAGGCCCACCCACTCCAGCACCTCGCGCACCCGGGCCCGGCGGTCGCCGTCGATCCCGAGCGCCCACAGCGGCTCGCCGACGATCCGGCCGATGTTCATGCGGGGGTCCAGCGACGCGTACGGATCCTGGAAGACGATGCCGGTCGCCCGGCGCAGCCAGTGCAGCGACCGCGCCGAGGCGCGCGCGTCGACCGGGCGGCCGTCGAAGGACACGCTGCCGGAGGTCGGTGAGTCCAGCGCCAGCAGCAGGCGCACGAGGGTGGTCTTCCCCGAGCCGGATTCGCCGATGAGCCCCACCGCCTCTCCGTCGCCCACGGTCAGGTCGGCATCCTCCAGCGCAGTCGCGAAGCGCTGCCGCTCGAACAGCGACTCCTTCGGGAGGGGATGCCTCCGCGTCAGTCCCGTGGCCTGGATCAGTGCCGTCACGACGGTCCTCCGGTGCGCCAGAGCGTGGACTTCGCGTCGCGCAGGAGCGCCTGCGTGATCGTCGAGCGCGGCTGGGTGAGCAGGTCGCGCACGGGCGCGGACTCGACGACGCGGCCCTGCGCGAGCACGACGCCGTCGGTCGCGATCTGCGACAGCACGGCGAGGTCGTGCGTGATGAACACCAGCGACATCCCGGACTCCTCCACCAGCCCCCGCAGCAGCTCGAGGATCTCGGCCTGGATCGTGACGTCGAGCGCGGTGGTCGGCTCGTCGGCGATCAGCAGCTGGGGCCCGCAGGCCAGGGCGATGGCGATGCCCACCCGCTGACGCTGACCCCCCGACAGCTCGTGCGGGTAGCGCTTGACGATGCGCTGGGGGTCCGGGAGGAACACCCTGCGCGCCTCCGCCACTGCGCGCGCGGCGGCGGCGCGCCGGCCCAGGCCCTCGTGGATGCGCACCGATTCCGCGATCTGACGGCCGACGGTCCGGATGGGGTTGAGCGCGGTGCGCGGCTCCTGGAAGATGATCCCGATCTCGTCGCCGCGCAGCCGGGCGAGTTCGCGATCGGGACGGCCGATCAGCTCGCGGCCGTTCCAGGTGATGCTTCCCGAGGCCTCGGCGCCCTGAGGGAGAAGGCCCAGCACGGCGAGGGCCGTGAGGGACTTCCCCGACCCGGACTCGCCGATCAGGCCCACCCGGGCGCCGTCCGGCACGGCGAACGAGACGCCGTCGACCACGCGCCGGCCGTCCAGGTCGATGACGAGGTCCCGCACCACGAGGCTCATGCGCGCACCCCCGGGACGTGGCGGATCGCCTCGCGCGGCGGCGCCATCGGATCGCGGCCGCGCGACAGGGTCGGGTCGGTGGCGTCCCGCAGCGAGTCGCCGAGCAGGTTCAGACCGAGCACGGTGAGCGTGATCGCAAGGCCCAGCCAGACCACGGCGATCGGATGAACGGTGATCTGCCGTTGGAGCTCGGCCAGGAGCACTCCCCAGGACGGCTCGGTCACGGGCGCACCGAACCCGAGGTACGACAGGCCGGCCTCGGCGAGGACCGCGATCGCCATGCCCCAGGAGAGCTGGACGATGAACACCGGCGCGACGTTGGGCAGCAGATGCCGCCACAGATTCTGCGCCGGCGTGAGCCCCGAGGCGCGGCCGGCCAGGACGAAGTCGCTGTGCAGCACGCGTCGCAGCTCGGGGCGGGTCACCCTCGCGATGTTCACGCCGAACCCGATGCCGACCGACCAGATCACCACCCAGAGCGAGCCGCCCCACACCGCCGAGATCATCATGGCGATCAGCAGCACCGGGAACGCGATCAGGATGTCGACCAGGACCGCGGTGGATTCGCGGATCCAGCGAGCGGTGAGCGCGCCCAGCGCCGCCAGGGCGAGCCCGATCACGGTGGCGATCGCACCGGCGCCCACCGCGACCAGGACGGCGGTCTTCGATCCCGCCATGATCAGGCTCAGGATGTCGCGCCCGGTGCCGTCCGTGCCCAGCAGATGCGGCCACCCCGGCAGCGCCCACCGGTCGGCGACGTCGGTGCGCCGAGTGCTGAACGGCGTCCAGAACACCGACACCAGCGCGACCGCGGCGACCACCCCCACGACGATGAGGCCGAATCGCCCCGTCGACGACCGCCACAGCCGGCGCAGCCAGCGGCCGCGGCTCATGAGTGGACCTCCGCCTGGCGCAGGCGCGGATCGATCGCGCGATGGACGAGGTCGACGACGAATCCGACGATGAGCACGAATCCGGTGAGCACGAGCAGCTCGCTCTGCACCTTCGGCAGGTCGCGATTGGCGACGTCCGTCACCAGCATCCGTCCGATCCCGGGCAGGCCGAACAGCTGCTCGATCACGACCGCGCCCACGATGATGCCGGCCACCTGCAGCCCGAGGACCGTGATGATCGACAGCCCCACGTTCGGCAGGCCGTGGCGCACCAGCGCCTGGTCGCGGGTGAGGCCCTTCGCGGCCGCGGTGCGCACGTAGTCCTGGCCGACCGCCTGCAGAGTCGCACTCCGGACGAATCTCAGCAGCACCGCGCCTTCCACGATGCCGATCGTGAGCGCCGGCAGCAGCAGGGCGCGCAGGGCGAGGGCCGGATCCTGCCAGCCGGCCCGGGGGAAGCCCTGGGCGGGCAGCCAGCCGAGCCACACGGCGAACACGACGACGAGCATCATGCCCGCCCACACGACCGGCACGGCCGCCAGCGTCTGCGCCGTGACATTCAGCGCCGTGCCGTCGGCGTGCCGGCGCCGCATGGCCGAGAGGACGCCGAAGGGGATGCTGAAGGCCAGCGCGATGACGAGGGAGAGGATGCCCAGGGGGACGGTCACCGTGGCCTTCTGGGCGATCTCGCCGGCGACGGACGACCCCGTCAGCAGCGAGGTCCCGAGGTCCGCCCGCACCACCCCGCCGATCCACGCCGCGTACTGCGCCGGAAGGGGCAGATCCAGCCCCAGCTGATCGCGGATCGCCTGGATCTGTGCGGGCGTCGCGTTCATCCCCGCCACGAGCTGGGCGACGTCGCCGGGGAGGACGCGGAGGGTCACGAAGATGAGCGCGCTGGCCACGAACAGCCCCACGATGAGCAGGGCGAGCCGGGTCAGGGCGTAGCGGATCACCCCTTGCTCTTGCTGAGCTCGGCGAGGTTGATGCGGGCGTTGACGTTGTCGGCCGGGAATCCGGTGATCGCGGTGCTGACCGCCTGGACGGACTGCCAGTTGTAGAGCCAGTCCGCGGCCATGTCCTCGGAGACGATCCGCGCGGCCTGGCGCAGATACTCCGAGGCCTCGGCCTCGTCGAGCGCGGACAGCGACTGCTGGAACAGCTGCTGCACCTGGGGGTTGTCGTACGTGAAGTAGTAGTCCGGGTTCGCCCAGTTCTCGAAATCGCGGGCCTCGGCGTGGTCGACGAGGCTCAGCTGGTAGTCGTGGTTGACGTACACGTCGTTGATCCAGGTCGGGAAGTCGACCTGCTCCACCTTGAGGGTGATGCCGACCTGATCGAGGTCGGAGACGAGCAGCTGTGCGAAGATCGTCGGATAGCCGTTGTACACGGTGAGGGTCAGCGTGGTGCCGTCGGCGCCGGCGTCGGCGAGCAGCGTGGCGGCCGCGTCGGGATCGTACGGAGCGACGTCCGAGAGGTCCTCATAGCCGGGGTCCAGCGGCGGGATCGGACCGTACAGCGGCAGCCCGGAGCCGGCGGCCTCGATGAGCGCCTCGTGGTCGATCGCCTGCCGGATCGCCTGACGCACCTCCTTGTTCGCGAGGGGACCGCTCGTGGAGTTCATCGCCAGCACCCACTTGTCGGTGGCCTTGCCGAGCACGAGCGCGAAGTCTCCGGTGGCCTCGATCTGGTCCTTCAGGGTGGCGTCGAACCCGGTGAGCACGTCGAACTCGCCGGCGAGGGCGCCGGTGAGGGCGGCCTGGCTGTCGGGCACGTAGTCGAACACGACCTCCGCGACCTTCGCCTTCTCACCCCAGTACTCCTCGTATCGGGTGAAGGTGATCGAGTCGCCCTGCTTCCAGTTGTCCAGCACGAACGGACCGGTGCCGTTGGCGGCGGTCTTGTAGTCGATCGTGTCGTCCTTCTTGAAGATCAGGCCCGCCCGGCCGGACAGGTTCCACAGCAGGGAGGAGTCCGGTTCGGACAGTGTCACGACGACGTCCTGCCCGTCCGCGGCGACCCCGGCGACCCGTGCCAGCCGCGCCGAGTCCGCCCATGTCGCGTCGGCCTTGTGGGTCTGCAGCGACCACACCACGTCATCGACCGTCATGGCCGACCCGTCGTGGAAGGTGACGCCGTCCCGCACCGTGAACGTGTAGGTGAGACCGTCGGGTGAGACGGTGTAATCGGACGCGAGCGCCGGGACGATCTCCTGCTCCGGGGTGCGCGAGACCAGCCCCTGGTAGATGTTGTCGATGAGGATCTGATCCAGCGCCGCGCCCGCGGTGGTGCGGATGTCCAGGTTCCCGGGCTCGAGCACCAGCCGGATCGCCACCGACGCGTTCGCGTCGGGCGCACCGGTCGTCGTGGGCGCCACCGGAGTCTCACCCGTGCACGCGGTCAGCAGCAGCCCGGCCGAAGCCACGACCGCCGACACGGCAAGAGCGACACGAAGCCGTCCAGAACGACGCATGGAGATCCTCACTCTCTGGGGGAGATATCCCAGCCTAGGGTCAACGGGTCCGTGCCAGCGCCGCCAGGCGCCGGCCGAGGTCCGCCGGAAGCTCCTCCTGGACGTTGTGCCCGGAGGGGACGGAGAGGACGGATGCCTGCGGCACCCGGGCGGCGAAGTCCGCGGCGTCGGCGTCGGTGACGTAGCCGCGCTCCCCGCGGATGAGCGTGATGGGAGCGCGCACGGCGGCGAGGTCCTCCCACCCGGTTCCGGTCAGGAGGGCGCGCATCGCGTCCTGGGCGGCTCCCATCGCGTCGGCGGCCGCGGGGTCGGCCGCCATGGCGTTCGCGAGATGGGCGAAGTGGTGCTTCCACTCCACCCGGCCGTCCGGGCGGACGCGGGAGTTGAAGTAGACCCCGCGCGCCGCCGCCTCGGGCGATCCGCCCAGTCCGAACGCGAGGGCGCGCGCGACGAGCTCGTCGCGGTCGGCCCAGTCGGTCGGACCGGCGAAGAACTCCCGCAGCTGCGCCGCCCCGCCGTCGGGATCGATCCCCGGCGTGATGTCGATGACCACGAGTTCGCGGACGAGGTCCGGCCGAGCGGCCGCGAGCGCCGCCGCCGTCAGGCCCCCCAGCGAATGCCCGACCAGCAGCTGCGGGCGATCGGTCCAGGCATCTACGCCGGTCGCGACGTCCGGCGCGAGCGTGCGCGCGACGTAGGCCATGTCGTCGCGCCAGGACGAGTCGCCGTGTCCGGGCAGATCGATCGCGAGCGCGGGGAGCCCCAGGGCGAGGATCGTCGTGTCCCAGGTGTGGGCGTTGAGCCCCGCCCCGTGCAGGAAGGTCACGGCGGGGGAGTGCC
>Ga0079224_100013725_pt1 | contig 11295 bp, 7 predicted proteins | sample Stecom2015_FD_80414 | JGI IMG/M metagenome (GOLD analysis project Ga0079224, IMG submission 80414) | Agricultural soil microbial communities from Utah to study Nitrogen management - Steer compost 2015 | ecosystem: Environmental > Terrestrial > Soil > Agricultural land | place: USA: Utah...
AGGGTGGGGCCTTCTGCGGGAGAGATTGCTCCTTCGGCGGTAATCGATCCGGGTGCGCGAACGGGTAGCGGTGTCTCCATCGGGCCTCTGGCGGTCATCGGTTCGGGGGTTGATATCGCGGACGACGTCAGCATCGGCGCCGGTACCGTGGTCGGTGCTGGCACTCGGATCGGCACCGGTACGCGCATCGCCGCCGGCGTCGTCATCTACGACGACTGCACCATCGGGCGTCGGTGCCATATCGAATCCGGCGTCGTGATCGGCGCGCCCGGCTTCGGCTACCTCCCGTCACCCGACGGGTGGATCGGCGTGCCGCAGATCGGTTCGGTGGTGATCGGTGACGATGTCGACATCGGTGCCAACACCACCATCGACCGCGGCGCACTCGACGATACGATCATCGAGGACGGCGTGAAGATGGACAACCTGATCCAGATCGGGCACAACGTGGTCATCGGCGCCCATACCGCCATAGCGGCGTGCACCGGCATCGCGGGCAGCGCGCGCATCGGCAAGCGGTGTAGAATCGGGGGCAGGTCCTCTATCGCGGGCCATCTCGAGATCGCCGACGATGTCACGATCCATGCCACCAGCATGGTGATTCGTTCGGTGCGCGAAAAGGGATCGACGTACTCGTCGAACCTGTCTGCGATGCCGGTCGCGAAATGGCGCCGGATACTCGTCAGGCTGGCGGGGATCGACGAGCTTTATTCTCGCGTGCGCGATCTGGAGCGCGCCCGGGCGGCTGGCAGCGGCCGGGACGACGACTGACCCGCTGCGCGGGTGGCGAGGCCGGACAGCACGGCTTCAAGCGAGGCATATTGCGGGCAAACCCGGAACGGACAAGACATTGAGCACGTTAGACATCAACCAGATTCGGAAGATCCTTCCTCACCGCTACCCGTTCCTGCTGCTTGACCGCGTCGAGGATTACGAGGTCGACAAGTGGCTGCGCGCCATCAAGAACGTCACCATCAACGAACCGTGTTTCCAGGGCCACTTTCCGCACCGCCCCGTGTTCCCGGGCGTGTTGACCCTCGAGGCCATCGCCCAGGCCGCTGCCGTGCTGGCCAGCCTGAGCATGGGGGAGGAAGCCAGCGACGACACCATCTACCTGTTCGCGGGCATCGACAACGCCCGCTTCAGGCGCCCGGTGGTGCCGGGCGACCAACTGGTCATCGAGGCGCGCATGGCGCGGCGCGTGCGCAACATCTGGCGCTGCGCCGGCGAGGCCACCGTCGACGGCAAGCTGTGCAGCTCCATGGAGCTTATGTTCACCTACCAGAAGCTCTAGTGTCCGCCACTGCCAACAGCACAGGCGCGCGCCCGGCGTCGCCGAGAACTCGCGCCACCGCGGTGCGCCGACGAGCAGCGCGATGAACAAGTCGGTCGACATCGATCCGCGCGCCGTCGTCGACCCGGGTGCCGAGATCGGCGAAGGCGTTTCGATAGGTCCGTTTTCCATCGTCGAGGCCGGGGTCGTCATCGGACCGAATACCTGCATCGGTCCGCACGTCGTCATTCGGCGCAACACCAGCATCGGTGCGGACAATCGCATCTTCCAGTTCAGTTCCATCGGCGAGGAGCCGCAGTACGCGGGATTTCGCGACGACGACACGCGCCTTCAGATCGGCGACCGCAACATCATCCGCGAGTACTGCACGTTGAACCGCGGCACCCCGGTGGGCGGCGGCGTCACGCGCATCGGCAGCGACAACTTCCTGATGGCCTATGTCCATGTCGCGCACGACTGCGTACTCGGCAATCACCTCGTGTTCGCCAATTGTGCGAGCCTGGCGGGCCACGTCGAGGTCGGCGACCATGTGATCATGGGAGGTTTCACGCTCGTTCACCAGTTCTGCCGGGTGGGTGCGCACTCGATCACCGGGATCGGCACCGTGTGCCTGAAGGACGTGCCGCCGTTCGTGGTGGCGGCTGGCAACACGGCCTCGCCCTTCGGCATCAACGTAAAGGGACTGAAGCGGCGCAATTTCACGACGGAGCAGATCCAGGCGCTGAAGTGGGCGTACCGGCAGATCTTCCGCTCCGGCCTGGACGTTCGCGCGGTGGTCAGCCGGCTCGAGGAAAAGCTCGATGAATGCGCCGAAATCCAGCTGTTCATCGACTTCCTCAATTCCTCGCGGCGCGGCATCATCCGCTGAATGTCGCGCGATGGCGGCGCCGACGACTCAAAGGCCGCGGCCCGGGTCGGGCGATGCGCGGGCGCGGCGGCCTCGGCCATGAGAGTCGCGCTGGTGGCCGGCGAGACATCGGGCGACTTGCTGGGGGCCGGCCTGGTGCGGGAGATCGCCGCCCGGGCGCGCGGCGCGACCTTCGAGGGCATCGCCGGCCCGCGGATGTGCCGGGAAGGTGCGACCACCCTGTACGCCATGGAATCGATTTCGATCATGGGCCTCGACGGGCTTGTCAACAACCTGCGCCACATACTTTCGATCAGGAACGCACTGTTCGAGCGCTTTGCCGATACGAAGCCGGACGTGTTCGTCGGCATCGACGTGCCCGACTTCAACCTTGGCCTCGAGTACCGGCTGCGGCGGGCCGGTATTCCGACGGTGCACTACGTCAGCCCCACGGTGTGGGCCTGGCGGCGCTACCGCCTGCGCAAGATTCGCAGGGCTGTGAATCACATGCTGACCCTGTTCCCGTTCGAGGCGAGGTTCTACGAGGAGCGCGGCATCCCGGTAACGTTCGTCGGGCACCCGCTCGCCGACCGCATCGAGTTGCTCGACCGCTCCGAGGCGCGGCGCCGTCTCGGGATCGCCACGGCAGGACCGATCGTCGCCCTGCTGCCGGGCAGCCGCAGCAGCGAGATCTCGCGGCTGGGCGGATTGTTCGTCGAGACCGCGCTGCTGCTCGGCGATGTGGTGCCGGGGCTTCGTTTCGTGCTCCCGTGCGCCGGTGCGCACATCCGAGATGGGCTGCACCACCTGGTGGCGGAAGCCGGCATGGAGGATCGCATCACCCTGATCGACGGCAATGCGCAGGTCGCCTTGCAGGCGGCGGACGTGGCGCTGCTGGCCTCCGGCACTGCGGCCCTCGAGGCGGCGCTGGTCGCCACCCCCATGGTGGTGGCCTACCGGGTGTCGCCGCTCAGCTACCACGTGGTGAAATGGTTCACCACGGTGAGCCACTACAGCATGCCCAACCATCTTCTCGATACACCCGTCGTTCCGGAGTTCATCCAGAAGGACGCCACGGCGCCGCGCCTGGCGGCGGCGGTACGCGAGTTCCTGGACGACGCGGCCAGGCGCGAGTCCATGCGCTCGCGGCTTTCGGGTATCCGCGAGAGCCTCGCCGTGGGCGCCGATCGGCGCGCGGCGCAGGTGGTCCTCGATGTCGCCGGGAGGGTCCACTGATGCGACAGACAAGACCGCCGCTGAACTGTGTCGCCGGCGTGGACGAAGCCGGCCGCGGGCCGCTCGCGGGACCTGTGGTCGCGGCTGCGGTGGTACTGGTTGCCGGTGCCGTCGAAGGCCTGGCGGACTCGAAGACGCTGGCCGAAAGTCGGCGGCGGCGACTCGACCAGGCTGTTCGCGCCGCCGCCCTCGGCTGGTCCATCGGCATGGCGACCGTCGCCGAGATCGACCGGTTCAATATCCACCACGCGACCCTGCTGGCCATGCGCCGGGCGGTGCTCTCGCTGCCGTTCCTGCCGGAACTGGTGCTGGTGGATGGACGCTTCGTCCCGCCGCTGCCCGTCGCCGCCCGCGCCGAGATCGGCGGCGACGGGCGTATCGAAGCGATCGCTGCCGCCTCGATCGTGGCCAAGCAGGCGCGCGATGCCATCATGCGTCGCCTGCACGAGACGTTCCCGTGCTACGGGTTCGCCGCCCACAAAGGTTACCCGACCGCCGCTCACCGGCAAGCCATCGCGCTGCACGGCCCGGCCCCGTGCCATCGGCGCAGCTTCGCGCCGGTGCGCGAACTGGTGCAGGCAGACAGGCCATGAGCGGGGAGCCCGCGTCGCCCTTCGTGCACCTGCGAGTGCACTCGGAGTATTCCCTGTCGGACAGCATCGTCAGGATCAAGGCACTGCCTGTCGAAGTCCGCGAGCGAGGCATGCCGGCCGTGGCGCTGACCGACTTGATGAACGTGTACGGCGCCGTCAAGTTCTACCGTGCCTGCGTCGAGGCCGGCATCAAGCCGCTCATAGGTGCCGACCTGTACGTAACCGACAACCGCGATGCCGCGCCGCCCGGAAGGCTCATCGTCCTGTGCCGGAACAATGCCGGCTACCGGTTCCTGAGCCATGTACTCACGCGCGCTTACATGTCTCCGCGTCACGGGGTCAACGCCGTTGCCGAACTCGACTGGTTCCGTGACGGCGCCGAGGGCCTCGTGGTTTTGTCGGCCGGACTCGACGGCGCCCTGGGGCGCGCGCTGCTGGGCGGCGGTGCCGGCGACGCGGTCGCGGTTCTCGATCGCTACCGCGACGTGTTCGGCGAGCGGTTCTGCATTGAGGTCAGCCGCATCGGCGCCGATCGCGAGGAGGCTTGCCTTGGAGCCGCACTCGAACTCGCCGACCGCCACTCGGTGCCTGCGGTGGCGACCAACCCGGTACAGTTCATCGAGCCGGACGAGTTCGATGCTCACGACGTGCGAGTGTGTATCAACGAGGGGAGGGTGCTCAACGACCCGCGTCGGGTGCAGCGTTTCACGCGCCAGCAGTACCTCAAGTCGCCGGCCGAGATGGCAGGGTCGTTCGCGGACTTCCCCGTGCTGTTGTCCAACACCGTGGATGTCGCACGCCAGTGCAACGTGTTCCTCGACTTCGACGCCACGCACATGCCCGCTTACCCGGATCGCGGAGAGCGCGGCGCCGACGAATGCCTGCGCGATGATGCAACGCGGGGCCTCGCCGAGCGTCTCGAAGGCAAGGAGTTCGGTCCTGATGCGTCCCGCGGCGACTACCAGCAGCGGCTCGACCGCGAGCTGGACGTCATAATCGGCATGGGCTTTCCCGGCTACTTTCTCATTGTCGCCGACTTCATCCGCTGGGCGCGCGACAACGACATTCCGGTCGGCCCCGGGCGCGGTTCCGGCGCCGGCTCCCTGGTGGCCTGGGCGCTCGGCATCACCGACCTCGACCCGATCGAGTACGGCCTGCTGTTCGAGCGCTTTCTCAATCCCGAGCGCGTGTCCCTGCCCGACTTCGACATCGACTTCTGCATGGATCGCCGCGACGAGGTCATCGACTACGTCGCGCGTCGCTACGGCAAGGACCGCGTGAGCCAGATCATCACCTACGGCACCATGGCCGCGCGCGCCGTGGTGCGCGACGTCGGTCGCGTGCTCGGCCATCCGTATCCCTACGTCGACACCCTGGCAAAGCTGGTGCCGATGCAGATCGGCATCACCCTGGAAAAGGCGCTCGAGGACGAGCCGCTGCTGAAGGAGCGCTACGAGCAGGAAGAGGAGATGACCGAGTTGATCGACGCCGCGCGCCTGCTCGAAGGGTTGCCGCGCAATGTCGGCAAGCACGCCGGCGGCGTGGTGATCGCCCCCGACAACATCGCCGGGTTCGTGCCGTTGTACGTGGAGCCGGGCATGTCACAGCCGGTCACCCAGTTCGACAAGGATGATCTTGAGGCGATCGGACTGGTGAAGTTCGATTTCCTGGGGTTGCGCACCCTGACCGTGATTCACAACGCGGTGAAGATGGTCAACGAACACCGCGCCGAACCGCTCGTGCTCGATCGCCTGCCGCTCGACGACGCGCCGACGTTCGATCTCATCAAGTCGGGCCGTACCACCGGCGTGTTCCAGCTCGAGTCGCGCGGCATGACGGAGATCATCACGCGCCTTCTGCCCGACCGCTTCGAGGACCTCGTGGCGCTGGTGGCATTGTTCAGACCGGGGCCTTTGCAGTCGGGAATGGTGGACGACTTCATCAACCGCAAGCACGGCCGCGAGCGAATCGAGTATCCCCATCCCTCGCTCGAGGAGATCCTCGAACCGACCTACGGCGTGATCCTGTACCAGGAGCAGGTCATGCAGATCGCCCAGGTGCTTTCGGGTTACACGCTCGGCTCGGCGGACCTGCTGCGGCGCGCCATGGGCAAGAAGAAGCCCGAGGAGATGGCGCAGCAGCGCCAGGCGTTCGTCGACGGCGCGGTGGCGAACGCCGTTTCCGCCGAGGTGGCCGGGTACATCTTCGACCTTGTCGAGAAGTTCGCCGGCTACGGCTTCAACAAGTCTCACTCGGCCGCCTATGCGCTTCTGACCTACCAGACCGCGTGGCTCAAGACCCACTACCCGGCCGAGTTCATGGCCGCCAGCCTCACGGCCGACATGGAACACACGGACAAGATCGTCACCTTGATATCCGAAACGCGCGCCATTGGGCTTGCCGTGCATCCGCCGAGCGTGAATCACTGCGCTACGGCATTCAGGCCGGTCACGGGCGAAGGCGTGTACTACGGTCTCGGCGCGCTCAAGGGCGTGGGCGAGAAGGCGGTCGACGGCATCGTCGCCGAGCGCGAGGCGAACGGCGAGTACCGCGACCTGTTCGATTTCTGCCGCCGCACCATCGGCAACCGGATGAACAAGCGGGTCATGGAGGCCCTGGTTCGGGGCGGCGCACTGGATTGTCTCGATCCCTGCCGCGCGACGCTGATGCACAACCTCGGCCAGGCGGTCGAACTGGCCGAAAAGCAGACACGCGACGCACAGGCCGGGCAGAACGACATGTTCGGCCTGACCGCCGCCGATCCCGAAATCGGCACCCTGGTGAGGGTCGAGGAATGGTCGGACGCCGAGCGCCTCGGCGCCGAGAAGGAGGTGCTGGGCCTGTACCTGACCGGGCACCCCTTCGAGCCGCTGCGGCAAGAATTCGAAAAGCTTGCCGACGCCGGCATCGACTCTCTCAAGGCGATGCCCGATCGCGACGTACTGGTGGTAGGCCTGATCACCACCGTGCGAACCATGAAGACCCGGCGCGGCGATACCATCGCCTTCGTGACCCTCGACGACAACAGCGGACGCCTGGAAGTGAGCGTTTTCTCGCGCCTTTTCGCCGCGCGCCGCGCGTTGCTGCGCAGCGACGCAGTGGTCGCAGTGCGCGGTACCACCGAGATGGACGAGTACACCGGTCGCGTTCAGATGCGTGCCAACGAGGTCGTCGGCCTGGACGAGCTGCGGGCGCGCTGGCTTGAGCACGTCGAGTTGTCGGTCGGCGAATCGAACGAGGGCCGCGAGAGCCTGGCCTGGCTGCGCTCGGTGCTGGTCCGCGACGGCCGCGGGCCGAAAGTGAGCATTCGCTACCAGCGCGCCAACGGCGATGTCGGCCGCATCGATCTCGGCGGTGCCTGGCGACTGCCTCTCGACGAGGTGGTGCACCGGGAACTCACCCGGCGCATCGGTGCCGACGGCATCGACTGGTGCTACGACCGCGCCGGACTTCTCACCTTCGAGGACGCGGACCAGGCCGCCTTGCGCGCCGCGCGACGCGCGGGGTAGGCGGCTCGCCCGCGCTCGGGTTCGGCGCCGGATTCGGGTACACTACGCGCCGTTGTACTGCCGTCGGCCCCGTAATCCGCGGTCCGCACCCGAACGCCCCGTCCACGCCGCCGCCCATGGACCCGAACTTTCTCGACTTCGAACAACCCATTGCCGACCTCGAGATCAAGATCGAGGAACTCAAGCGGGTCAGTTCGCAGAGCGACCTGAACCTCGCCGAGCAGATCGAGCAGCTCGAGCAGAAGAGCGAAAAGCTTACCCGGGACATCTTCTCCTCGCTGACGGCCTGGCAGGTGACCCAGCTGGCGCGCCATCCGAGGCGCCCTTACACGCTTGAGTACATTCACGGAATATTCAGTGATTTCAATGAGTTGCATGGTGATCGCATGCTCGGCGACGACCACGCCATCGTCGGCGGACTGGCACGGCTCGGTGAGCGGGGGCTGGTGGTCATCGGCCACCAGAAGGGCCGCGACACCAAGGAGAAGGTCTACCGCAACTTCGGCATGCCCAAGCCGGAAGGCTACCGCAAGGCGCAGCGGCTGATGCGCCTTGCGGACCGCTTCGACCTTCCGCTGGTCACCTTCATCGACACGCCCGGGGCCTACCCGGGTGTCGATGCCGAGGAGCGCGGTCAGAGCGAGGCCATCGCCCGCTGTATCTACCAGATGGCCTCGCTGCGGGTGCCGACGGTGTCGGTGGTGATCGGGGAAGGGGGTTCCGGCGGGGCACTCGCCATCGGTGTGGCCGATCGCCTGCTCATGCTGCGTTATTCGACCTACTCGGTGATCTCGCCGGAAGGCTGCGCTTCCATCCTCTGGAAGAGCGCGGAGAAAGCCCCCGAGGCGGCGGAAGCGATGAAGATGACGTCTCCCCAGCTGCGCGACCAGGGTCTCGTAGACGGCATCGTCGACGAGCCGCTCGGCGGCGCCCACCGCGACCCGGCCGCCATGTGCCGCCTGCTGCGCAAGGCCATCGCCGAGCAGCTCGACGAATTGGCGGCAATGGACCGGGAGATCCTTCTCGAGCAGCGCCGCGACAAGCTGAACAATTACGGGCGTTACGCCGAGTCCTGACAACCCCGCACAGGGTGCGCCGACATGACCGTTGTCGAAGCGATCAAGCGCTGGCTCGACGCGTCAGACCCGGCGAGGCGCCGCCGTTGTCTGGTCGCGTTCAGCGGCGGCATGGATTCGCAGGTGCTGTTGCACGCGTTCGCCACGCTGCCCCCGCCCGCGCCGGCGCTTGCGGCACTGCATCTCGACCACGCGCTGCAGGCGCCGTCCGCCGACTGGGCCGCCCGTTGCCGCGCCGTCTGCCGGCGGCTGGGCGTGGAGTTCCTGACCCATCGCCTTGACGGTCTCGACGGTGCCGGCGGTACCGAGGCCGCGGCGCGAGCCGCCCGTTACCGGTGGTTCGCGCAGGTGATGAAGCCATCGAACGTCATCGTTACCGCGCACCATCTCGACGACCAGGCGGAGACGCTGCTGTACAACCTGTGCCGCGGCGCCGGTCCCCGTGGTCTGTCGGCCATGCCGCGGGAGCGGCCGTTCGCAGCCGGATATCTGGCGCGCCCTCTCATCGAGCTGCCGCGCGAGGTCCTGGCCGAATACGCCCGGCATCACGCACTGGAGTGGGTCGAAGACCCCAGCAACCTCGATACCGGCTACGACCGCAACTACCTGCGCCGTCGGGTGATGCCGGCCATCGTCAAGCGCTGGCCGAACGCGGCGCGCAGCTTCCGACGCGCGGCGGTGAACATCGCCGAGTCGGTGGCGATACTCGACCGGGTGGCCGCTGCCCAGGTTGGCGATGCGGCGGTCGACGGCGCGTTCAATCCATTGTCCGATGCGCCCGTTCTCGACGCGGCGATGCTTGCCGCCCTGCCCGTGGACGAGTTCTGCAACCTGGCGCGCTTCTGGATCGAACAGGGCGACTGGCGGCCGCCGCCGCGCCGCCGGCTGCTGTACCTGCGAGAGCACCTCGTGTGCACCGATGCCGGGGCGGGAATCTTCGCCTTCGACGGCGTCGAGATCCGGCGCTATCGGCGCATGCTGTATCTCGTCCCCGGTGTGCCGCGCGAGACTCCGCCGCCAAGCCGTTGGCGATTCGACCGTGCGCTCGCCGTGCCGGGAACCGGCCTGGTGCTCGACGCTGTCGCCGTGACCGGTCGCGGCCTGTCGCGGTCGCGCATCGCCGGCCGCGAGGCGATGGTGGACTTTGCCACCAGCGGTCGCGAGCTCCGACCGGTCGACGGCGGACCGCGCAAGTCCCTGCGCAAGCTGTTCCAGGAACGCGGCGTGCCGCCATTCATCCGGCGCCTCCTGCCGCGCATCATGATCGACGGCGAATTGGCGGCGGTGGCGCACCTGGCGATCGACTGCCGCTACCGCGCCGCACCCGGAGAGGCGGGCCTGGAGCCGGTGCTGAGCCGCGCGCCGGGCGTGACTTCGAACGTCGCCGATTGAGGCACCGGGGGTGCTCTGGTAAGCTACAAGCCCGTCCGCCGGCAGCGGCGATTGGACGCGCACGACGACGAATCCCGGGCAAATCCGGGAGATCGCGCCGGCGCCGCCGTTGCTCCTGTTTCACCACTTGCACCCACCGTCGGTCGCGGACGGCGTCCAGGTAACTCATGACCAAGTACATTTTCATCACCGGCGGGGTGGTCTCCTCGTTGGGCAAGGGGATATCCGCGGCCTCGCTGGGCGCGCTGCTCGAGTCGCGCAAGCTCGAGGTCACGCTGATCAAGCTCGACCCGTACATCAACGTCGACCCCGGCACCATGAGCCCGTTTCAGCACGGCGAGGTGTTCGTGACCGAGGACGGCGCCGAGACGGATCTCGATCTCGGTCACTACGAGCGCTTCGTGCGCACCACCATGACCCGGGACAACAACTTCACCACCGGGCAGATCTACGAGCGCGTGATCCGCAAGGAGCGCCGCGGCGACTACCTCGGCGGCACCGTGCAGGTCATTCCCCACATCACCAACGAGATCAAGTCCTGCATCAAGGCCGCCGCCGGCAACGTCGACGTCGCCATGGTGGAGATCGGCGGCACCGTCGGCGACATCGAGTCGCTGCCGTTTCTCGAGGCGATTCGCCAGATGCGCATCGAGCTCGGTCGCGGCAACACCCTGTTCATCCACCTAACCCTGGTGCCCGAGATCAGCGTCGCCGGGGAGATAAAGACCAAGCCGACGCAGCACTCGGTCAAGGAGCTGCGCAGCATCGGTATCCAGCCCGACGTGGTGCTGTGCCGGATCCGCCAGCCCCTGCCCGAGGACGCCCGGCGCAAGATCGCCCTGTTCACCAATGTCGAGGAGCAGGCGGTGATCTCGGCGGTGGACGTCGACAACATCTACAAGATCCCACGGGTGTTCTGGGAGCAGGGCCTGGACCGGATCGTGGTCCGGGCGCTCGACCTGGAGACGCCGCCGTCCAGCCTCGACGAATGGGACGCGGTGGTCGACGCCTTCGAGCACCCCGACGGCGAGGCCACGGTGGCCCTGGTGGGCAAGTACGTGAGCCTGGTGGAGTCCTACAAGTCGCTCACCGAGGCCCTGATCCATGCCGGGATCAAGACGCGGACCCGGGTGAACATCCGCTACGTCGACTCCGAGACCCTGGAGACGGGCGATCTCTCGCCGCTCGAGGGCGTAGACGCCGTGCTGGTGCCGGGCGGCTTCGGCGAGCGCGGCACGGAGGGCATGATCGCCGCGGTGCGATTCGCGCGCGAGCGCAAGGTGCCTTATCTCGGCATCTGCCTCGGCATGCAGATCGCGGTCATCGAGTTCGCCCGCCACGTCGCGTC
>Ga0079224_100013726_pt1 | contig 11295 bp, 7 predicted proteins | sample Stecom2015_FD_80414 | JGI IMG/M metagenome (GOLD analysis project Ga0079224, IMG submission 80414) | Agricultural soil microbial communities from Utah to study Nitrogen management - Steer compost 2015 | ecosystem: Environmental > Terrestrial > Soil > Agricultural land | place: USA: Utah...
CCCTACCCGCCTGGATTACGAGTACATGCAATGGACCGGCTGCGTGCTCGACGCGCTCGGCCAGCCGGGCCAGCCGGTTGACGCGGTACACCTCGGCGGGGCCGGCTGTACGCTGGCGCGTTACCTCGCGGCGACTCGGCCAGGTTCGCGGCAGACGGTGTTCGAAGTCGACGCTGCCCTCGTGACTCTCATGCGGCAGGCGTTCGGGCTGCGGGCGGTGCCGGGTCTGCGCATACGCACCGCCGACGGGCTGGAGGGCCTGGGGGTGATGCCCCCGGGAGGCGCCGACGTCGTGGTTCGGGACGCTTTCGACGGCGAGCAGGTGCCCAGGCACCAGACGACGGTGACGTTCCACCGGGAGGTGGACCGGGTCCTCAACGACGGTGGCACCTACGTTGGCAACGTGGCCGACACCGCAGACGTCCGGGAGTCGCGTGTCGAAGCCGCCGCGGCGTCGGAGGTGTTCGAGCACGTCGCATTGATCGCCGAGCCGGCGCAGTTGCGGGGCCGTCGTTACGGGAACGTGGTGCTCGTGGCCTCGCAGCAGCCGCTGCCCGAGGACCACCTCGTGCGCAAACTGGCCGGTGGCGCTGTTCGTGCGCGCTATGTTCCCCCGGGAAAGGTCGCCGACCTCATCTCCGGCGTCGCTCCTCGCCTCTGACGAACAGGGCCGGGAGGCTGGCTCTCGCTTCGCCTCCCGGCCCTGTCGCCGAGCATCGCCGTCAGCGTTTCTCGGTGCTCACCTCAGCTGCAGCCGCTGGTGGAGCCACAGCCTTCGCAGACGTAACAACTGCCGGCCGGGCGCATCTTCGTGCCACACGTGAAGCACAGCGGAGCGTCCGTGCTGGTGCCCTGGATCGCTTCGAGCAGTTCCGCGGACGTGTGCGCGTCAGCCGGTGCCGGCTTCTCCGCTGCCTTCGGAGCTTCGGAGCGCTCCTGCGGCTGAGGCGTCTGCCGAAGATCGTTCACGTCGACGTCATCGACCGGTGCGTACTCGCCGGTCTCGATCTGCTGCGTCCGTTCAGCCACCGTGTAGATGCCCAGCGCCGACCGCGACTCGAACGGCAGGTGGTCCAGCGCGAGCCGACGGAAGATGTAGTCGACCACGCTTTGCGCCATCCGGATGTCGGGGTCGTCGGTCATGCCGGACGGCTCGAAACGCATGTTGGTGAACTTCTCGACGTAGGTCTCCAACGGCACGCCGTACTGCAACGCGATGGACACGGCAATGGAAAAGGCGTCCATGATGCCGGCCAGGGTGGAGCCCTGCTTGCCCAGTTTCAGGAAGACCTCGCCGAGGCCGTTGTCAGGGTACGAGCCGGCAGTCATGTAGCCTTCGGCGCCGCCGACGGTGAACGACGTGGTGGTGCTCGGCCGCGACTTGGGCAGGCGCTTGCGCACCGGCCGGTACTCGACGACGACCTCGTCGGACCCAGACTTCTCGGTAGCCTTCGACGAACCGTGCGACAACGGTTGCCCGACCTTGCAGTTGTCGCGGTAGACGGCCAACGCCTTCAGACCGAGCTTCCAGCCCTGCATGTAGACGTTCTCGATGTCCTCGACCGTCGCGGACTCCGGCATGTTGACGGTCTTGGAGATCGCACCGGACAGGAACGGCTGGACGGCGGCCATCATCCGCACGTGCCCCATCGGCTCGATGGCACGCGGCTGGCCGGCGGCGCAGTCGAACACGGCGTAGTGCTCCTGCTTGAGCCCGGGCGCGTCGACGACGTTGCCATGCTCGGCGATGTGCTCGACGATCGCTTCGATGGTCTCGCCGGTGTAGCCGAGCTTCTCCAACGCTCGGGGCACCGTCAGGTTCACGATCTGCATCGATCCACCGCCGACGAGCTTCTTGAACTTGACCAGCGAGAAATCGGGCTCGATGCCGGTCGTGTCGCAGTCCATCATGAAGCCGATCGTGCCGGTGGGAGCCAGCAGCGAGGCTTGCGCGTTTCGCCAGCCGTTCTTCTCGCCGATCTTGTTGCCCTCGGCCCAGACCTGGGTGGCCAGCTTGCGCACGTCTTCGTCGAGCGAGTGCACCGTGCGTAGTGCATCGTTGGCCGCGGCGTGCTTGCGCATGACCCTGGCGTGCGCCTCGGCATTACGAGCAAAGCCTTCGTACGGCCCGACCACCCCGGCCAGCTCGGCCGAGCGCTTGTACGCAGCACCGGTCATCAACGAGGTGATCGCCGCAGCCAAGGCTCGGCCGCCTTCGGAGTCATAGGCCAAGCCCGAGGCCATGAGCAGAGCACCCAGGTTGGCGTAGCCGATGCCCAGCTGCCGGTAGGCGCGCGTGACCTCCGTGATGGCTTCGGTCGGGAAGTCCGCGAAGCAGATGGAGATGTCCATCGCGGTGATGATCAGCTCGACGGCCTTGGCGAAGGTCTCGCCGTCGAAGCTGCCGTCGTCACGGACGAACTTGAGCAGGTTGAGGCTGGCGAGGTTGCAGCTGGAGTTGTCCAGGCTCATGTACTCCGAGCACGGATTGGACGCGGTGATGCGGCCGGTCTCGGGATTGGTGTGCCAGTCGTTGATGGTGTCGTCGTACTGGATGCCCGGGTCAGCGCACTCCCAGGCCGCCTGGGCGATGCTCCTGAACAGCTTGCGCCCATCGACGGTGTCGATGACTTCGCCGGTCAACCGCGCGCGCAGGCCGAACTCGTCGCCGGCTTCGACCGCTCGCATGAACTCGTCGGAGACCCGCACGGAGTTGTTGGCGTTCTGGTACTGCACCGACACGATGTCGCTTCCACCGAGGTCCATGTCGAACCCGGCGTCGCGCAGCGCACGGATCTTGTCCTCTTCACGAGCTTTCGTCTGGATGAACTCTTCGATGTCAGGGTGATCGACGTCGAGCACCACCATCTTGGCCGCCCGCCGCGTCGCGCCACCGGACTTGATCGTCCCGGCTGATGCGTCGGCTCCACGCATGAAGCTCACCGGGCCCGAGGCGGTACCTCCGGAGGACAGCAGCTCCTTGCTGGAACGGATGCGGGAGAGGTTGAGGCCGGCACCGGAGCCGCCTTTGAAGATCATCCCCTCTTCGCGGTACCAGTTGAGGATGGAGTCCATCGAGTCGTCGACGGACAGGATGAAACATGCCGAGACCTGCTGCGGAGCATTCGTCCCGACGTTGAACCACACCGGCGAGTTGAAGCTGAACACCTGGTGGAGCAACATCCAGGTCAGCTCGTGCTCGAAGATCTCGGCGTCGGCAGGCCCGGCGAAGTAGCCTTCACGCTCACCGGTGTCGCGATAGGCCTTGACGACACGGTCGATCAGTTGGCGCAAGCTCCACTCGCGGGCGTCGGTGCCGACTGCACCGCGGAAGTACTTCGTCGTCACGATCGTGGACGCGTTGAGCGACCAGAACTCCGGAAACTCCACGCCCTTCTGTTCGAAGACCGTCTCACCCGTACGCCAGTTCTGCTGGACGACGTCGCGGCGTTCCCACGTCACCTCGTCGTACGGATGCACGCCGGGCGTGGTGTAGATCCGGTTGATGGTGAGTCCCCGTGTGGCCGCCTTGGCCTTGGATCGCCCGGCGCTTTTGCCGCCAGAGCCTCCGCGGGCCGGACCGCTCACCGTCTCAGTCATGAATACTCCCTCATCTTTCCCCCGCCCGGCCGAACCGGGTGTCAAATGTGTTGTGCCGTCGAGGAACCTGCCCGCCGACCGTGGGTCCGGTTACTGTTCTGCCACCGTCAGCGTCGAGTCCGGCCGGGCGTCGTCGTCCGGCTCAGCACCGTGCTGGACGTCGGTCTGGCCGCCACGATCTGCTCGCAACGCCGCGATCTCGGCTTCGAAATCCGCGAGGCTCTCGAAGTCGCGGTACACGCTGGCGAACCTGAGGTAAGCGACTTCGTCCAAGTCGCGCAGCGGCGGCAGAATCGCCAGCCCGACCTCGTGGCTGGGGATCTCGGCACTGCCCGAGGCGCGGAACTGCTCCTCGACGCGTTGCGCCAGCCGAGCCAAGGCATCTTCGCTGACTCCGCGTCCCTGGCAGGCGCGACGCACACCCGCGATGACCTTCTCGCGGCTGAACGGCTCGGTCGCCCCGGAACGCTTCACCACGGCCAACGTCAGCTGTTCGACCGTCGTGAAGCGACGCTCGCAGGCCAGGCACTGCCGGCGCCGACGGATGACCGTGCCCTCGTCGGCGGTTCGGCTGTCGACCACGCGACTGTCGGCGTGGCGGCAGAACGGGCAGTGCACGCTCAACTCCCCCTTTCACGCCCTGTGGAAGAGATGGGGACAACCTGTGCACCCTCAACCACAATCTGTGGACGACTTACAGCTGTGTAACTACTAGATATAGGGGTAACAGTACGTCCCAGCCACCACGTTTTCAACCACGTTCGCGACACCCGCCAAAGTGCACTTCATCCCTGCAGGTCACTCGGCAACCCGCCGAGACGGCCGGGCGCGCCGCTCCGGGCGCGGCGCCCGGATCCTGCAGCGCGGCGTGATCATGGTGGCCGGTTTCACCACCGCCCGAACCATGTCGCCACAGTCGCGACCTGCCACCACGATCGCGGCGCGACGCCGGCCGAGCCGTGATCAGCGCTCGCTGGGCAGCCGCAGCCGGTCACCGGGCCGGATGTCACCAGCGGAGCTCAGATCGTTCAGCTCGACGATGGCGGTCACCACCTCGCGGCGGTCCGCCTCCGGCGCGACCCGCCCGGCCACGTCCCACAACGTGTCCCCCGGAACGATGCGCACCGTGGCCTGATCGGAAATCTCACCAGGACCCTCCGCTCCGGCCCAGGGGCGCACGACGCCGAGCACGCCGACGATCACGAGGGCCACCCACGCCGCCGACATCACGAGACGCCCTCGGCGCGTCAACCGCCCGCCGCGCACACTCGGCGCCGCCGAACCGCGGCAGGCCATCGGCACCGGACGTGCCACACGCACCCGACGCACGGCCGGCCCATCGACTTCGGCGAGATCGACCGGCAGGGACTCGATCACGACCCGCGTGCGCGCCTCGAGCGTCGATACATCCGTCGTGGTCGCCATGTCTGACCCTCCCGATATCGTCCGTACAACCGTTCGATGGAACGGCTGTACGAATTTCTACACCCCGGCACTGACAAAGTCGAGACATCTTCGAACAGATGTTTGATCGTGTCGCTGAAAGCGGTTACGCTTGGCGCCATTACTCGACGGTGCAGAGCGTTTTCGAACTAAGTGCGCGGTCGGGTTCAAACTTCATGAAGACGACGATGTGGAGGTGGCGCGGTGGCCACGCAAGGTGACAAGGACAGGGAGGCAGGGTCCGAGGGAGCCTCGGTGCACAGCTTTCCCGAGACCCACGTGCATCCGGCCGACCTGACGGTGCGGCAGCGCAAGGTACTCGAAGTCATCCGGGACGCCGTGGGCCACCGTGGGTATCCGCCCAGCATGCGCGAGATCGGCCAGGCGGCCGGATTGTCCAGTCCGTCAAGCGTTGCGCATCAGCTCGGGGTGCTCGAAGCGAAGGGCTACATCCGCCGCGATCCACACCGTCCGCGGGCGCTGGAAGTGCTCCCGCCTGGCTCAGCTCCGGGTGATTCCACCCGGCCACCCGAGTCCGAGCAGGACGGCAAGCCCATCCCGTCCTACGTGCCGATGGTCGGCCGAATCGCCGCCGGTGGTCCGGTTCTGGCTGAGCAGGCCGTCGAAGACGTGTTCCCCCTGCCCCGTGAGCTCGTCGGCGAAGGAACGCTGTTCATGCTGCGCGTCACCGGCGATTCGATGATCGATGCCGCCATCTGCGACGGCGACTGGGTCGTGGTGCGCCAGCAACAGGTCGCCGAGAACGGCGAGATCGTGGCCGCGATGATCGAGAGCGAGGCCACCGTCAAGACCTACAAGCAGCGCGACGGACACGTGTGGCTCCTGCCGCACAACGACGCGTACGAGCCGATTCCAGGTGACGACGCCGTCATCCTCGGACGCGTGGTCGCCGTGATGCGCCGAATCTGAGCCATGTCGCGGCCTCTGGGCGGGAGGCAGGGCTTGTCGCGACGTGGTGACGAGCCCGCTGGTCAGCCTTCCGCCGCATCGCCGGTGTCACCGCGCGTGTCGTCCGAGGCAGCGCTCGCAGCGAGCCGACGCAATGCACCGGTGACCACCGCGCGGTCCGTGGTGAACCACATCGGCGGCAACGACGCTCGCAGATAGCTCGAATAGCGAGCTGTCACCAGCCGGGGGTCGAGCACTGCCACCACGCCACGATCACTAGACCGACGAATCAGGCGGCCTGCGCCCTGAGCCAGAAGCAGCGCCGCGTGGTTCGCCGCGACGGTCATGAAACCGTTGCCCCCGGAACGCTCCACGGCCCGTTGACGCGCTGAACTCAGTGGCTCGTCGGGGCGCGGGAACGGCAGCCGGTCGATCACGACCAGTTGACACGAGCCGCCCGGCACGTCCACGCCCTGCCATAGCGACAACGTGCCGAACAAGCACGTGCGCTCGTCCGCGGCGAAACGCCGCAGCAGACTGGCCACGACGTCCTCGCCCTGGCACAGCACAGGAATGTCGGGCAGCTTCGCGCGCACCGCCTCGGCGGCCTCGATCGCAGCACGTCGCGACGAGAACAACCCGAGGCTGCGCCCGCCGGCCGCGGATATCAGCTCGACCAAGGCGTCCACGGCTTCAGGCCGCAGACCATCGCGACCCGGGGTGGGAAGGTCGCGCGCAACATAGAGAATCGCCTGCCGCCCGTAGTCGAACGGCGATCCCACGTCGAGGGCCGACCACGCCGGCGCACCCTCGCCGAGCAGCCCGAACGACCCGGCGGCAGCGTCGAACGTGCCACCGAGCTCCAACGTCGCCGACGTCGCGACCACCGTCGACGTCCCGAACAACCGCTCGCGCAGGACGCCTGCCACCGACAGTGGGGCGACCCGCAGCACGCGGCCGCCCCGGTCGCGGTCCTCGGTCCACACGACATCGAACTCGCCACCTGCCGACACTCGCTCGGCCGTCGCGAAGATCTCGTCGACCATCGCCTTCGCCGCACGCCGGGCCGACTCGGCGTCGGCACTTCGCTCGTCGCGGGCGGTTGCGGCAAACCCCGACTGCACGGCTCGGGCGGCATCGCGGACGTCCACCAGCGCCATCCGCAGTGGCTCTGGCAGCTCGTCCAGCCGGCCCAGCGGAGCATCGGCCAGGGTGGTGCGGAGCCGCTCCCCCGCGGTGCGCAACTCCTCGGCGTCGCCGTCGTCGACGTGCGAGCGCACCCGGGTCGCGGCGCGATCGATCACCCCGGGCCACAGGTCTGCAGTGGCCACACTCGTCACCCGGGCGGCCAGCTCGTGACCTTCGTCCACGACGACGACATCATGCTCGGGCAACACCGGCACGCCTTCGAGGGCATCGATGGCCAGCAATGCGTGGTTGGTCACCACCACATCGGCTTCACCGGCGCGAGCCCGGGCCAGTTCGGCGAAGCATTCCTGGCCGTACGGGCAACGGCTGGCGCCCAGGCATTCACGCGAACTGACCGAGATCTGCGCCCACGCCCGATCACTCACGCCCGGGTCCAGCCGGTCCCGATCGCCGGTACCGCCGGACGACGCCTGTTCCTCGGCCCACTCGCGGGCCCGCAGGACCTCCTGCCCGAGTGGACCGGTCGCAGCCTGCTCCACCGAGACGAGCGCGCCTTGGTCGTCGGGCGCGCCATCGCGAACGCGATGCAGGCAGGCGTAGTTCGCTCGCCCTTTGAGAGTGGCCCACCGCGGGGGCCGGCTCAGCAGGCCGCCGGCGGCATCGACCAGAGCAGGCAGGTCGCGATCGACCAACTGGGCCTGCAGGGCCAGCGTCGCGGTGGCCACGATGACCGGTTCGTCGGTCTCGTGTGCGTGCAACAGCGCGGGCACGAGATAGGCCAGCGACTTACCGGTGCCGGTGCCAGCCTGGACGAGCAAATGCTCGCCGCTGTCGATGGCGTGGCGGACGGCTTCGGCCATCGCCACCTGTCCGGGTCGCTCGGCTCCCCCGACCGAGGCGACAGCCGCGGCCAGCAGTTTCACGACGTTGGGGTCGGCCTGGGTCACCGATGAGACGTTACACGTTGTCGATCGCGCACATCGTCCACGCCGGAGTGCGGCACGGTTGCCCTCGACGCGCGGCGCGCGCGGGCACGTGGACGCCCGAGGGCGCGGCCGTTATCACCGCGTGGCCATGATGGAATCGGCCGTATGACCTACGACGCGGTGCCTCTGATTCCCCGGGACGTCTTGTTCGGCAACCCGGAGCGCATCTCACCCAGCCTGTCACCGGACGGCACGCGGCTCGGCTTCGTGGCTCCGGACGACGGCGTGCTCAACGTCTGGGTCGGCCCGGCCGATGATCCGTCGGCGGCGCGGCCAGTCACCCATGACCGCGGGCGCGGCATCCGCATCTTCATGTTCTGTCATGACGACCGCACTCTCGTGTACCTGCAGGACACCGATGGTGACGAGGACTGGCGCCTCTACGCACTGGACCTCGAGTCCGGCGAGTCGACGCTGCTCACGCCACAGACCGGGGTCACGGCCGGGGTGTTGGAGCACAACCGATGGAACCCCACGACGATGCTCATCGGGCTCAACGCCGACGACCCCGCGCTGCACGACGTCTACCGGGTGGACCTGACCACCCGAGCGCTGGAGAAGGTGGAGACGAACCCCGGCTACGCCGGCTGGCTGGTCGACTCCCACCTCCAGATCCGCGGCGGGCTGACCATGACCGAGGACGGCGGGGCGGTGGTCTACCGGCGTCGTGACGACGGCACCGACGAGCCGTGGTTCGATATCAGTGCCGAAGACGTCGCCGCCACCGACGTCGTCGGCTTCAGCCGGGACGGATCGGCCGCGTTCATCCTGTCCAGCGTCGACGCGAACGCCGCCCGCCTCATCCGCGTCGACCTCGCCTCCGGCGCCGAAACGGTGCTGGCCGAGGACCCCGACTACGACGTCAGCGGCGTGGCCATGCATCCGGACACCCTGGAGCCCCAAGCGGTCACCTTCGTCAAGCAGCGCAAGGAGTGGGTGTACCTCGACCAGGAGCTGGGCGCCGAGATCGACCACCTGCGCTCCCGTCTGCACGGCGAGGTCGGCGTGTCGCGCGCGGTACGCGACGATCGCACCTGGCTCGTCTCCGACGTGCTCTCCGATGGGCCGGTCCGTTACTACGTCTTCGACCGGGACTCCCGGGAGCTGACGTACCTGTTCTCCCATCGCCCCGAACTCGAGGAGTACCGCCTCGCCGAGATGGAGCCGTTCTCGTTCACCGCTCGCGACGGCTTGACTGTGCACGGCTACCTGACGTTCCCGCCGGAGGTGCCGCGATCTGGTCTACCGGCGGTCCTCAACGTCCACGGCGGGCCGTGGGCGCGCGACACCTGGGGCTACGACCCCGAAGCGCAGTGGTTCGCCAACCGCGGCTACGTGTGCGTGCAGGTCAACTTCCGCGGTTCCACCGGGTACGGCAAGGCGTTCGGCAACGCCGGTAACAAGCAGTGGGGTCGAGCGATGCACACCGACCTGCTCGACGCCATCGACCACCTCGTCGAGTCCGGGGCCGTCGACCGCGATCGCGTCGGCATCTACGGCGGCTCCTACGGCGGTTACGCAGCCTTGGCCGGTGCTGCGTTCACCCCGGACGTCTTCCGTTGCGCCGTCGACCTCGTGGGCCCGTCGAATCTGTTGACGCTGCTGGCCTCGGTGCCGGAGTACTGGAAGCCGCAGATCGCCTTCATGCACACCCGGGTGGGCAATCCCGATACCGAGGCCGACATGCTGTGGGAGCGTTCGCCGCTGTCGAAGGCCGATCAGATCCGGATTCCGGTGCTGGTGGCGCAAGGAAAGAACGACCCCAGGGTGAAGGTGGCCGAGGCCGAGCAGATCGTGAACGCGCTGAAGGACAAGGGGCTCGACCACGAGTACCTGTTGTTCGAGGACGAGGGCCACGGGTTGGCGAAACCGGAGAACCGGGAACGGTTCTATGCCGCCGCCGAGGCGTTCCTGGCTGAGCACCTGGGCGGGCGCTCGTCGTGACACCACGAGGCGACCTGCTGCATCACCAGGCGTGCATGGGTGGTGCAGCAGGGAATCGCCAAGTGAACATGATCATTTACACGGTGTAGGCCTCGAGGGCCGCGGCGAGGTTCTCGGGGACGCGAGCACGCACCCGAGTGCCTTCGGCGACGTGGTCGACGGAGATGACCTCGCCGGTCGTGTGGACCCGGGACACCAACTCGCCGTGGTCGTAGGGCACGAGCGCGTCGATCTCGACGGCCGGGCGCGGCAGCTCGTTCTCGATGAGCGTCCGCAGCTTGTCGATGCCCTCGCCGGTTCGCGCCGACACCACGACGGCATGCGGCTCGCTGCGCAGCAGCCGGGCGGTGGCCAGCGGGTCGGCGGCGTCGGCCTTGTTGACGGCGACGATCTCGGGAACGTCGCCGGCGCCGATTTCGGACAGGACGTCACGTACCGCGCTGAGCTGGCCTTCGGGGTCGGGATGGGATCCGTCGACGACGTGGACCAACAAGTCGGCGTCGGCGACCTCCTCCAGGGTGGACCGGAAGGCCTCGACGAGCTCGTGCGGCAGGTGCCGCACGAAGCCGACGGTGTCGGCGAGGGTGTAGATGCGCCCGTCGGATGTCTGGGTCCGCCGCACCGTCGGGTCGAGAGTGGCGAACAGCGCGTCCTCGACCAGCACGCCGGCGTCGGTGAGCCGGTTGAGCAGCGAAGACTTGCCGGCGTTGGTGTAGCCCACGATGGAAACCGCCGGCACCGCGTTGCGCCGCCGCTCGGCGCGCTTGGTGTCGCGGGCCGTGCGCATGGCGGCGAGCTCGCGCCGCAACCGAGCCATCCGGGTACGGATCCGGCGGCGGTCGGTCTCGAGCTTCGTCTCACCCGGACCACGGGTCCCGACGCCGCCGCCCGCCCCACCGGCGCGGCCGCCGGCCTGCCGGGACAGGCTGCTACCCCAGCCTCGGAGCCGCTGCGAGAGGTACTCGAGCTGGGCGAGCTCGACTTGAGCCTTGCCCTCGCGGCTCTTGGCGTGCTGAGCGAAGATGTCGAGAATCACCATGGTGCGGTCGACGACCTTGACACCGATGCGGTCTTCGAGATTGCTCATCTGCGACGCGGACAGCTCGCCGTCGCACACGACGGTGTCGGCGCCGGTGCTGAGAACGATGTCGCGGAGCTAGTCGACCTTGCCGGATCCGATGAACGTCGCCGGGTCCGGACGCTGCCGGCGCTGCACCAGGACCTCGAGGACCTGTGAACCATCGGTCTCGGCCAGCGCGGCGAG
>Ga0079224_100013728_pt1 | contig 11294 bp, 13 predicted proteins | sample Stecom2015_FD_80414 | JGI IMG/M metagenome (GOLD analysis project Ga0079224, IMG submission 80414) | Agricultural soil microbial communities from Utah to study Nitrogen management - Steer compost 2015 | ecosystem: Environmental > Terrestrial > Soil > Agricultural land | place: USA: Utah...
ACCAATACGGTTCCCACTGCTCCTATACCTGTCCATACGGCATAAGCAGTTCCAATTGGTAATGTTTGTGTAGCTTTAATCAGTAACGCCATACTAATAAACAGGGCAACTAAAAATCCTAAATACCACATGTACATTTCGGTACCTTGAGTTTCTTTTGCTTTTCCAAGACAAAATGCAAAGGCCACTTCGCATAGACCAGCAATCACTAAAATTATCCAATTCATTACTTTAAATTTTAAGCAAATGTCGGTATTTGAGGGGAGACTAAAAAAATATACTCAAGCAACACTTAAGTTCTCGTTAAAAATCAATATAATAGTCTACTAAATTAGTAATCTATTCTTACAATATTAAATTTGTAGGCATAAGTATAAACTATGAAAAAATTATTAATCGCATTATCTTTTTGCAGTCTTAGTACTGTTTGGGCACAAACTATTGATGCATCTAAATCATATGTATCATTCAGCATTTCTAAATTGGTTGTAAATACAGTTGAAGGTCAGTTTACAGGCATGAACGGTAAAGTAAAATTCAACGAAAGCAATCCGTTAAAATCATCTTTCGATGTATGTGTAGATGCTTCATCTGTAAAAACAGATAGCGAAAAAAGAGATAAACATTTAAAAACAGAAGATTTTTTCCATGTGGCTAAATATCCCAACATCTGTTTCAAATCTAAAAAGGTAGTAAAAACTGATGCTGGTTATAGTGTAGAAGGTTCATTAACTATGATTGGAGTTACTAAAAATGTGAGTATTCCATTTACCTATGCGAATAAAACCTTAACAGGAAATTTCATGGTAAAACGTAGAGATTACAATCTAGCACCTTCGAAAGGAGCTCTTCAAATTGGCGAAGAAGTTAGTTTAAAAATTGTTTGTGTACTACAAGATTAAAATAGAAAGGTGCTAAATTTTAGCACCTTTTTTTATTCAATTTTTAAGTCGAACTGATTTAAGAAATCTTCAAGTAGCTTATTCTTTTCTTTCAATTTATTTAATTTTTCTTGAGGAGTTAAAGAACGTTGAGCCGCCATAGCACTCAAGTCTAGCTCTTTCATCTCTATTTTCATATCCAAATTAGGCTTATTTAATCCATGCCTAAAATGATAAAGAATATTAGGTTTTTCGGTAGTTAATTCGGTTTCTTGAGTCCTAGTATCAACTACAATATGTAGTAAATCTTCTTCAGCTTTATAGTTCAATTTCATTAACCATATTGCCAAATTACTTCGTAATTGATTTTTATAACTTTCCGTAATTTCTTTTAATAATTCCTCGAAAGATTTCGTTGTAGTTGCAGAAACTTCAGTTTTTTGCTCAGGGGTATTATCTACTATAGGTTGCGGAATAACTTCAGAAGTAACAGGACGCGCCCCTACTTTATTTGGGTTAATAGAGAAGCCTGGTTTTAGAATACTTTCATCTATACCTTTTTTAAACTTCACAGCACTTTCGGCCGCAGAACCTGTAACAGGCTTATTTTTAGCAATGTTTGCCGGATTTCTATCGGTGAGATATTCTTCGTAAAAGCCTTCGTCTAAGCCTTCAACGCTTTTTTTTTTATCTCTACTAACTGAAGCAAAAGTAATTCTACTATTAAACGTTTATTGCTGGCAGTTTTATAGTCGATATCAGTTTTAGTTGCTTCACGAAGAGCAGCTAATAACCAATCACCTGGAGTTGAAGCAGCTTGTTTCAAATATTGCTCACGAGCTTTTTCACCTACTTCTAAAAGCTTTACCGTTTGGGCATCACGAGCAACCATTAAGTTACGTAAATGATCACACAAACCTGTAATAAAGTGGTGTCCTTCAAAACCTTTGTTTATAATTTCGTTGTAGGTAAGGAGCAACTGACGTATATCTCCTTCCATAGCATAATCAACAATTTTAAAGAAGTAGTCGTAATCTAATACATTTAATGTATCGATTACAGCTTGATACGTTAGGTTATTTCCAGAGAAAGTAACCATTCTATCGAAGATAGAAAGTGCGTCGCGCAATGCACCATCAGCCTTTTGTGCAATGATATGTAGAGCATCTTGTTCAGCATTTACACCTTCTTTTTTTGCGATATTACCTAAATGTTCAGCCATATCGTCTATGGTAATTCTACTAAAATCGAATACCTGACAACGAGAAAGAATAGTAGGTAAAATCTTATGACGTTCTGTAGTTGCTAAGATGAAAATAGCGTGTGCAGGTGGTTCTTCTAATGTTTTAAGGAAAGCATTGAATGCTGCTGTACTTAACATGTGAACCTCGTCGATGATATAAACACTATGTGTTCCAACTTGAGGGGCAATACGAACTTGCTCAACTAATTTACGGATATCATCAACCCCGTTATTTGATGCCGCATCGAGCTCATGAATATTGAAAGAATGACTTTCGTTGAATGCAGTACAAGACTCACAATTATTACACGGATCTAAACTTTCGGTTAGATTCATGCAGTTTAGGGTCTTCGCCAAAATACGTGCAGAAGTAGTTTTACCTACCCCACGCGGCCCACAAAACAAAAATGCATGCGCAACTTTACCCGTACGAATTGCGTTTTTCAACGTATTCGTAATGTGTTTTTGCCCTACTACATCTTCAAATGTCTGCGGTCTATATTTTCTGGCTGATACTATAAATTCTGACATGTCTTTTCTTCCTTCCTTATTCAGGAATTACAAAAATAATATTCAATTCGAGCTTTTTAGTACATTGTGGAAAATTTCTTACATTTTCATGAAAACTATTTACGAATCTTTTTCCATCCCTTTAGAAAACGATTCTATCTGTGTCCATTGTTTTAAGCCAGAAACAGAGCAAAATAAACCTATACTTCTGATTCATGGCAGCATAGAAAATGCGAAAATATTTTTTAGTAAAAGCGGAAAAGGTTTAGCTCCTTTTTTAGCTGCCCATGGTTTTACCGTCTATTGTCCCGACATGCGCGGGAAAGGTCAAAGTACCCCTAAAATTGACAAAAATTGTAAGGTGAACCAGTACAATACCATCGAACAAGAAATCCCTGCTTATATAGATTTTATCCAGTCTTTACACCCGAACGCCAAAATTGGGTTAGGTGCACATTCTTGGGGTGGAGTCTTGAGTTTGGCATTATTAGCCATTAAGCCAGAATATGCTTCTAAAATATCGAGCATGGTATTTTTTGGGTCTAAACGCCGATTGGCAAGATTCAACTTTAAGCGAATTTGGATGATCGATTTAATGTGGAGCTTAGTTGGAACCCTCAGTTCTTTTTTAGTAGGATACTTGCCAGCAGTTAAATTAAAAATGGGTAGCGATAATGAACCTAAAGACTTTTATTTACAAGTAAATAATTGGGTATATTCGAAAAAATGGATTTATAAACCAACCAAACAAAATGTTTCTGAATTATTGAAAAAGGTTGAACTTCCGCCCATGAAATTCTTAACCGGAATAAACGATGATATGTTAGGACATTATAAAGATGTACAAATTTTAATGCAAGAAGTGGGCCAAAATCCAGATAATATTATGATACTTTCTAAGAAAAATGGAAATAAAGAAAATTATGACCATATAAATATCTTAACACATAGTTCGGTTTACACTGACCATTTTATATTTGTAAAAGAATTCTTCGAAAAGCACTCTATATGATAATCAGCGCTAAAAATCTGCAAAAAAGTTATGGTAAACTCCACGTTTTAAAAGGAGTTAGTATAGACATTCCTGAAGGAAAAATTATTGCCATTACAGGTAAATCGGGCGCCGGAAAAAGTACATTATTGCATATTTTAGGCACTTTAGATAAAGCTGATCAAGGAGAAATTTCGTTTAAAGGAGAAAAATTAAATTTCAAGAACGATAAAGAACTTTCGAAGTTTAGAAATAAGAGAATTGGCTTTGTATTTCAGTTTCATCATTTATTACCTGAATTTACAGCCATAGAAAACGTAATGTTACCTGCCTTACTAGATGGAATGCCTAAGGCTGATGCGGAGAAGAAAGCTATAGAAATTATGGACAAGCTTGGACTTGCCGCACGTAGAGACCATAAACCGTCTGAATTAAGTGGTGGTGAACAACAACGTACCGCTGTAGCTAGAGCTTTAATCAATAATCCGCTCGTTATATTTGCCGACGAACCCAGTGGAAATTTAGATAGTGAAAATGCAAAATCTCTACACGAATTATTTGTGAAATTAAGAGATGATATGGGACAAACCTTTGTAATTGTAACGCATAATATGGAATTGGCTAATATTGCCGATGTGCATGTACAAATGCAAGATGGAAATATTATTTAAAGGAAAATCAGGCAAAATAGATTAAAAAACAGGATTTTTCCTTAAACTTTTAGTGCTAATTATAGATAATATTACAGCACTAATTTATTAACTATGAAAAAATTATACTCTCTGCTAATATTATTTATTAGCTGTAGCATTCTTTTCGCACAAGAAAAAGGAAATATAACGGGTAAATATTATATCACTGATGTAGATATCAGAGTCAAAAAATATAATTTATTAGCCGACACTGTAGATACACTAAATACATATTATATTGCTAAGGCTGGAACTAAATTTACTGCTTATGAAATTAAAAAATCTGAAATTTTAATTAAGTTTTGGAATTTTAGAGAACCTAATGAAAAAGCAAAAAAAATTGAGGTACTTGAACAAACTATAGACAGTCTAAAATTACTAGTCGAAAACGAAAATCTGAAAAGCAGTCCACAAGACGAAGGGAATAATTCAGATGTGGAAGCAGAACGATATAAAAATCAGTATATTTCTTTACACACTAATGGTGAGTATTTCTTAATTGATGCAAAGGACTTTAATACCAAAACAAGTGAATACTTTGCACGCTCGAGTTCTTTTGCCTGGGGATTTTCTACATTACCAATAAAATTAAGATTTGGAGGCAAAGACAGACCTTTTGAATACAGCACGGGTTTCTCTTTAGGTATTAACGCGGGATATGAATATCAATTTAAAAGTAGAGTCAAACAATCTATTGGTATTCTATTAGGTGTGGGTGTTTCAACGGTAATGGTTAGCTCAGAATCAACCAATAGTGTTATAAATAAATCTACTACAACCGGAGCTTTTGTTCCTACTTTATCATTAGTATATTCATACTCTCAATTCCAAATTGGGACCTTTGTAGGTGCCGATTTTATTCCAGGCGAAATTGGTAAAAATTGGGTGTATAGAAATTCTCCTTGGTTAGGTCTAGGATTAGGATTTACAATTTTCCAAAGAAATAAAACTGACTCTGGAAAAGTACCGAACCAAGGTTCTCATTAAATTTCAAAAATTTTAATTCTAATCAGCCACCAAGTGCATATAAATTCGCAGAGACACTAGAATTAAACTAATTTTGCACATTAAATTCAATAAAAATGTCAGATAAAAAATATGCACTGGTTACCGGTGGCACACGTGGATTAGGGAAAGCAACGGCTTTAGCATTTGCTAAAGAAGGAGTTTCAGTTGCCATTACTGGTAGAGATGAAACACTTTTAAAATCTGTTTGCGAAGAAATTAAAGCTTTGAATGTTGATGCAACTTATGCCGCATTCGACATTAAAAACAAAGCTGAAGTTAAAGCAGGTATTGCTAAAATATTTACTATTTTCCCGCAAATAGATATTCTTGTTAATAATGCTGGTATTGCAAAATTCGGCACTTTCATGGATATGGCTGAAGAAGACTTCTTCGATATTATACAGACCAATGTTATGGGTATGTATTATGTTACAAAAGAAGTTTTACCTCAAATGATTGCTAGAAATACTGGAGATATTTTCAATATCTCTTCAACGGCTGGATTAGCTGGTAATGCAACTACTAGCGCTTATTCAGCTTCTAAATTTGCAGTTATTGGTATGAGCGAATCTTTAATGAAAGAAGTACGCAAAAACAATATCCGCGTTAGCACACTTACTCCTTCTACCATTGCTTCGGATATGAGTAAAGACTTAGGGTTAACAGATGGTAATCCAGATAAAGTTTTACAACCTGAAGATTTTGCATTATTAATTACCGATATCTGGAAAATGCCTAGACGTGCATTAATTAAAAGTGCTGCTATTTGGTCAACAAATCCATAATTTTAAATATCGTTTTTTCTTATGAGCACGAGCTAATAACTCGTGCTTTTTTTTTTGCCTAATTTTCGAAAAACATACTGTAAACAAGCTCTTAAAATCAACTTAACAAACTCTTAAACAAGGAGATTTAGAATAAAATAAAAAAATTATTTGTCGAATTTTCCTCCACATTAATCTCCTCTAAACTGGCTTTTACCTATTTTAATTGTAGAGACTTATAATCCTCTATTTCTTTGTAAAAAAAATTAAGAGATGAATATAGGACTCGTTAGACATTTTAAGGTGGACTACCCTCTTCCACTTCTTAAACTGGCTACATTAGATGAAGTTAGTTCTTGGTTTAATGAATATGATAATTGTAAAGATTTAAAAGTCTCAAAATGGGAACCATCGCCCACCAAATGGGACATAGCTTTTTGTAGCACTATGCCTCGCGCTAAAATTACTGCGCAATGCATATACGATGGACTGATTCATGAAAAAGAAGAGTTGGTTGAATTCGATATAATTCCACACCTTCCTAAATATAAAAAATTGCCTTTTTTATTCTGGGGTATTATCTCTAAAAAACAATTAGATAAAGACTTTCCAGCAAAAAAAGAATTCGAAAAAAAAATAGATTTATTCGTAGACGAAATTTTAAAACTTGAAGAACAAAATATACTTATTGTTAGTCATTGGTTTGTAATGCAGTCTATACGAAAGAGTTTACTAAAACGAGGTTTTACAGGCCCACAACATAATTCGCGCGAGTACGGAAAACTCTATTTGTACTCTAAATAATTTTTTCACTTAATAAATAAAAAACTTGAAGTCATGAAACCTTATTTTTTCCTACCTTTATTGAAGTTTGAATCTTACACTTATAAATATCATCGAACTACTAGGAACTTTCGCATTCGCAGTAAGCGGTTTGCGTATAGCGGCTGGTAAACAAATCGACTGGTTTGGTGCATATATCATTGGCCTAGTTACAGCGATTGGGGGCGGTACCCTAAGAGACTTACTGCTCAATCAAACTCCATTCTGGATGACAGATGGAAAATATGTTCTAATTACAGGTATTGCCCTTATTGCTACTATTATCTTCAAACAAAAAATCTTCAAACTCGGTAGTACTCTTTTTTTATTCGATACCATAGGTCTTGGCCTTTTCACTATTGTTGGTATAAGTAAAAGTTTAGATGCAGGTTTCCCATATTGGACCTGCATCATTATGGGTGCTATTACTGGCTCCGTAGGTGGAGTTATCAGAGATATTCTTCTAAACGAAGTGCCTATGCTCTTCCAAAAAGATATTTATGCACTCGCTTGTATTGCTGGTGGTAGCATCTATTTCTTATTCCAATTTCTTAATTTCCCGCACGAAGCCTCTGAAATTGCTGGTGCTATTACCGTTATTCTCGTCCGTATTATATCGGTTAAATACAACCTTAACCTACCTAAATTCCAAAAAAGAGAGCGCCTAAAGTAAAGCAATTATTTTAGTACCAATATGTTAAATACTAGTCAAGATTGCTAAACATTGACCTTTTTTTTGTATATTTCTATATCAACCCCTTTGTATATGAAAACTTTATGCCTAATTTTCGTGAGCGCCTTTTACGCTCTCCCCTCTTTTAGTCAAGAATTTCTCGGACTAAACCTCAACTCTTTTAAAAATAAAGCTGGGAATCAATGGGAATTTATTGAATACAGCGATGGAACCATCGATGCCGTAGCTAAATTCACTTTCGGAAAAGCTACTTACCATATTGCAGATTCTAAAGTTTACGGTTATACTGAAGAATACAACGATAGAGAAAATTATCAAGCTAAATTAGCTAGCTTTAAAACCTATCCTAAACTCGACGAAAATGCCTGGCTATTCGTTCATCCTAAAACTAGAGCTAAAATTTTTATTTCCTTAAAAGACCCTGATTCTAATAAAATGCAATTGTTCTACGGTTTAGCTCATGACGACGAAAATATTGAAGATATTACTGAATAGTATATCTTTATGCTAAACTAATTATCTCGTGAAGACTAAATTCTTCTCTTGCTTAGTATTTTTAATACTATTTATCTCCCAAATTTCTGCACAGAATTCTATACAAGGCTCCTTCATGTCTGGAGGAATTAATAGAACCTATGAATTTTACGTTCCGGCTATTTATAATTCTAATCAAGCTGTTCCATTAGTTATAGGTTTGCACGGCTTAAGTTCAAGCGGAGCATTATTTGCGCAATATCGAGATTTTAGCCCCATAGCTGATACCGCAAATTTCATTTTTGCATATCCTGATGGCTCTACCATATTGGGGGTTAAATTTTAGAATTACGATAATGTACTTGGTTCTACGGTAGATGATGTTGGCTTTATTGAAGCCTTAATAGATACTATTGCTAGTCATTACAATATAGACCACAACCGCATTTATCTTGCTGGTATGTCGAATGGAAGTTTTATGGCCTACAAAATGGCCTGTGAAACAAATAGATTCGCCGCTATAGGTTGCGTTACAGGCTCAATGTCGCCTAATATGCATAACCATTGTAACCCACTTAAACCTACCCCAGTCATTCATATTCATGGCACCGACGATTCAATTAATCCTAACGATGGTACTTCTACAATGATAGGAATTGAAACCCTAGTGCAGACTTGGGCTACATTAAATGCCTGCGAAATGACCCCTCAAACTATTAATCTACCTGATATTAATAATACCGACCAATCTAATGCCATACAATATATTTATCATAACTCTACTAAACCCAATGCCGTGGAATATATTAAAGTAATAAATGGTGGACATAGTTGGCCAGGTTCTCCTATGCCAGGTTCAAGTGAAACTACTTGTATGGACTTTGATGCTACACTTGAGTTATGGAGATTCTTTAACTCGCATGTTAGAACATTCCCTATAAGTGTCAATAATATCAAAGAACTACCTACCCTAAAAGTTTGGCCTAATCCAGCTTCCGATATTATTCAATTCAGTTTAGAAAATTCAAAAATTAAACAAGTAAAAATAGTAGATGTAACAGGTAGAACTGTACTATATACCCAAAACCCAAGTTCACAAATTTCAATTTCACATTTCAAACCTGGTGTATATTATTTTCAAGTCAAATCAGAAAATTATACCTATTCACAAAAAATCATCAAACAATAATCACCTCAAAAAGGTATAGTATTCTAATATTTTGACGTCTATATTTGCCGCATGTCCACTGAATTATACACATTAATACGCTTTATACACGTAGTTTGCGGCTCTGCCTGGTTTGGAGAGGTTATAGTCATAAATTTCATTCTAATTCCTTCCCTATCCAAATATCAAGGAATTGCAAGAAAAGACTTTCTGAATACCATATTCCCAAAGATATTCCGCTTAGCTTCTGTTTTAGCTGGTTCAACTGCTGTAACAGGTGGAATTTTACTCTATAATTTCATCGGATTTAATTTTTCTGAATTATTAGAAAGAGGTACTTGGGGAATATCAATACTAATTGCTGGTACATTAGGATTAATACTTACTCTTTTCCATTTTTTTGTAGAGAATCATCTTGCACGCAAAGTAGGAGTTGGCGACCCAAATATTTCAGCTAAAGATGTAGAAGATGTGCATATTAAGCTTAAATTCATCCCTCGTTTAGGATTAGTCGTTATTAGTACTATTTTCCTTTTAATGCTAAACGCAACACATCACTTAATTACATTTTAATTCAGTTGTTAAAATTATCCTTACATTTAAAAGAGTAAATCTTTGGTGTAAAGAGTATGATTAACGATGTAACGGAGAATTATTCGGGTGTTGACGCAGCAACTAAGAAAATCCTTCCAGGAGTTCTAGCGACTGCTATTTTCATGCAAATGCTCGACTCTACAGTTCTCAATACTTCATTGGCTGCAATTGCTAGAGATCTTCATGAGTCTCCGCTCGATATGCAAAATGCAATTATTAGCTATGTGCTTACTCTTGCACTTTTTATGCCTGTTAGTGGTTTCTTATCCGACAAATTTGGAACACAAAAAATATTTATTTTTTCGCTTATACTTTTCAGTCTTGGCTCCTTATTTTGTGCACTTTCACAAGATTTAAATCAGCTTATTATTTCACGTATAGTTCAAGGTATTGGTGGTAGTTTAATGACGCCCGTTGGAAAGCTAGCTATCATTCGTGCATTCCCCAAAAACGAGCTCTTAAAAGCTATGAATGTTGCCATTATGCCCGCCCTAATAGGCCCTGTTTTAGGTCCGCTCGTAGGTGGATATATGGTCGATTACCTCTCTTGGCATTGGATTTTCTTAATAAATATTCCAATTGGAATTTTAGGAATTATCTTAAGTTTTAAATACATGCCTAACTTTAAATCGAAACACATTGACTTCGATTTAAAAGGTTTTCTAATCTTCGCCGCAGCTTCTCTTTCCCTTTCTATAGCATTAGAATTATTCGGAAATACTGTTAAAACAACTCCCGTTTTACTAGTATTTGCTCTGGGGTTCCTTCTATTTTTCCTTTATTACCGTCATGCAAAACGCGACGATAATCCAATCTTCCCATTAAACCTATTCCAAGTTAGAACATTTAGAGTAGGAATATTAGGAAATTTAGCAACTCGACTAGGAATTAGCGCAATTCCACTTCTAATTCCAATGATGATACAATTGGCATATGGAAAAAGTGCCGTAGTATCGGGTTGGATGGTTGCACCTATGGCTTTAACAGCCATGTTTGGAAAATCGGCTGTGATTAAAATTTTAAACAAATTTGGATATAGAACTACACTCATGACCAATACCTTTATCATAGGTTTTCTCATTTGTTTATTAGCAATTCCAACTATCGATACGAATATTTATTGGTATATGCCTATCATTATAACCCTAGGATTCTTCAATTCTATACAATTTACCAGCATGAATAGCATTTCCATTGCCGATTTAAGGAATTATCATACCAGCAGCGGCAATTCATTAGTATCCGTAAATCAACAATTAGCAATTGGATTTGGGGTGGCATTCGGATTAATAATTCTAAAAATATACCAAAATCACGAACAACTTATACACGAAGAATTGCATAATGCATTTAGATTAACATTTTTAACTGTGGGCATCTTAACCATCTTATCTGGCTTGGTGTTTAGAAGACTACATTTTAAAGATGGAGAAAATTTAAAAAGCGATAATTA
>Ga0079224_100013729_pt1 | contig 11293 bp, 11 predicted proteins | sample Stecom2015_FD_80414 | JGI IMG/M metagenome (GOLD analysis project Ga0079224, IMG submission 80414) | Agricultural soil microbial communities from Utah to study Nitrogen management - Steer compost 2015 | ecosystem: Environmental > Terrestrial > Soil > Agricultural land | place: USA: Utah...
ACCTGCAGGCAGCCTGGGACCTGAATATGCCCCGGGGTGTAACCGAAATCAGTAGGGAAACCTACAGCCTTCACATGATGATTCTCTGGGCGTGCGTTATCATCGGCGTGCTGGTGTTTGCCGTGATGTTCTGGTCGATCATATATCACCGCAAGTCGAAGGGTGCCGTCTCTGCCACTTTCCACGAGAACATCAAGGTCGAGATCATCTGGACCATTATCCCCTTCGCCATCCTTGTCGGTATGGCTATCCCCGCGACCCGTGTTCTGACAGAAATCTATGACTCTTCCGAATCAGAGGTGGATATCCAGGTCATCGGTTACCAGTGGCGATGGGAGTACAAGTATCTGCCCTCCTCCGCTGATGAAGAGCCGGTATCTTTCTTCAGCGTCATGAGCACGCCAAGGGAGCAGATCAACAACGAGGTCCCGAAAGACGAGCACTATCTGCTGGACGTCGATAACCCCGTCGTTATTCCGATCAACAAGAAAGTCCGCTTCCTGTTTACCTCCAATGACGTGATTCACGCGTGGTGGGTGCCTGAGTTCGCGGTGAAGAAGGACGCCATCCCTGGGTTCATCAACGAGTCGTGGACCATTGTTGAAGAGCCTGGCATCTACCGCGGTCAGTGCGCCGAGCTGTGTGGTATCGACCACGGCTTCATGCCCATCGTGGTACATGCGGTGGAGCAGGAAGAGTACGACGCCTGGTATGCCGAGCGTCAGGAAAGCGCCCGCCTGATTGCCGAGCTGGCCAACACTGTTGTCACCATGGACGATTCGATGGCTGAAGGTGAGGCCATCTACAACCGCACCTGCGTCGGCTGCCACCAGCCCACCGGGCAAGGTCTGCCTCCGGCATTCCCTGCACTGGCCGGTAGCGACATCGTAACGGGAGACCTGCGCGGCGTGGTTGATGTAGTGGGCCACGGTGTACCGGGAACGGCGATGGCACCGTTCGCAGGGCAGCTCAATGCCATTGAGCTCGCCGCGGTAGTGACCTACATCAGGAATTCGTTCAGCAACAGCATGGGCGATCTCGCGCAGCCTGCTGAAGTCAACACCATTTTACAAGAAGCACAGTAGAGGACAGTAGAGCAAATGAGCGCAGCACACGACGATCATCATCACGGTCCCGCGAAAGGAATATCGCGTTGGTTGTTCACAACCAACCACAAGGATATCGGTACCCTCTACCTGTGGTTCAGCTTTGCCATGTTCCTGTTGGGCGGCACCTTCGCCATGGTTATCCGTGCCGAACTGTTCCAGCCCGGCATGCAACTGGTGGATCCCAACTTCTTCAACCAGATGACGACCATGCACGGTCTCGTCATGGTGTTTGGTGCAGTCATGCCAGCCTTCGTGGGCCTGGCGAACTGGATGATCCCGATGATGATCGGGGCGCCGGACATGGCTCTGCCGCGGATGAACAACTGGAGCTTCTGGATTCTGCCCTTCGCATTCCTGATGCTGACTTCCACGCTGTTCATGGAAGCGGGAGCTCCAAACTTCGGTTGGACGTTCTACGCACCTCTGTCGACGACCTATGCTCCGGCGACAGTGACGTTCTTCATCTTCGCGATTCACATCGCGGGTGCCTCGTCGATCATGGGCGCGATCAACATCATCGCCACCATCCTCAACATGCGTGCGCCTGGCATGACGATGATGAAAATGCCTCTGTTCGTGTGGACCTGGCTGATCACTGCCTACCTGCTGCTCGGCGTGATGCCGGTACTGGCTGGCGCAGTGACCATGATGCTGTTCGATATCCACTTCGGCACCAGCTTCTTCAACGCCGCTGGTGGCGGTGACCCCGTTCTGTTCCAGCACGTGTTCTGGTTCTTCGGTCACCCCGAGGTATACATCATGATTCTGCCGGCGTTCGGCATTGTCTCAGCGATCATCCCGACCTTCGCCAGAAAGCGTCTGTTCGGTTATGACTCCATGGTGTACGCAACTGCATCCATCGCCTTCCTGTCCTTCCTCGTGTGGGCTCACCACATGTTCACAGTGGGAATGCCGCTGGCTGGCGAACTGTTCTTCATGTACGCGACGATGCTGATTGCCGTACCGACAGGCGTGAAAGTGTTCAACTGGACGGCGACCATGTTCCGTGGCTCCATGACCTTTGAAACACCAATGCTGTTCGCTATCGCTTTCGTGGTGCTGTTCACCATGGGTGGTTTCACCGGATTGATGCTGGCGATCACGCCCGCGGACTTCCAGTACCACGATACCTACTTCGTGGTTGCCCACTTCCACTACGTACTGGTGCCAGGTGCGGTGTTCTCCCTGATGGCTGCTGTGTACTACTGGCTGCCGAAGTGGACAGGCTATATGTACGACGAGCGTCTGGGCAAGCTGCACTTCTGGCTGTCCTTCATCGGCGTGAACATTCTGTTCTTCCCGCAGCACTTCCTTGGTTTGGCCGGGATGCCGCGCCGGATTCCTGACTACGCGCTGCAGTTTGCGGACTTCAACCGCATCTCCAGTATCGGTGGATTCCTGTTCGGTGCGTCGCAGCTGATCCTGCTGGTAGTCGTGATCAAGTGTGCGCGCGGTGGCAAGAAGGCAACAGCCCAGGTTTGGGAAGGTGCACAGGGTCTGGAATGGACTGTGGAGTCTCCAGCGCCATACCACACCTTTACTACACCACCTGATCCTAAGCTGATTCACGCTCAGTAATGTGATGTAACTCAAGCGGAGAGTGTCATGAGTAACGAAGCTGGAAGTTCAAACAAGCGACTGGTCAGGAAACTGATGTTTGCCGTGGTGGGAATGTTCGGCTTCGGCTTTGCACTGGTTCCTTTGTACGACGTGATCTGTGATATCACAGGACTGAATGGCAAGACCGGGGACCAGGTGGCCGAGGAGCGCGCTCCGACAGCCGAAGTGCTGGACGAGCGTGAGATCACGGTCCAGTTCATGGCTACCAATGCTGCCGGCATGGATTGGGAGTTCGCTCCCAATGACGTGCAGGTGAAAGTGCGTCCCGGCGAGGTGAGAGTGATCAGCTATCGTGCCAGAAACCCCCATGACTATGTCATGGTAGGACAGGCCATCCCCAGTGTGGCACCAAACGCCGCGGCGGCACACTTGAAGAAACTGGAATGTTTCTGCTTCGCCGAGCAGGAATTGCAGCCAGGAGAATCGGTCGATATGGCGATTCGATTCTTCGTGGATGAAGACATTCCCGAGAAAATAACCAAACTGACTCTGTCCTACTCGCTGTTCGATATCACCGATTACGATGCAGCGGGCGAAGCAATAGCCCGGAACTAGATCAGAAGACAACTTTGCAGACTCTTGGAGATTGAAAGATGGCCAGTACAGGCTCTCACGAAACTTACTACGTTCCTGAACAGACCAAGTTGCCGTTTTTTGCGACGATCGGTCTGGTTACGATGGTGTTCGGATTTGGTCATGTGCTGAACAACATCAAGGCGTCGCAGAGTGCTACGGCATCTGCCTGGCTTGCCCTGACCGGCTTCCTTATCCTCGCGTTTGTTCTGTTCCAGTGGTTCTCCACCGTCATCCGCGAAAACCATGCCGGACTGAACAGCGATCAACTCAAGCGCTCCTATGTCTGGGGCATGGTCTGGTTCATCTTCTCCGAGGTCATGTTCTTCGCCGCATTCTTCGGCGCCCTCTTCTACGTCCGTAACTTCGCGGTGCCCTGGTTGGGCGGTGAAGGCGACAAGGGCATCACGGGCGACCTGCTGTGGCCGAACTTCCAGGCTGCCTGGCCTCTGATCGAAAACCCGGACAGCACTCGCTTCACCAACCCTCACGAAGCGTTGAACGTCAAGGAATGGAGCATTGGCTTCTTCTCCAGCTTCCTGCCGTTCTGGAACACCGTCATCCTGATTACGTCGAGTGTGACCGTGCACTTCGCACACACTGCCCTGAAGGCTGGAAACCGTTCGGGTCTGAACCGCTGGCTTGGCCTGACCGTGATCCTGGGTGTGATCTTCCTGTACCTGCAGGTTGCCGAGTACGGTGAGGCATACGGGCACTATGGTCTGACACTGAACTCTGGAATCTACGGTTCCACGTTCTTCCTGCTTACCGGCTTCCACGGCTTCCACGTGACACTTGGCACCTTCATTCTGGCTGTCATGTGGCTGCGCTCAATGAAAGGTCACTTCAAGCCGGATGATCACTTCGGTTTCGAGGCTGCGTCCTGGTACTGGCACTTCGTTGACGTGGTGTGGGTAGGACTTTTCATCTTCGTTTACGTATTCTGATGAAGCGTTGCACACGGCGGTCCTCATGGAGGTTGCCGCCGTGTGCAGGATCCACCTGCTCATCATTCACTGTTATTGCGTCACAGCCAGGGCGCCTGCATACTAAGTTGTCCGGTTGTGAAACCGTACAGAACACAGATCAGCAGGAGTACTGCCAGGGTGATCCGGACTCCCAGCGCATAAAGCACCCGCTTTGACCGGCCCCTGTCCTTGAAGAAAAACACGAAGCCACACACCAGGCTAATCAAGATTCCCGTCAACAGCAGAGCAATAATAATTTTCAGCATGATATTTTCCGATTGAATGTGGTGGGCGCATGATAGCAAAGACGCGCCCGTCGGTATCGATTCCCTGCTTCCAGAAGGCATCCAATGCAGCGATTCAGACCAGGCTGGAAAATGACTCTCTTCACGCTCTGCTTCAGCCCCCTGCTGGCGCTTCTGGGATTGTGGCAGCTTGATCGCGAGGCGGAAAAGATTCAGCTGCAGCAGGACTATGATCTGCGTCAACAAGTCGATGCGGTACCCATAGAGACGGTTCCAGCGACTGGCGACGATCTTGCCTTCCTCAAGATTTCAGCGACGGGCCGATATGACAACGAGCGTGCGTGGTTACTGGATAATCGTGTTCTCGACGGGCGGGTGGGTTATGAATTGCTCAGCCCCTTCGTCACCACCCAGGGCCAGTGGCTGGTAGTCAACCGGGGCTGGATTGCAGCAGGTCAAAGCAGAGCCGAGCTACCCCGGCCACCGGCCATCGTCGGCCAGGTACGCATAGAGGGTACCGTCCATGTACCCACTGGCGAACAGTTCATGCTGGGCACAGACGAAAATGCCTACACTGGCGAGTGGCCCCAGGTTATCCAGAGCGAAGACCTGCAACGAATGGCTGCAAGTGCCGGTCAGACATTGTTCCCCTATTCGATCCGTCTGCTACCCGGGTCGCCCGGGCTCGAACAGGCAAACTGGCAGACGGTCAACATGCAACCGGAGAAGCATCGCGCATATGCGGTGCAGTGGTTTACGATGCTGGCCGCACTGCTGGCCATGTATATTTATCTGGGACTCAGGCACCCTGAAAACCGTAGAGAGCAAACATGAACGAGAGCACCAAGAGTAAGCTGAAACTCACCGCACTGCTGCTGGTCGTCGCCTTTCCGGTGACGCTCGCCACGCTGACTTTCCGCTCCGCTATCGAGGGCGGTCTGGGGGGCACGGCGAACAACGGCACGCTGATTACCCCGCCCGCCGACATCGAGGCGCTGGACATGCGGGACAGCGAGGGGGAACTTCTGTTCCGGACCTTCGAGGAAGAAATTGAAGGAATCAGTCCGGATGATTATCAACCACGACCGTGGTTGATGGTCTACGTCAATGGCTCGGAATGTGACGCCCAGTGCCGGGAGCGCGTGTATTCCCTGCGCCAGTTGCATATCGCGTTGGGCAAGGATATCCAGCGTGTTCGCCGCTATTACCTGCATACCGCGGCAACGCCGCTCAGCGCCGACGATGCGGCCCATTTCGAAGCGGACTTCCCCAGCATGGGGATTGCCTATTCCGATGCGGAGCTGTTGACCCGAAATCTGCGGGACGCTGGCGTCGATCTGTCATTGGAGACAGAAGATTATATCCTGTTCGTGGACCCTGTCGGGAACGTCATGATGTACTACACCAGCGAACAGACGCCCCAGGAAATCATGAGCGACCTGGAACATCTGCTCAAGTATTCGAGCCTGGGCTAGAGGGAATTCAATCCGAAGCTGACCGAGCGTCAGCTCCGCCTCAGTGAGCCTCCTCGTGGAACACCGGGTTGGGAACGGCATTGGCGTCCTGCCCGAAGTAGTTCACTCGCGACGCAAAGGTGGTGTCTCCCTCGACCGCCATGAATGCGATGAGGATGAGCAGCACCAGGGGTGGCCCGAGTATGGTAAAGACGAGCGACATTCTTTCCCACACCACGTGCATGAAGATGGCTACGATGAAACCCGCTTTCAGCAGCATGAAAACGATGATGAGTGTCCATCTCAGATAGCCCTGCAAGCCGATGTAGTCGACCAGGTAGCTCAGGGTGCTCAGAAAAAAGAGCAGCAACCAGATTTTCAGATAGAGTCCCAGCGGATGTTGCTGACCAGCTTCAGCCGATGACATCGATATTTCTCCTTACCAAAGATAGAAAAACGCGAAAATGAACACCCAGACCAGGTCGACGAAGTGCCAGTACAGGCCCGCGATCTCGACGATTTCGTAACCTTTCTTCTCGTAATCCCCACGTGCCACCTTGCGAGCCACGATTGAAAGATAGATGACCCCTGCCGTGACGTGCAGGCCGTGAAAGCCTGTCACCATGAAGAACACCGAACCGAACTGCGGCGCTCCCCAGGGGTTTTCCCAGGGCCGTACCCCCTCGCTGATAAGCTTGGTCCACTCAATCGCCTGCATGCCCACGAAGGAGGCACCGAACAGTGCCGTAATGATCATCAGGAGCGCTGTTCTCTTGCGGTCGCGTCGATAGCCGTAGTTCACCGCCAGTGCCATGGTGCCGCTGCTGGTGATGAGAATGAATGTCATGATGGCGATGAGCACCAGCGGGATGGGGTCTCCGCCAAAGGACAGCGCAAACACATCGGTGGGCAGGGGCCAGGGTTCCGCCGTGGTCATCCGCACCGTCATGTAGCCAATCAGGAAGCAGGAGAAGATGAATGTGTCACTGACCAGGAAGATCCACATCATCGCCTTGCCCCACGGGACATGATAGGTCTGCTTGTCAGCTGACCAGTCATCCACCAGCCCTGGCACGCCGCTTCTCGGTGCGGCGATAGTCCCTGCTACGTGCTCATTCATACCCCAATCCTCATTAGGTTGAATCATCAACGCGATAAATTCTGTGCCGGCTTGCAGTCCTGCATCAGGTATTGGCCAGCAGCGCAAACAACACCACCCACAACAGCAACAGGAAGTGCCAGTAGGTGGTGCACAATTGAACGCTCAGTTCGAGTGCCTGGGAATCCTCCTCCCGGAACAGTCGGAACGACGTCTTGCTCCACACCCACAATCCCCCCAGCAGGTGGGCGGCATGGAGCCCGGTGAGCAGATAGAAGAACGCACTGGCGGGATTCGCCTGTACGCCGAAGCCGCCGCTGTCCAGTTGCTGCCAGACTGCAAGCTGTCCCGCGATGAACAGCAGCGCGAGCATTCCGCCAATAATGAATGTCTTGCGTGCCACAGGCCGGTCGTCACGGCGGCACGCCAACAGAGCCCACTGGAAGAAGACGCTGCTGGCAATCAGCACCGCCGTATTGACCCACAACATAGCGGGATCAGCGAGGGGCACCCAATCGCCCAGTTCCATCCGCAGAAAGTAGGTCACTCCGAGCAGGGAGAAAATGATGCCGACTACGACCAGAAACAGCGCCAGTGCCACTCTTTCAGGAGAGAATCCAAAGGCGGACTCGGGGCCGGTTTCCTGGCTCGGGGGCTGGTACTCCCAGGGTTTGTCCGCGACTGATCTGAGCATGCTCATTGCAGATGCTCCTTCTCGGGTGCTTCATCTTCCTGCGAGACACTGAAGTCACCGGGCACATTCTGGGGAATGAAGTCCTGCGGATAGCCTGGAACGCTGTAGTCATACGCCCAACGGTGAACAGTCGGCAGCTCGGGACCCCAGTTGCCGTGTTTGGGGGGCGTGTCCGGTGTCTGCCATTCAAGCGTGGTGGCGCCCCAGGGGTTGGGGCCGGCCGGCTTGCCTGCGCGCATGCTCCAGAACACATTGATGAAGAACAGTATCTGTGCCAGTGCAACGAAGATTGCTGCCAGCGTGATGTTCTCATTCAGTGTCTGGGCGGAGGGCGGAATGAAATCGGTGCTTCCCATCGCGTAATAGCGACGTGGTACGCCCAGGAAACCGAGATAATGCATCGGCAGATAGATGGCATAGGTTCCGAGGAATGTGCACCAGAAGTGCAGCTTGCCCAGCCCTTCATGCATCATGCGACCGGTCATCTTCGGATACCAGTGGTAGAGCGCGGCGTACACTACCAGAATCGGCGAGACGCCCATGACCATGTGGAAGTGGGCTACCACGAAATAGGTATCGGACAGCGGCAGGTCGATCACCACATTGCCCAGGAACAGACCGGTCAGCCCTCCGTGAATGAAGGTGAAGATGAAGCCGATCGCGAACAGCATGGGCGTGGTCAGATGGATGTCTCCTTCCCACAGCGTGAGAACCCAGTTATAGACCTTCAGCGCCGTGGGGACGGCGATGATCAGTGTCGTGGTCGCGAAGAAGAAGCCGAAGTATGGGTTCATGCCGCTGACATACATGTGGTGCGCCCAGACGATGAAGCTGAGCCCGCCAATGGCCACGATCGCCCACACCATCATGCGGTAGCCGAAAATGTTCTTGCGGGCGTGGGTACTCAGAACATCGGATACCAGCCCGAAGGCTGGCAGCGCCACGATGTAGACCTCGGGATGACCGAAGAACCAGAACAGATGCTGGAACAGGATCGGGCTGCCACCGTTGTAGTCGAGCTGTTCCCCCGCTGACATCACGGCGGGCATGAAAAAGCTCGTGCCGAGCAGCAGGTCGAAGCCAAGCATGATGGCACTGACCAGCAGCGCCGGAAACGCAAACAGGCCCAGTACGGTCGCGGTCAGGATCCCCCAGATGGACAGTGGCAGACGCATCATGGTCATGCCACGGGTGCGGGCCTGCAGGATGGTCGTGACATAGTTGAGGCCGCCCATCGTGAAGGCGATGATGAACACCACCAGGGAGGCGAGCATCAGCGTGATGCCGAGATCATGACCGGGCGTTCCGCTGGTAATGGTCTGGGGAGGATAGAGTGTCCACCCGGCACCGGTAGGGCCGCCGGTCACCAGAAAGCTGGTCATGAGAATCAGTACCGAGACCAGATAGAACCAGAAGCTGAGCATGTTGAGGAAGGGAAACACCATGTCTCTCGCACCACACATGAGTGGCACCAGGTAATTGCCGAACCCGCCGAGGAAAAGTGCCGTCAGCAGATAGATCACCATGATCATCCCGTGCATGGTGACCGCCTGGTAGTAGGAGCTGGGATCGATCAGGGAAAAGGTGTCGGGAAAACCAAGCTGCAGACGCATCAGAATGGACAGGATAAGGGCTACCAGGCCGACGCAGACGGCGGTGCCACCGTACTGGATGGCGATAACCTTGTGGTCCTGACTCCAGATATACTTGGTGACGAACGAATGCGGATCATGCAGTTCATGCGCTTGATCTGCGAAAGGAACATACGCCATCGAAACTACCTCCTGTTGTTCTACCGCAATGAATTGAGGTAGCTGATAAGATCGTTCACCTGTTGCTCGTTTCGCATGGCCGTAGCCATCGAAACCATCTGCTCGCCGTAATCGTCATCCCGATGGGAGCCTCGAATCTTCGCCTTGAAGTTATTGATCTGACGGGCGGCGTACCAATCGTCCATACCGACCAGGTTGGGGGCATCAGTCGCCCAGCTGCCGCGGCCATTGTCACCATGACAGGCCGCACAGTTATCGTTATAGATCACCCGGCCAGTGTTGATGTCGCCTGTAATGGTGGAAGCAGGTGTCGTTTCCGGCAGTTGCCCGATATAGGCAGCGACGTTGCGGATTGCCTCGGGCGTTGTCAGCATGGCGGCCATCGGTGCCATCTGCTGGCCGTAGATATCGTCCGGGTGGGCGCCACGTATCCCTTCCTGGTAGTAGCGGATTTGCCGCTCCACATACCATGGCTGGAGTCCGTTGAGCTTGGGGGCATTCATGGCAACGTTGCCTTCGCCCTGCTGGCCGTGGCAGCTGGCGCACACGGCGAACTGCTGCTGTCCGGCGGTGACATTGGCGGCAGCGATTCCCTGGGTCTGCGCGAAAGTCGGCTGGCTGGCGAGCCAGGCTTCGTAATCTGCCTGCTCGGCAACAACGACCCGGCCGCGCATGATGTGATGGCCGATGCCGCAGAGCTCCTCGCACAGGATGTCGTAGCTGCCGGTAACCGTAGGTGTGAACCAGAGATAGGTCACGGTCCCCGGCACCATGTCCATCTTCACGCGAAACTGCGGGACAGTGTAGTTGTGCAGAACGTCCCTGGAGCGCAGCAACGCCTTCACCGGCTCACCGACAGGAAGGTACATCTCGGAATTGCGCACCAGGATGTCATCCTGCCCGTTGGGGTCATCCGGGTTGATTCCGAAAGGATTGGATTCGCTGATGTGATGCGTGTCGACCGTGCCCAGCACCCCGTCCGCACCGGGGTAGCGGAAATGCCATTGCCACTGCTGGCCGAGGACCTCATATTCGGCGGCGTCCTCCGGCGGTGTGACGAAAGTCGCCCACACGAACAGCCCGGGTGCCAGCATCGCGGCCACGCCGATGGCGGTTATCGTAGACAGCCCCACTTCAAGCCTGGCGTTCTCCGGCTCATAGGCAGCCTTGTGGCCTTTCTTGTGACGAAATCGGTAAACGCAGTAGGCCAGGAAAAGGTTCACCAGGATGAACACCGTGCCCGCCACCCAGAAGGTGACGTTGATGGTGAAATCGATGGTGTCCCAGTTCGACGCGACCGGCGTGAACCACCACGGACTCACGAAGTGAAAGACAACGGAGCCTACGACGAGAAGTACCAGAACGACTGCTATGGCCATATGCTGTTGATCCTTGTTGTATTGTGATTCGGACAGGCAGCGGTGCGGACGACCCTGCGGGAAAGGGAATCGGGTTGGCGGCAGTGTTTCTCCCGCACAGGGGAGGACCGGCCATAGGAAAGCTGGGTGGAAAATCGGGAAGCATGGTCCCGGACGATCTTAGGAGTCGGAGTAGTCATCACTGGCACCTGCCTCTGCAGCAAACCAGGGATGAAAAAAAGATACTGCCAGCAAAATTCCAGTAAGGATGGTAATCGCTTTGACTTTTGCCTTGTTGACTTATTCTTTGACTGTCGCTTGGAACAAAGTCACGCAGTTGACTACGAACGGTACTGATAATCGCGTTCACAACGTCGTTCCCTCCCTTATTATTATTAATG
>Ga0079224_100013730_pt1 | contig 11291 bp, 10 predicted proteins | sample Stecom2015_FD_80414 | JGI IMG/M metagenome (GOLD analysis project Ga0079224, IMG submission 80414) | Agricultural soil microbial communities from Utah to study Nitrogen management - Steer compost 2015 | ecosystem: Environmental > Terrestrial > Soil > Agricultural land | place: USA: Utah...
AAGCGCTCCGGAGCGAAGCGCCCCCCGCGGTGTGCGCGCCGCGCCCTCGACCCCACCAAGCGTCGCAACTAGACTCCCGTTCATGCGGATCTTGATCGTCGGAAACGGGGGGCGCGAGCACGCCCTGCTCTGGAAGCTGCGCCGGGACGCTCCCGGCGCCGAGTTCTTCTCCACGCGGCCGAATGGGGGCATGACCGCGCTGTCGCACGGGGTCGATCTCGCGCCCGAGGACGGGGACGGAATCGTGCGCTGGGCCTCCGCCGAGCGCATCGACCTGACGGTCGTGGGACCGGAGGCGCCGCTCGCGGCCGGCATCGTGGACCGCTTCGAGGCGCGGGGCCTTCCCGTGTTCGGTCCGACCGCACGGGCGGCGCGCATCGAAGCGAGCAAGGCATACGCGAAGGAGCTGCTGCGCGATGCCGGCGTGCCGACGGCGGAGCACCGGACGTTCTCCGACCGGGACGAGGCGCGGGCGTGGATCCGGGACCACGGCGCGCCGATCGTGGTGAAGGCCTCGGGCCTCGCCGCGGGCAAGGGCGCCGTGGTGTGCCCCAGCGAGCGGGAGGCGCTGGACGCGGTGGACGCGATGCTCGGCGCGGGTAGCCTGGGCGCGGCCGGCGAGCAGATCGTCGTCGAGGAGTTCATGGAGGGCGAGGAGCTCTCCGTCTTCGCCATATCCGACGGCACCGACTATGTCCTGCTCGAGCCCGCACAGGACCACAAGCGGGCGGGCGAAGGCGATACGGGACCCAACACCGGCGGCATGGGAGCATACGCGCCGGTCGCGTTCGTGGACGAGCCGCTCCTGGAGGAGGCGCGCGAGCGGGTCCTGACACCGACCCTCCGAGCGCTCGAGGGGGACGGCGCGCCGTTCCGTGGCCTGCTCTACGCAGGCCTGATGGATACGCCCACCGGGCTCCGCGTCGTGGAGTTCAACTGCCGCTTCGGCGACCCGGAGACGCAGGCGGTACTCCCCCTCCTGGATTCGTCGCTGCTCGAGCTGCTGGCCACCGTCGCCGAAGGAGGAAGCCTTCGGGGCGCGAGCACCCGCCGGCGCCCCGGCGCCGCCGTGACCACGGTCGTCGCCTCCGGGGGATACCCGGGACCGTACGAGCGGGGAAAGCCGATCCGGATCCCGGACGACCTCGAGCACGAGGACCTGGTGGTGTTCCACGCGGGCACGCGCCGGAAAGGCGAGACGCTCGTCTCGTCCGGGGGCCGCGTCCTGGCGGTCACGGCACTCGCGCCTACCTTCGCCGACGCGGCCGACGCCAGCCGCGAGGCGGCGGGACGCATCGAGCTCGACGGGGCGTTCTTCCGCAGGGACATCGGGTGGAGAGAACGCCAACGGGAGGGGATCGCTTGATCATCACGACGACGCATTCTGTGGAAGGCCGGGCGGTGCGCGACTACAAGGGCATCGTGATGGGCGAAGCCATCATCGGCGCCAACATCTTCACGGATATCTTCGCGGCCGTGCGGGATATCGTGGGTGGCAGGGCCGGCGCCTACGAGGAGGCACTTCGGGGCGCACGACAGGAGGCGCTGCGGGAGATGGCCAAGCGCGGCCGGGAGCTCGGAGCGAACGGCATCATCGGCGTCGACATCGACTACGAGGTGCTCGGCAAGGCAGGCAGCATGCTGATGGTGACCTGCGCCGGCACGGCCGTGGAGCTCGAGGAATCCGTGGGGCGCATCGCGGAGGCGCCACGCGGCTGATCCATGCCGGAGCTGCCTGAGGCCGAGACCATCGTGCGGGGGCTGCGGCCGCACCTGATCGGGCGCCGCATCGCGGACGTCGAGGTGGTGCACTCGGACGTGCTCCGTATCGCGCCCGAAGCGTTCCGGCCGGCGGTGACGGGACGAGCCTTCGAAGCCGTCGAGCGACGGGGCAAGAACGTGCTCATGCGTCTCTCCGGCGGCCGCGTCCTGGCGGTGAATCTCGGGATGACCGGCCGACTCCTGCCGCTGCCGGCAGGCGCGAGCGACGCGCCGGACGCGACGCACCCAGCGGTGCGATTCCTCCTCGAAGGAGGTGGAGCGCTCGTGTTCGACGACACCCGGCGCTTCGGCACGGTGGAGTGCCTCGGGTCGGCGGAGTGGAGCGCGCGCTCGGCACGAATGGGTCCGGAGCCCCTGGCACGTGGATATTCCGCGCGGGACCTGCACGACGCGCTCCTGAGGTCGAGATCACCCGTCCGCAGTTGGCTCCTCGACCAGCGCCGCATCGCGGGCGTGGGGAACATCTACGCCAACGAAGCACTCTATCAAGCTGGCATCGACCCGCGCCGACCCGCTCGCGACGTCCGGGAGGACGAAGCCCGGCGGCTCCATCGCGCGCTGAGACGGGTGCTGCGGGAAGCCATCGACTCGGGGGGCACCACGCTGCGCGATTACCGGACCGCCGACGGCGAGCAGGGACGCTACGCTCGGGCGCTACGCGTCTACGGCCGCGAGGGTCTGCCCTGCGGCCGCTGCGGCTCCACCGTCGAGCGCGTCGTCCTCACGAACCGGTCCGCCTTCCTCTGTCCCGGTTGTCAGACGCCGTGAGACGGCGCGTACGCTGTGGTCGAGGCGGATGGACGAGGCTGCCGCCCGTAGCGATCGCGTGGCTGTTGCTCGGGGCCGCGACCGTCGGTGCTCCCGCTGTCGGCGCACAAGCCAACGGGGACGCAGGGCGATCCTCTCCCGGCGAGCAGCTTCCGGTGCGGGAGGTCACGCTCGACAACGGCATGCGCTTTCTCATCCTGCCTCGAGAGGGCGCTCCCACCGCCTCGTTCGTCCTGCAATTCGGCATCGGCGGCGTGCACGAGCGGCGGGGCCAGACGGGCATCGCGCACCTGCTCGAGCACATGCTGTTCAAGGGCACGACGACCATCGGCACGCGCGATCTCGAGGCCGAGCTCCCGCTGTTCGAGCGCATGGACGCGGCGCACGACACGATCCTCAGCGCGCGTGCGGCGTCCGACAGCGTGCGGGTGGCCTCGCTGCTCGGCCGGATCGCGGCGCTCGAGGATTCGGCGCGCGTTTTCGTCGACAGCAACGAGCTCGACCGCATCCTGGCCACCGCCGGCGCCCAGGGGCTGAACGCCACGACCACCTCCGAATCGACGATCTACTTCGTCGAGCTACCGTCGGCGCGTGCGGAGCTCTGGTTCATGCTCGAGGCCGACCGGTTGGCCAACCCGGTGTTTCGGGAGTTCTACTCCGAGCGCAACGTGGTCCTCGAGGAACGGCGCATGCGGGTGGACAGCAACCCGGGAGGGACGCTCTACGAACAGCATCTCGCGGCGGCCTTCGACGTCCATCCCTACGGCGAGCCCGTGGTCGGACACATGGGCGATCTCGAGCGCATGGGCCGCGACGAGGTGCGGGACTACTACCTGAGGTACTACCGCCCCAACAACGCCGTGGCGGCCATCGTGGGGGATATCGATCCCGACCGCATGGAGGACTTCGCGCGCCGGTACTTCGGCTCGATCCCTCCCGGCGACCCACCGCCCGCGGTCACCGCCGTCGAGCCCCCGCAGGAGGAGGAGCGTCGCGTGGAGATCCCCTGGGACGCGGAGCCGCAGCTGCGGATCGGGTGGCACGTGCCGTCCGCCCTCCACCACGACGGCCCGGTCGTGGAGGTCCTCTCGACCCTCCTCACCGGCGGACGCAGCTCGAGGCTCCACCGGCGACTGGTCCTGGAAGAGCGCGTGGCCACGTCGGTGTACAGCTCGATCGGGCCCGGCAGGCGCTTTCCCGGGTTGCTCCAGATCGACGTGACGCCGCGGGCACCGTACGGACCCGGAGAGGTCGAGGAGCTCGTCTACGAGGAGATCGCACGCCTCGCGCGGGACGGGCCCACGCCGCGCGAGATGGAGCGCGTCCGAAACCAGGTCGCGGCCGGTGGCATCCGCCGCATGCAGTCGAGCATCGGCCTGGCGTTCCAGCTCGCCGAATCCGAGTCGCTGTGGGACGATTGGCGCGAGACGTTCCGGGGGCCGGCCCGCCTCCGGGACATCACGGAGGAGGACGTGCGGCGGGCGGCCGAGGTCTATCTGACGCAGGCCAACCGGACGGTCGCCACGCTCAGGAGGGCGGCTTCGTGAGGCGGCGCGGCGGCGGTGGATGGCGATCGGCGGGCCGCGCGTCCGCGCTCCCATGGATCACGATCATGATGGCCGGAGTCGCCGTCCCGTCCGTGCCCACGTCGGCCGGCGGGCAGGAGCGCCCGGAGCGCGAGCGCATCGAGCGCTTGAGCCAGGCTCCGATCACCTTCGACCAGCCCGATCCCGACCGCTTCGACGTGCGCGGCGTTCCGGTGCTGCTGCTCGAGGATCGGGACCTGCCGCTGGTCACCGTGCTGGTCGGCTTCGAGGGGGGCTACGGCCACTTCCCGAGAGAGGACTACGCCGCCGCGACCGCGATGCCCTCCCTGCTCCGCTATGGCGGCACGAGCGACATGGATCCGGCGGCGGTCGATGCCGAGCTCGAGACGTACGCGATCCAGCTTTCGTTCGGGAGCGGCGGCGGCGCCATCTCCTCGACGATGAACACGCTCAGCGAGCATCTCGAGGTCTCCATGGACATATGGGGGCGCATGCTGACGGATCCCGGCTTCGATACCGACGAGATCGACATCTGGCGCGGGCGTCAGCTCGAGAGCGTCCGGCGCCGCCCGGACGATCCGTCGACGCTCGCGTTCTCGGAGTTCAACCGCCTGCTGTACGGCGACCACCCCATCGGCTGGGAGATGGACGAAGCCGATCTCACGCCCGAGGCGCTCTCGCGCGAGCGGCTGGAGCGGCTGCACCGCCGCATCGTGTGCCGGGACAACATGCTCGTGGGCGTGACCGGCGACGTCTCCTGGCGTGAGCTCCGCAGTGTGATGGAACGGCTCCTGGAGCGCGTCCCGGAGTGCGAGGCCCCGCTCCCCGAGCCTCCGCTCCCGGACGTCCGGCGGGAGGCGGGTGTGTTCGTCATCGACCGGAAGATCGAGCAGGCGGTCGTGGTGCTCGCGCATCCCACCGACCTGCCACTCGCCGACGATCCCGCCTACTTCGCGGCCACCATCGGGAACGCGATCCTGGGTGCCGGCGGCTTCTCGAGCCGCATCTTGAGCCGCGTCCGGACGGAGCGCGGCTTCGCCTACTCCGCTTCGTCGCTCTGGACCACGCCTCGAACGTACCCGGGGCTGCTCGGCGCCGTCACGCGCACCCGGCCCGAGACGGCCGTGAGCGCGATCGAGGTCATCCTCGAGACGATGCGGGAGCTCCGGTCCCAGCCGCCGACGGAGGAGGAGGTCACCACCGCCGTGGACCGCATCACCAACGGCTTCGTCTTCAACTTCGACAGCCCGGCGCAGATCGTGTCACGCACGATGTTCTATCTGGCGCAGGACCTCCCCGCCGACTGGCTGGAGCGGTACCTCCGCGGGGTGCAGGCCGTCGATGCCCGGGGCATCGGCCGGGTGTTCGCCGACCACCTGCGCCCCGACGACATGACGATCCTGGTGGTGGGCGACGCGGAGCGGATCGGATGGGAGGCGCTGGAGTCGCTCGGTCCGGTCTCGCGGCTGGACGTGCCGGAGCCCGGCCCACCGGAGTCGGGGCCACGGGGCGGACCGGTCGGAGGGGTGGGTTCCTGACGAAGCCCGCCGCGCCCACGGCGCCCTCACGATGTGGCCGGGCCGGTGCCGCGATCGCTCAGCGCTCGATCGGCGTGTCGTCCCTCGCGCCCCATTCGCTCCAGGACCCGTCGTAGACCGCGGCGTCGGCGCGGCCGATGCGATGCAGACCGAGCGCGAGGACCGAGGCGGTCACGCCCGACCCGCAGCTGGTGACGACCGGCCGGTCGGGCTCGAGGCCGGCGCCGGAGAACGCGGCCCGCAGCTCCTCGACCGGCCTGAACGTCCCGTCCGGGCGCGAAAGCGTGCCGACCGGAACGTTGAGGCTACCCGGAATATGGCCGCCGCGGAGCCCCTCGCGCGGCTCGGGCTCGATGCCGGCGAAGCGGCCCGCGCTGCGTGCGTCGAGCACCTGCTCCCGGCCCGTCTGCACGTTGTCGAGCATCGCCCGGAGATCCCGAACCAGCTCCGGGCGGGGGCGCGCCGTGAACGTCCGCGGCTCGGGCGCGGCGGATCCGCGCTCGACCGGCCGCCCCTCGGCGAGCCATTTCTTCACGCCGCCGTCCAGCACCGCGACCGTATCGTGGCCGAACGCCCTGAAGGTCCACCATACCCGCGCCGCGCTCATCACGCCATGCGTGTCGTAGACCACGACCCGGTGCTCGTTGCCGATCCCGAGCGCGCCCACGGCCGCAGCGAACTCGGCCGGGCTCGGCAGCATGTGGGGAAGATCGGTCGTGCGGTCCGCGACTTCGTCGATATCGAAGAACACCGCTCCGGGGATGTGGGCCGCCTCGAACTCCGCGCGCGCATCGCGCTCGGCCGCCGCCATGTGCCAGCTGCCGTCCACCACGCGCACCCCGGGATCGGAGAGGTGGGCGGCGAGCCATTCGGTCGTGACCAGAGGATCCGTCATGATGATCTCCCTCCCGGGTTGCTGAAGAACGTTCCGGCGACGGCCTGCGAGCCCCGCACGGTGCGTCGGCGTCACGCCGGCGCCTCTACGCCGAACCCCAGTGGATCGCCGCGATCCCTCCGGTGAGCAGCCGCCAACCCACATCGTGGAAGCCGACCGACCGGAAGAGGTCGCCGAGCTCCGCCGGGCCGGGGAACTCCTTGACCGACTCCGGCAGATAGGTGTACGCCCACGGATGCCCGGACACGATCCGGCCCACCAGCGGCAGGATCCGGTGGAAATAGAAGAGATAGCCCGCCCGCATGAGCCGGTTCGGAGGCACGGTGAACTCCAGCACCACCAGCCTGCGACCCGGCTTCAGGACCCGCCGCATCTCCGCGAGCCCCCGCGGAAGATCCGCGAGGTTGCGGACGCCGAACCCCACGGTGGCCCCTTCGAAGGCATCGTCCGGGAACGGCAGCCGCAGCGAGTCGCCGCACACCGGGCTGACGGCGGCATCCGCGATCTTCGGCGCTCCCGTCACCAGCATGGGGTGGGCGAAGTCGGATGCCACCACACGGCCACGGAAGGCCTCCCGCCGCTCGAGCTCCAGCGCGAGATCGAACGTGCCCGCGCAGGCGTCCAGGTAGCGTCCCCCGGGCGCCGACTCCCAGTCGAGCTTTCCGACCGCCGTGCTTCGCCAGGAGCGGTCGATGTTCATGCTCAGCACGTGATTCAGGAGATCGTACCGCGGAGCGATCTCCGAGAAGAGCCGCTGGACCTGACGCTCCCGCTCGGTGCCCTCCCTGGGCCTCGCTTCGGATGTGGATGGCATGACAGGGATGGTGCGGGGGGATAGCTTCCCGGTTGGCGCCCGGGGGCTGGCGGGGACCAAAGTGAGAAGGCTGTTGAAGGAGCCCGGTGGGTCGCGTTACCGTGCGAGCCACGGGAAGTAGAAGTTATATGATCTTCCCGGTGGCGGGCACAGGGTGGTCGGGCGGTTGATCCATGGCTGGCCTCCTCGCCGTAGCTGCGGCTTACGCCTCGTCGTCGGTCCTCGGGCTGAACGCGCACAAGCACCTCCTTCAACAGCCTTCGAGGCGAAGGCGGGAAGCGTCTCGACCCCGCGGTCGAAACCACTCGGCGGCTCGGGCCGTAGTGGGATCCAATGAATATCCCGACCGCGATTCCGTCCTCGTCCTTCATCCGACGGCTGGCCCACCCTCGGCAGGATGTGAAACCGCTGGTCGCGCCGGACTACACCGAACTCGACGACCGGAAGCTCGCGGCGCTCGCCGCGAGTGGCCGTGAGGCCGCCTTCCGGGAGTTGCTGGCGCGATACGAGCGGCCCGTCTTCTCGCTCGTCTACCGGATGGTGCGCAACCGCACCCTCGCCGAAGACCTCGCGCAGGAGGCGTTCATCCGGGCGTTCAACGCGATCTCGTCCTACAAGCCGAGCTACAAGTTCAGCAACTGGATCCTGAAGATCGCGAACAACCACACCATCGACTACCTGCGAAAGCGCAAGCTGGACACGATCTCGATCGACGGCTCGCCGAACGCCACCACGAACGAGGAGGTGGGGCGCACCCGCCTGTCGCTCGAATCGGGCGACGAGAGCCCCCAGGAATACGTGGAGAACCGGGAGCTGGGCGGCCAGATCGAATCGGCGATCGGCACGCTCCGCGAGGAATACCGGACGGCGGTCCTGCTGCGACACGTCGAAGGTTATGCGTACGAGGAGATCGCCGAGATCATGGACGTGCCCCTGGGCACGGTGAAGACGTACCTCCACAGGGCCCGCGGCGAGCTGAAGCAGCGCCTGGCCCATCTCGCGTCATGAGCATGACCGGAGCGAGGCCGTGCGTGCCTCCACAAGGCCCTTCGTGCTTGAAACTTCCGGGCCTCCCGGCGCGTAGGGCGGGACGTAGGGCTCACGCAGGAGCAGGAACGTGACGACACACGACGACATCGGACATCTGAGCGCCGAGCGCCTCCAGGATCTCCTGGAAGGTGGCCTCGGCCGAAGCGAGCGGAAGCGCGCCGAGGACCACCTCGCCGCGTGCCCCCGCTGTGCGGCCGAGCTCGAGACGTGGTCGACGCTCTTCGAGGAGCTCGAGGCGCTGCCGGGGCTCCGGCCGCACGAAGGCTTCGCAGGTCGGGTGCTCGACCGGGTCGAGCTTTCGGGGTCGCGCTCGCTGGCCGCTCGCGTGAAGGCACGGGCTGCCGGCATGCTGGGCGGCCGGACGGACCGGCACGTCGAGGAGACGCTGCTGCAGGACCTCATCGACGGCAAGCTCCCGACGCGGCTCTCCGCGCGGGTGAGGTCGCACCTCGAGACCTGCGCGCCCTGCGCCACCGAGGCCGGTTCGTGGCAGAGCGTCTTCCGCGGGCTGAACGGGCTTCCGCGGCTCGAGCCGTCGGCCGCGTTCGCCGACGAGGTCATGGCGCGCGTGCGCGTCGCGGCTCCCGCCGCGGCACCGCGGCACGCCATGTTGCCCGCGTTCGTTCGGGCGCTGAGGTCGACCGGCCGCCGTCTCGTGCCGCGCACGCGGCGCGCCTGGGCGGCTCTGTCCGGCGCTGCGGTCACGCCCGCCGTGGTCGTCTCGCTGATCATCTACGCCGTCTTCTCGCACCCCACGCTCACGCCCGGCGCGCTCACCTCCTTCCTCTGGTGGCAGGTGACGGATCTGGCCGTCGCGGGTTGGGCTTCCCTGTCCACGACGGCGCTGGAGACCTCGAGCCTGCTCGGGCTCCAGGGCGTCGTCGAGGCACTCGCTTCGGCTCCCCTCGCGGCGGCAGGCATCGTGCTCGCGTACGCCGCGCTCACGGTCCTCTCGCTCCGCGTGCTGTACCGGAACCTCATGACCACCCGCGTGGTGGACGGTGACTATGCGTAAGCTTCCATTCTTCGGCGGGCTCCTCGCCCTCGCTCTCGCCGGTTCGGTCCATGCCGAGGCCGCAGGAGCCCAAGTGCGTGACGTGGTCTCGAAGGAGATCTCGGTGGCGCGCTCGGAAGCCTCGTTGCGCCTCGGGCTCAGCGGCGGCGAGCAGCTCGACCTCACGTTGAGGGACGGCGCAGTGACGATCGACGACCGGAGCGTCGGGTCCTACGAGCCCGGTGGTCCGCTGGACATGGCGTGGCGCTCCCTGCTCGGGCAGGCGGTCGCCCTGGAGAACGGGCCGCTCACGCTCGCGCTCCGCGACTGGGCGCCCCCCGAAGGGCTGTCGGCCGACGCCGCCGAAGCCGCCCGCGGGCTGGACCGGGCGCTCGAGCAGGCGTTGACCGCCGCCCAACCGGGCGTCGACGTGTCGGTGGACGCGGACGCGGACAAGGGCGCGCTCGAGCGATTGCTGGCCGGATCGTTGGCCCGCCTCAGCGTGATCGAGGAGGCCCTCGAGGGGCTCGACCGCATCCAGGTCCACATCGAGGAAGAGTACGAGCTGCCGGCCGGCGAGACCGCCTCGGGCACGGTCGTGGTCATCGACGGTGCGGCACGGATCGGCGGCGAGATCGACGGGCACCTGGTGGTGATCGACGGATCGGTGGAGCTGCTCGAGGGGAGCCGCATCAGCGGGGAGCTGCGACTCGCCGACGCCCGCGTCCTTCGCAACCTCGGCTCGGTCGAGGCGGGCGTCGTCGACGTCACGGAGAGGGACCGCGGAGACATCCGGGAGCTGCGCGAAGAGATCCGGCAGGAGCTCCGCGACGAGATGCGGGGCGACCTCCGACGCGAGATCCGGAACGCGGCCCGCGCGGATCGCGACGACGGCTTCAGCCTCCTCTCGCCCTTCGGGTCGATCCTGCGCGGCATCGGGGGGCTTCTCGAGAAGGCCATCCTGGTGCTGGTGATGGGCTTGATCGGTGCAGCGGCGCTCTCGTTCGCCGGTGACAACGTGGAGGTCGTGGCCGAGACGGCCCGGCGCGCGCCCGGACGAGCCGCGATGGTTGGTATCGCGGGAACCATCCTGCTCATCCCCGCCTGGGTCCTCGGCGCGGTGGCCCTCGCGGTTTCCATCGTGGGGATCCCGGTGGCGATCGCGTGGATTCCGCTCTTCCCGATCGCGGCTTGCGTCGCGGCGCTCTTCGGATATCTGGCCGTCGCCAAGAACGTCGGCGAATGGCTGGCCGACAGCGGGTACGCCTGGACGGACTGGGTGCGGAAGTCCAATGCGGTCCACACGATGGTCGCCGGCCTGGTGGGTCTCATGCTCGCTTTCATGGCCGCCGACGTGGTCTCGATCGCACCGTTCCTCGGCTTCCTCTCGGGTCTGCTCGGCCTCATCGGAGTGCTCCTGACCCTGGTGGTTACCCAGATCGGCTTCGGTGCCGTTCTGTTGACCCGCGCGGGGCGCCGGCGGGAGAGCTGGAGCACGCTGGACCCCGACGAAGCGTGGGCCGCGGCGATGGATCTGGAGGACGAGCCCGTGACGGAGCCGACCGGGGCCGGACGCGGCTTCGAAGGGCCGAGCGGATCGGGCGGTTCGGGCGGTTCAGCCGGCCCAACCGGCCCGGCCGGCGGCCCCACCGACCCGAGTGGCCCGGCGCGGCCGAGCGGGCGGAGCGGCGACGATGTCTGATCGTGCCATTCGCCCGGTCGCGGCCGGCATGGTCGCGGCGGTCGTGCTCGCGCTGGCCGCCGGCCTCCAACCGGGCGCGGCGGCCGCGCAGACGTGGCGGGACATCACCTCGTCCCGCCAACTCGAGAACGCGGATCCGGTGCGGATCAGTGTCAGCTACGGCGCCGGCAGCTTCGACCTGCGCGCGACCGAGGAGTCGCT
>Ga0079224_100013731_pt1 | contig 11291 bp, 12 predicted proteins | sample Stecom2015_FD_80414 | JGI IMG/M metagenome (GOLD analysis project Ga0079224, IMG submission 80414) | Agricultural soil microbial communities from Utah to study Nitrogen management - Steer compost 2015 | ecosystem: Environmental > Terrestrial > Soil > Agricultural land | place: USA: Utah...
AGGAGAAGAGAAATCAAGCGGCACGAAAAATCGCATCTCACGAACACGCATCAACCGCTTTCCGCTACTATCAAAGTAAGTCGGTGTCAGAGGCTCAAGCGCCATGGGACTGTCGATAAAACAGTTGGAATTTACAGCCCCGGCGCCAAGCGGTCTCAATGTGTTTCGGTTTTCCGAAGTTTATTTATAGGAATGCGCCCCAAACTATTAGGTTGCATTTCAAATAAACCATCAGAGGGAATCTTGATGACACAGATTATCGAACAGTTTCTCGAAGTTTCGAGCACTTACCTGCTATCACCCTGCGACAGTGACTGCTGCCACAAATCCGCCGCCTGATCTGGTTGCCCCTGAAACCACAGGGTAATGCCAGGCAACGGCCAGAGTGCTGCCCCCCTCGCTTAAAAAAGCTTACCCCCTTGTGTAACGAGTGGGTTCTCCGTAAAAAGGCATAGGAATCACAGCGGCCAACCCTCAGGCAAGGCCATCATCCATCCCAGGAGTGTTAACCGTGATTGTTCGCGAGCGCCCCGGCCCACTCCGGCTGTTGCTGGCCTGGAAAGGGTCTGTTGTCCCCCACATTCTGCCGCACATTCTGCTTACGGGAATGTTTGCAGCCGCCGTTACCTGGGTTTCGCGCCACCACTACCTCGACGGCATGGTCGACTACACACTTCTGCCGTTCACGATCATGGGCATCGCCCTGTCCATCTTTTTAAGCGTGCGCAACACCGCCACCTACGACCGCTGGTGGGAAGCCAGAAAACACTGGGGGCATATGGTGTACGAATTTCGCAGCCTGGCCCGGACTGGCACCATTTACCTGAGCCCGGAGCGACGCCGGGAACTTCTGACCCGATGCCTCGCTCACGCCCACCTGCTGCGCGGCCAGTTGCGTGGAGAAGATGTACGGTCTGATCTGCCCGGGTCACTGGCACCCGAACTCATTGACCAGGCCCTGAGCACCCGCAACCCCGCCGCCTTTATGCTGCACCGGGCCGGAGACGTACTCGCCGAAGCCCACAAGGCGGGCGATCTGGATTCTGTAGCAACCGCAGCCGTAGACCAGCACCTTCATGGCCTCGCGGGCATTCAGGCGGCCTCGGAACGCATTGCCCTCACCCCGTTGCCCTTTGCCTACACCCTGCTGGCTCACCGCACCGCGTATGTGTTCTGCTACCTGCTCCCGTTCGGGCTGGTAGGCGTCGCAGGCTGGTTTACGCCGGTGTTCACCGCCATCGTGGCCTACACGTTTTTCGGGCTGGATCGCCTGTCTGAACAGCTTGAGTTTCCCTTTGGCCGACACACCAACGACCTGCCGCTGGATGCCATCTGCCGCATTCATGAAATCAGTGTTGCCGAAGCCCTGGGCGACCCGGCACCCGAACCGCTGCAGCCGGTCAAATACCAGTTGCAGTAAGGGCCCGGCGGTTACAACGGCATGCGCCCGGTTCGCTCCAGCCGCTCGCTCACCCATTTGTGATACAGCTTTGCCAGCGCTGGCCGAATTACCGGCAAGCCAATCAGCCAGGCAACCGGTTTCAGCAGCCAGACCCGCGACATCAACAGAATATAGGCATCCAGTTCCCGGTGGATGTTGCCCTGGCCATCTTCCACATGGAGCTCCTGAAGCACGGCTTTCGGGTCTATACCACGTTCCTTCAACTCCTCATCACGGCCGGTGATATCCACCCACTCCACCGATTCGCCGGTCCTGCCCGCAAGTCGTTCATAAAGCCTGCGATCCTTGACACAGCTCGGGCAGGCGCCATCGTAGAACACACGAAGCTGATCGCCTGGTGCCGTCATCGCTATCCCCTCCTGTTTGCATCGCATTCATCTGACTACACGATAAAGCACTGCGTGGCTCCCGTTAACCCTTCGGATCTCAGGCATAACCCTCGAGAGGCTGTACCATCGCCCTGAAATTCCAGGCGCGTATCGATCATTGTCTGGCTCACATGCTTTTTGTTCGTGAGTCTCAGATAGCTCATTGCTAATGGATAACGCCGCTATTCAGCCAGCAAACATCAGCACCACACCAAGCCCTTAGAGCACCAAGAATTCGGTCCAGAGACGGCTCAATGATGGCAAGCTGCTCTCGCTCTCCGGCTCGTCCTGCCGGGTATCGCTGGTAACGGAGGGGTACCACATGGGGTTGTCGCCGGCACTCTGTATGAGTCGGGTGCCATAGAAGTAGAAGCCCAGCAGTATCGGAGTAACTGGATGGATGTTCCAGACGGTCACATCCGGCAAGGTCGGCGCCAGAAGGAGCAATGCCAGGAGCCCAATCAGGAGCCCGATCAGCAGTCCGTTCTGCATCATATTCGGAGCCGAGGCCGCCGCCGCGTGTTCCAGGTTTGCACGACGGTAGACCATATCGGCAATAGCCAGGAAAAAAGTTTGTACCGCGATGCCCCCGAGAGCGTTACTGACAGCCAACTCCGGGTGCCCGCGGTAGGCCGCTGTTACCGAGAGCACCGAACCACTGAGGGACGTCGCTGCTCCCAGAAGCACGGCTCCAGCGGTTGCCTCACCCAGCCCGGTCCGATCGGCTAGCTGGTCGACCACCCGTGTGATGCGTGTGCCCGCAATTGCAATGACCAGCGCACAGACGCTGAAAACCACGATGCTCTGCGACAGCGTCCAGCTGTCCAGATCCATGATCGGCAAAGTCATCCTCCTGTTGCCTTTGAAGCCTACCGCGCAGCCAACTCGAAACGCGCGACAGCGGCCCGTACGCGTGGCCGGGCAGATAAGCGCTGCTTCAGTGAAACAAGCCTGCTTCACGCCCATAGTGGCGACATCCGGTGCAAACGTACAACCCTTGGCTGGGGTTCCTCGTGCCCATTTGCACTGTCACGGTCGGGGATCTGGCTTTCTCACCCCAGCCATCACAGCGGCCCACAACGCCCAAACCGGCGCTCCCCGGTTCTTTGCCCAGATTCTGTTTTCTGCGGCCAATGAGGGCGACCACTTTATGGGTGCCAGACTGAACACCGCACCTCACGTGTATGTGCACGGCCTAGTGCGGCTGGGCAGAAGCATCGAGATCAATCAGGCCCTGATGAGCCGGATGCTTGAAGAAATCGCCCAAATCACGGACATCACAGCTGAAGATGTCGAGATCTATCTACAGGACTTCCCAGCCCCCCAGATGGGCGAGTTTGTGTGGCTTTTGCCAGCGCCGGGAGAGGAAGCCGAAGGAAGAAGATAATGACTCCAGAAAAGCGGCCAATTTACCCCAATAGCCGCGATAATAGATCTGCCCCGGTTTTTCCAAATTCCTTTTGCAGTCTCGGCCACGCTCAGATAAGTTTCTTGACCAAAGCCATACCACCATGTCAGGAGAGAGCAACAGGTGAATCCCGTGAAAACTGCCTTAATCACCGACCTAGACAACACTCTTTTCGACTGGGTAGAGGTCTGGCACCGCTGTTTTTCGAGCATGCTAGAAGAAATCGTTCGCATCAGTGGGATTCCAGCAGAAACCCTTTACCGGAAATTTCAGCAGTTCACCAGAAACACGGGACATCAGAATATTCGTTTTTGATTGAGGAAATTCCGTCACTTTACAAAGTATTGGATGGAAGACCCGCAACTCGGGTATTTGAGCCCGCGATTAGGGCATACGGTGAGCAACGCCGGAAGCACTTAAAGCTCTACAATGGCGTAGCTGAGACTCTTTTGAAGATTAAGGGCTCTGGGGCTCAAATCATTGGATACACCGAATCCATGGCATTCTACTCGAACTATCGAATTAGAAGGCTTGGGCTGGATGGCGTACTGGACGTGGTGTTTTGTCCAAAAGATCACATCCTTCCAAAGGGAATTGAAGACCAGCGGAAATACCCAGCTAAACACTATGAATTGGACCATACAGTGCAACGGCATACCCCGCAAGGATCCAAGAAACCTGATGTAGACGTTCTCGAGAGCATAATAGAGGAACTTGATTTAACCAAAGAGCGGACAGTTTACATTGGGGACAACCTAATGAAGGACATCGCTATGGCTCAAGACTGCGGAGTTGAAGATGTGTGGGCAGCCTATGGCGAAGCACACGAAAGGGAGTCCTACGAACTCTTGAAAAAGGTCACTCACTGGACTACCGAAGACGTGATCCGCGAATCTGAAATAAAGTCAAAGGGAGACATTCAAGCTACTCATGCGATAGCCAACTTTTCGGACCTTTTAAAGCTTTTCAAATTCGACGACAAATACTAGCATCGAGGGTAGTATAAATATGACCGAACAGTCTTTTGAAGAAATTAAAACTAACGACCTAATAGAAATTTGGAAGACCGTTATAAATGTACAAATGCACTTCAACGATATTAGCATGCGAATCAGGAGCATGTTTGTTACTATTTTACTCGCTCTATTGGCGTCGATCGGCTTCGTTCTAGACAAGGACCTAACAGTGAACTTGGGCTCAGCGAGCTTAGAATTTGCGACGGTCTTGCCAATCTTCGGAATTCTTGGGACTTACTTATTTTACTTTATTGATCGATATTGGTATCACCGCCTGCTAACAGGGTCCGTAAAGCATGGCCTGAAAATAGAAGCAAAATATAGTAGCCGCCTAAGCGAGCTAGGACTAACCAACACAATCGGAGCCGAGAGTCCATATAAACCCAGAAATCTCACAAAAATACTTGCCTGGATTTTGGTCAAAGACGAAAGGTGGAATTCGAAAAGGGAGTTGCACGCAGAGGCAAAAGTTCAGTTCTTTTATAAGTCTGTCATGCTCGCTCTTTTTATCCTCTTCCTTTTACTTTTATCCTCTGGTTTTGCCTCAGGCCCCATAGAAAAATATATGCCTAATGCTCATACGACGGCAGCTAGCCCTGTAATCCAAGCACCTGAAGGGGAGGCTGTCATAAAAATTGATCAAACCAAGGCGCCTTCACCCGAGACATTAGCTCAAGAGCCTCAAGTAGAGAGAGACGGTTTACACGGATCATGACGACCAAGTTCAGGCCTCTTTATGAATTGGCAAATTCATCTCCCACGTTTCTGCGTCTCGGATCGGCTAGAGCTGAGGCCGGGAAACAGGATCGGAGAATCAGTGGTTTCACGCAGAAATCAACAAAGATAATTCAGCGAAGCGCAATCAATAGAAAAGAAGATTTCACCAAAACTGCAAATAGAGGTGAGTTTTGGGTTGGAGACGACTAAAATCGAGAGCTCAGTTCTGTTGCCGCTGCTCCCTTTTAGAAAGGTGCCGCTAATCCGGCGCTTGAGTTGAAAACACAGAGGCGTCAAGAACACATACGTCATTGAAAAGTATATATCCTAGGTAACTTGCAATTTTTGATTCGGTCTAGCTTGAAAACATCAATTGCTCAAACACCAATCGCCAAACAAAACATCATTGCAGAAATTATTTAAAATCGAGAGCCGGGGTCACTTGACTTCGCCCTGAAAGGAGTAGGCGCTGAATGCAGCCAAGATTGGAAAATTTAACTATTCAGCCGTTTCTCAAATGGGCTGGCGGAAAGCGCTGGTTAACCAACCATGTTGACAAAATCATTCCGCGATTCAACGGAAAATACATAGAGCCCTTTCTAGGAAGCGGCGCCGTTTTCTTTCACTTGGCTCCTTCGTCGGCAATTTTGTCCGACACCAATAAAGATCTCATCTTGACCTATCAAGCAATACGCTCCGACTGGAAGAAAGTAGAAAAAGTTCTTGAAAAACACCAAAAAAAACACTCTAAAGAATACTATTATTCTATCCGATCATCACGTCCTCGATTACCTCACACGAAGGCTGCACAATTCATTTACTTGAATCGAACCTGCTGGAATGGCTTGTACAGAGTCAATCTTTCAGGAGCTTTTAATGTCCCGATTGGTACAAAAAACAAGGTCATTCTTGAGTCGGACCGCTTTGACGAAATAGCGAAACGGTTAGAAAAAGCCGAACTATCAACATCAGACTTCGAACTGACAATAAATCGAGCGGGGGAGGATGATTTTGTTTTCGTTGACCCCCCCTACACGGTTAAGCACAACTATAACGGCTTCATAAAATATAATGAAAATCTATTCTCATGGGAGGATCAATTAAGACTGAAGTCATCGATTGATCGCGCGGTTGAACGAGGAGCTAAAGTTCTCGTAACCAATGCAAACCATCCCTCACTTAAAGAACTATATCGAGACTATCGCCAGTTAGGGATGTCCAGAAAGAATGCATTGGCTGCTCAGGCCAAACACAGAGGTAGATTTGAGGAGCTTCTCGTATTTTGCGGCTACACCTAGAATGCCAAGCTCCAGCAAAGAGCAGTATTCAAGCGACTCGAATTTGCAGCATCAGCAGCGTGACTGTCCCATAAGGTATTTTGGGCTTGGGCAGCAATTGCTTGCGCCTGCTCTGCATATATTTCTGATAAGCCCACAACATCCTCGGGGTCCTCTCCATCTTTCAAAACCCCTAACTCTCTTAGCCATTTTTGCGCCCACTCGAGCGCAATATCTGAACCAGAAAAGCTTATGTTCTCATTAAGCTTGCTCGTTGCAAGTCTCGCAAGTATGAACGCACGCAAAAAGACGTTTTCTGAAGTTGTAGATGTGCGAGACGCAATATCGAAAAGCATAAAACTTGGATCCCCCGTAGAATCCAAGTCAAAGGTGTATGACAGAGTGGTAACTGGGACCCCAGTGTTTTGAGACAATTTTTGCAAAACGCGGTTAAGTACCGTTTTAAAATCTTCGCCTTCATCGGAAGACTGAGTAGCGAAGTCGAGGCAGTAAGCCCAGACTAAATATCGAGCATAGATTACCTCGAATTGAAGCTGTCCCTCCATGCCAGCTGGCTGCAAATGGTCCCAGACCATCTCTAAGATTTTATGACTACTTTTGCTCTGAGCTTGCGTAATTCCAGAGTATGACTGAAGTACATCGTAACTCGCCATATTTCTCGACTCATGGTCCTTAGCGAGATTAGTCAGCTCGTATCCCCAAACAAGTAATCGACTCTGGCTTCTATTTCCCAAACCCAGAGCATTCCAAACATCATTTAGAGAAATCGATTGAGTGACCTTTAGGTTTGCAAATATCGCTTTGGCGTCAGTACGCTTACACCAGTGAGGCCAAAAATTTCTAATAAGAGAATGAGTTCCTGCCGCCGGACCTCGGATTTCCTCTCTCGCGTCAGTTTTCGAAAGATAGTAATTTGGAAAGCTCTTTACAGCTATTCCAGACGAAGCAAATAAAGAATTCGCTGCTCTCACCTCAGCATAATAGGCCATATGTATAGCCTGATTAGTATGGGCGCTAACTAACGCCCAGCCTGCTTGCGAGAGAAAATTCCATGCCTCCAAGCAATGCTCGAGTTGTCTGGCAGCTAAGTCAATCGTAAGCTCGGTCGGATCATTCGAGTTAGAGTAATCTGGGCATAAAGTATTGCCTCGATTAAACTTCGAAAACCCGAGCTTAGAGGCGTCTTCTTTTGATTTCATGCCAATGGCATTCCAGTCAACGCTTGATCTACGAATACTAGAGCCGCGACGTTTACCTCGCGTTCCTGGGCTTCCAGCCATGTCCCATTACCCCTTAATTCTGAATGAGCGTGGCTGAAACGTCTTTCGCAGCCTGTCTTACTTGAGCATCTAAAGAGTCACTTTTGGAAAGAACCTCCAAGAGCTCACGCATCATCATGCTGTAACCACCCGACCCTCGGTAAGCTGATTGAATTTTCCTTTCTCTTTCACCGAGCCCAGGTGCAGATGATAATCGCCAGTCAAAGTTGTTCACCAAAACTTCGGAAATTTGGTCGAGTGCTGCGTTCGCTTTTTTCATCTTAGAAAACGAATCTATCGCGGCACTAATGCTTTCCTCGGTAGGGTTTTCCATTATCTCATCATTTGAATGCCATGCAGCTAAATCTAAATACTCTGGAATATCTTGAAAAATAGCGTTAAATATGTTGTGTACAGCACGAACTCCTTGGTCCGTCGCTAGCAATGTATTTTCCCCTGCAAAGGCTGGAGGGAGATCATGAAGGAGGTTTCGCTGTTCATCTTGTGAAATCGACTCCTTCCAGTCTGCCGAGCTTTTTTCCACTGCTCTGCAGACTGACCGCCACAAGACTATTAGAAAAGCTGCTTGCTGAGATCGCTTCCATGGAATAACCCTGGTGGCGCCGCCATCTTTTCGAGGGATGGAGCCAAACAATCCACCAACTTTCTCTCCTTTGTTCCATTTCTTAATGAAACTTGAGTTTAGGGATCTGATAAACGCTGCATTAGAGACGTGCCCCCTATGCCTTCGACCATGAAGCTCTATTCTCTCATGCCACGGACTCTTTGGATGGGACCACAGGGCCTCCGACATTTCCTGAGATCTGTGTTCCTGATAGATCTTTATTGTTTCTGACTGCTCAAGCCACTCTTGACGGCGTAACTCGGGATATAGATCAAAAGCTAGACTTGCATTTATTTTTTTAGGCTCGACGTTAATAGTCCAAAAAAGATAGGCCTGCCAACCCAGCGACAAATCGTCAAACACAACGATAGGAACTTGATAATCTGGACCAAACCTATCTCCATAGTCTGATGCGAAAAGTCGATGCTGACCATCGATGATTTCTACCGGTTCTGTAAAAAGAGAGTTGTTTTCACGGTATTCTGAAATCGATTGAGATGCTGGATACACTAAATAACAAACTCCATTGTCCTCTTCAATTTTGACCTCCAGCTCGGAGGGAACGGGAACTTCCTCTCCATTTTTGACTCTTCTTTTTCCCGAAGGTATTACGTTGACAATTATCGCGTTAGGGAGCCAACCAGGATTAATTAAATGTTCGTGCTCATCTGGTTCCAAGCTTCTGCTAGTGGACAAGGGGTAGCCATAGTGAACGTACTTATTAATTTTTTTTGATCGCGTCTCTTCATGCAACCTTTGATACCCGTGAATTGCTTTAGGGTTCGAGCGTTGCTTAATATCTCTCGTAGTAACTGCAGCTAACTCTCTCAAGTCCTCTAGGGAGATAGAACCTACGTAGAAATGCTCTTTTGGTCTTTCCAACCCTTCACGCCACTGGACTCGATTCCATGAAGGTAACCACTGGTGTACCTTTACTAGCTGTGCTTTTCTTACAGAATTCATTCCGCATCCTTTCATTGAGACACCCCGCAGGCTAACAACTCTGAAAGTTTCCTACCACATCATTGATGGGAAACAAGTGGGGTACAAACTGACGACAGTCAAGCCTCAAACCATAGCTATGTCAATGCAATATAAAAATAAGATTGTAGTTCTATTGAAGAGCAGAAAGAAACAAGAGAGAACTGCAAGATCGAGGAAAACTGGAGATATAGCTAGTTTGCTGTTGAATTGATGACGACCGCACTATGTGTAAACTTCATCTTTTAAGCACGACAGAGTATAAGTTGCTTCAGGCGTATAAGGCGAATTATGAATGGTGTTAGTCCGTAGTTGAAGTCTAGAGGTAGCGGACCACCGGTAATGAAAAATCGCACCGCGTCTGAAGTCGCCAGAGCTCTTCTATAGGCAGGTCGGTCCGGAGGGTGGTTGTGAACGAGTTCATCATTCAGTTCAGCTAATTCTACCAGCGGAGGCCCGGTCCGGAGTGAAGGACGGGGATCTGTTCGCGTATCAGCGCCAAGATATTCCAATGAACCACTCCAGCCGTCACATACTGAATCTGCAACCTGGGCTCAATCGCCAGCTTTAGTTACTTCAAGCCATACAGTTTCCTTTATGAGTAGGCGCAGTTTCTCCTATGCTGGAACAGCTAGAACCCCTGTCCGGTAAGCTACCTCCTGGCCCTACTTCGCGTTGAGTGCCAGTAGCAAGTCTCCTTTACTGGTCGACAAAGCAAAGCTCCCCACCCCTGCCGATAACCTAGACAGGTTTTTGTCGGAAAAAGTCACAAAAAGCCGCGCGGTTTCCCGGGCGGCTTTTTCGTCTCTCAAGAGACTACGGAATCAAGCTGCGGCCAGATAAACCCCCACCACAGCCATTACACCACCAATCCCCCGACTAAACCGGCTATCCGCCTTCAGCATCAGGCTACCCAGTCCACGCCCAACCAGCGTGATGGCCAGGGTGGCGATGGAGAAACCGGCCAGGTAAGCCGCCAGCGTAGCGCCTTCGGGCATTTCCGCCCCATGCGCAAAACCGTGAAACAGCATGAACGCACCAACCAGGGTGCCACCCACAGCGGTTGGCAGTTTTGCCAGGGTGGCGATGAGGATGCCGGCGACCAGTACCGAGAAGGTGATACCGGTTTCCACGCCCGGCAGGCTCAGGCCGCCCCAGGCCAGGGCTGCGCCGAATATCATGCCGCCGATGACAAAGGCGGGGGTGGCGTTTTTCAGAAGCTTGCTCTGGCGCACGCTCCAGAAGCCGATGGCGGCCATGGCCAGAAGGTGGTCCAGGCCCAGCATGGGGTGCAGCAGGCCGGTGGTGAAGCCGCCTTCGGTGTGGCCGGGGTGGGCCATGGCGGTGGCGGAGACGGTCAGCAGCGCGGTGGCACTGAGCAATTTCGTTACGAGTTTCATATCAATTCTCCCAATTCGTGTATGCGGTATCTCGAAATTCACTATGTTGCACGAGCCTCAGGCGGTCTCAGCAGTCTTGTGTGGGCGTCGTTCGGGCAGCATGCCGCGCTCCAGAATGAAGCTGATGATGGTGTCCAGCCCTACCCCGTCGTACAGGTTGGTGAACACGAAGGGGCGTTCGCCGCGCATTTTTTTGCTGTCCCGCTCCATTACGTCCAGGGAGGCATGTACCTGTTCAGCAATGTCGATCTTGTTGATGATCAGCAGGTCGGATTTGGTGATGCCGGGGCCGCCTTTGCGCGGGATCTTGTCGCCGGCGGACACGTCGATCACGTACAGGGTGAGGTCGCTCAGTTCCGGGCTGAAGGTGGCGGAGAGGTTGTCACCGCCGGATTCCACCAGCACCAGTTCCAGGCCCGGGTGGCGGCTTTGCAGGTCGTCGATGGCGGCCAGGTTCATGGAGGCATCCTCGCGAATGGCGGTGTGCGGGCAGCCGCCGGTTTCCACGCCCAGGATGCGGTCTGCGGCCAGGGCTTCGTGGCGCAGCAGGAAGTCGGCGTCTTCGCGGGTGTAGATGTCGTTGGTGACCACAGCGATGTCGTAGTGGTCCCGCAGGGCGGTGCATAGCTGGCGCAGCAATGCGGTTTTACCAGACCCGACCGGGCCGCCGACGCCTACTCTCAGACAATGTGTCATGGCTGTATCTCCTTGATGTTTTTATTCAGCTTCTGAAAAGCCGTGAATACTGGGTTTCATG
>Ga0079224_100013732_pt1 | contig 11291 bp, 10 predicted proteins | sample Stecom2015_FD_80414 | JGI IMG/M metagenome (GOLD analysis project Ga0079224, IMG submission 80414) | Agricultural soil microbial communities from Utah to study Nitrogen management - Steer compost 2015 | ecosystem: Environmental > Terrestrial > Soil > Agricultural land | place: USA: Utah...
GAAGTATCAAGAATTTATTGCGCGAATAAGAAGATTGCCGGATTCTATAAATCGCCAGAGGTTCAGTGATTGCCCTTGCTTGCGGTATTTCTCTCAAAACATTGAGCCACATCGCATAATCTTCACGCATATCGACTTCAGGAATCGGAATCTTTCCGATTCGTTGTGTGTCGTACATCGCCGTCAGCATCGGAATCGGGCAGTTAAACAACAACCTTTTATAGGTCACTTTATCTTCTGCTATAAAATCCTCCAACAAGGGTTTTAAATCTTCATTAAATCTTTTGTAAGAAGCGTAAACCAGTTCCTCTTGATTATTTTTTAAATAATTAACAGCAGTTTCCAAAAATTTCGGCAACCAAACATCGTCACTATCGAGAAAAGTCAGAAATCTTCCCCGTGCTTTTTCTACGGCTATGTTTCGAGCTTGTGCCGCTCCTACGTTTTCATTTAAAGCTATAAGTGTGATGCGCTGATCTTGATGTTGATGGATGAGTTCGACTGAATTATCTCGGGAACAATCATCCACGATAATCCATTCCCAATTTTCAAAAGTTTGCTCTAATACAGATTGGATGGTTGCTTGGATGAATTTTTCCGAATTATAACACGCAGTGACAATAGAAATTTCAGGAACCATATTTTAAAAACTTTGAAAGAATGAATAAGGCACCCACTTGTTCAGGGAAGTTGTGTAGCTTCCAAATCCGGATTTATCGCCCCAATTATTGTAAAAATTAATGTACAATAACAAAGTATAAGTCGTAAACCCGATATATACTACATTTTTGAAAAAGGCATTGTGCTGCAAAGCTTTGATCATCCTTGGTACTACAAAAACCAAATACACCGTATAGAAAACAGGAAGTCTTGAACCGAAAATGCTGTTTCCAAAAAAGAAATACATCACTACTCCAAATATGTAAATATTTCTGAAATATGCGAAATATTCATCATTTTCCTCTGCTTGTTTGTTAAAAGCCAACATAACCAAAACCGTAATCACTTTCACAATGTCACCCAAGATACTCGCCTCTATACTTTCGTTGGCATAATCATTATAAGTTTCCGCTACCCCAAATGGCATAAATTGCATCACACCGTCAATTACACTGCTCAAACCCGCAGCATTGGCGATGACAGCCACCATCACAATTGTGATAATCGTCGTATTGTTGAAACGGATTTTCACAACCCAATAAGCCAAAAGAAACGCAACAACCGCTTTATGGAAAAGAAACGCAATGACGAAACAAAGTAAAAATTTATACAGTTTTCTTTCAATTATAAAACGTACCGAATAAATCATAATGGCATTTGCAAGCCCTTGCCTTACATGCACATGCTCTTCAAAAAAATAAATCGGTACAAAATACATCATCAAAGCTAAAAATACATAGCCTCCGTATTCGTAGATGGTAGTAGATTTCAAATAAAGCGCAATCACGGCTATGATCAACGTAAAACTCGCATATCCCAATCCTATACTGCTCACTATTTTATTGAGCAACATATAGCCAAATTCCATATCAACCGCTTCAGCTAAGAGTGGTAATTCAAATAAACTGGTCACAGATGCTCCTTCAAACGCATTCCAATAAGCAACCCAATCCGGACTCAATCCATAAGCCAAACCTGCGGTCAACATCATGAGCACTACTATCGAATAAAACCACTGTTTAGAGGGTTTCTCTTCACTGCCTCCATACACTTCAAGAATGGAAGAAACCAGTAATACAACCAACATGAAATTGTATATGAAACTCATTTTAGCGGATTAGTAAGGTTAAATTTTGATTAATCAGATATAATAAATAATAAACCATTTTTTGCAACGGCAAAGAAAGCAAATAATTCTCATTAAATCTTCGGTAAGTTACCAATTCCCACTTTTTTATGTCGAAATCAGTTAACTCTTTCCCCAATTCTCTCAGCATTTTTTTCTTGAGCGATTGGTCTTTCACATAAGCCAAATAAGCCAAATAAGAATAAAATCCCTGCAAGATAAAAAACCTTTTCAACTCTATTTTTTGTTCTTTGTATGCACTTTTTTCAAATGAATTTTTCACATTCCGAATTGCCAAAAACATATCCAAACCCTTTTCTGTATGCGTTTTGGTAATAGAATCCTGACGTTCAAAATATTTATAAAAAGGTTCGTTAATTTTAGCAATAACTGTAGATTCCAAAACCAATTGCGGAATCAATTCGATGTCTTCAAAATGAATTCCTTTCTTAAATTGATGATTTTGAAATAATTCTTTTTGGAATAATTTATTACAAGCAAAACAACCCATTTCACCAAAAATCCGAAAATCTGATTTTAAATCAATTCGCTCCGGCAACTGCGGAGATTGTGGTAATCCACGAAAAACTTCTCCATTTTCATTGACTTTCTCCAAATCACAAATTGCCATTTCGGCTCCGTGCTTCACAGCGAGTTTGTACAATTCTTCAAACATCTTTTCGTCCACAAAATCGTCACTGTCCACAAAACCAACGAAATCGCCGGTTGATTTCTCCACACCAAAATTTCGGGCATCACTCAGTCCACCGTTTTCTTTTTGGAAAAATTTAATTTTTGAGGATTTCGAAGCATATTTTTCTATGATTTCTTGCGAATTGTCTTTCGAACCGTCATTTACAACAATGATTTCAATTTCTTCCAAAGTTTGGTTCAACAAAGAATCTAAACATTTTGGTAGATATTGCGAAGTATTATAAACCGGAACAATCACAGAAACCTTCATAATTCACTCAAAATCAAGTTATACTTTTCCATAATTTTATTTTCTGAAAACCGCGATTCGATGCTTTGCTGAATTAAATCTCGCTCATGCTTCTGATTGACCAAAAATTTCATTTTTTCGGCAAAGCCTTTGGCATCGGAAATTGGATGAATTTCTCCGTTAATTCCCGGTTCGATGATTTCATTGATTCCGCCCGGACAATCATTCGCCAAAGCATAAGTTCCGCAAGCGCCCGCTTCCAAAAGCACGTTGGGAAAACCTTCGTAGCGCGACGAAAGCACAAATAAATCGGCTTGATGCAAATAAGGAAAAGGATTTTCCTGAATTCCCAAAAATTCCACATGGTCGAGTCCAAGTAAATTCTTCTGTGCCATTAATTTTTCCTTGTTTCTTCCGTCTCCTAAAATATGAAGTTTAATTCGTTCATTTTTTAAATGCTCAAATGACTTCAGCAACAAATCAAAACCTTTTCTTTCTGTCAAATTGCCAATGGCAACGATATTTTTAAATTCATCTGAAAATAATTTTTCTGAGGAATTCATTTTGGAATGGATGAATGCTACATTCACCGGATTATTGATTTTAACGATTTTTTCTGCTTGAATTCCGATGTTTTCAATCAAATCGATTTTCATGTCATCAGATTGTGCGATGATTTTGTCGAAATTATTGTAAAATTTATAAAAAAATCGGATTTCTTTTCGCTGAACGTGCTCTGAAACCACATTGGTTTCACGCGCCACAAATTTGGTTTTTCTGAAAAATGGAATCATCGGAGAAAGAAGTGCGCTCACTTCTCCCCAACCGCCAAAAACAATTTCGGGTCGATCTTTCCGAATTAATTTCAAAACAGAAAATATGGCATAACGAATTCTATCAATCTGCAAATCAATTAATTCCACATCATCATTCAACAAATGCAAAGGCATTCCTTCTTTGCTAAACAAAACCAAAGTCGGTTTGAATTTCTGTCGATCCAATTCGTTGCAAAGTGTGAAAATCACCCGTTCTGCACCGCCAAAAGTCAGTCCGGGTAAAAGAAAATATATTTTTTTGATTGAACTCAAATTGTTTAATTTATGAAATTCGCATTAAATGATTTTGATGGATTCTTCGCTCACTACGCGACGCTCTGAATGACAAATAATATTTATGACTTAATACGAACATTTGAATGAATTGAATTTATTTAACTCCTTTTTTGATGTAATTCCACAAATATTGCCACAAAGTCGGGTGATACCAAATCTTACTTTCCAACTTTGGTTCTATCATTTTTATGGTCTGATTTCCCACATCTTCGATTGCTTTTTTCATCAACGGAATTCCCGCCGCAGTTTGATAATAAGGATAAGTGGTAAAATTGTCATTTTTCTCAGGTTTCACAGTTGCTTGGTACAAAATTCCGCCCGTATCAACTCCTTTGTCCACCAAATGAACCGTCACGCCACAATGCGCCAAATCTTCATTTACTAAAGCCCAATACGCACCATGAATGCCGCGATACCTTGGGGTAATTCCTTCATGTGTGTTGATGAATACTGCATTTACTGCCGAGAGCACTTTCTGAGAAACAATCCGACAACCATTTACGATTACCACATCCGGATTAAGTTTTTGTAACAACTGAATGGTTTCGGGAGCATTTACACTCACCACATCGACTAATTTTTCTGTAGGAATCGCCGCATCGCTCAATCCTAACGTCTGAATGACTGCTTGTTTTTGTGTTTTTGAAAAATTACGAATAATCGGTAAAACCAATAATCCAAATGCTATTTGTCCCAAAACATTGAACCAACCGATTCTTTTCGCTCGGTTTTTCATAATGGTTTTCATGGGAACCGGCTCTTCACGAATGACTTTCAAGATTTCTAAATCCTTTGCCAATCCATTGTACATAAATCGAGAAGAAATAGCTGCGCCGGTCAGCATCACAATTTTAACGCTCATATTTTTCCTTATAAAGTTCCACAACTTCTGCCATATTGGCGCTCTGCATATTGTATTTTTCTTTCAGAAACTGATAATGCTTCAGAATTTCTTCTAAAATTTTAAAATTGATGTCTTGATGAATTCCAATATCATGCGGATGAAACCACAAGTGAAAAATCTTTCCTTTTCGGGCAGCATAAGTCATTTGTTTTTTGATTCGTCTGATTTTCAAAAAATCAAATTTAGCCTCAGATTCTTTGTAAGGTCGCAACCAGCGACTTGCTCGAATTCTGTACAATTCTCCTTCTTTGATTTCTGACAAATTCTGACAATGATGGCTTCCCATACACAGAAAATAATCTAGGAATCGTACAGCCCTTTTCAAAATTCCCTCTTCTTCTCCTCGCGCTGCCGAATGAAACCATGCTTTTTCTGTTCCACGGTAAATTCGAATGCCGTATTTCGGAAAAACTTCCAGGTATTTTGGATTGATTTGATGACGTGGAAAAACAAATGTCTGCATCGGAATTCCATGAAAATCAGCAATTTTAACTGCCGATTCTAAATCTGATTCAAATTCCTCTCGTGTTTGCCCGGGCTCTAAAGCATAATAATGTGAAAATGTGTGGGTTCCGATTTCGTGGCGCGCATCTTTTTTAACTAAATCAATTAATTTTTTTCCAAAATAATAATCTGCATCATGATTTTGAGATTCATAAATATAATCGACATAAGGCGAAAGATTTGCGTCCGAATAAGTCGGTTTTAAATCGGGTAAAAATTGATTTAATTCCTCAAAATTCTCAGAAAACATCGCTCCAACCGTCGCAAAAGTAGCATGTACATCGTATTTTTGATACAATTCGAGCATTTTAGGAATTACTTCCCAAACGCCTAATACGTTGGCTCCGTATTGCTCAAAATTAAATTTGTCCCGAATTCCCCAAAACAATTCAAAATCGAGTGAAATCACAAATAATCCGCGAGAATTCATACACGATTGTTTATATAGCCATCGGTGGCTGTTTCCGAAGTCATGAGGCGCGCAGGGTTTCCGACGACGATACTGTTATCCGGAACATCGTTTACCACATAGGCATTCGGTGCAATGAGCACATTGTTTCCGATGGTAATTCCACCCACAATCACTGCATTGGTTCCAATCCAAACTTCATTTCCGATGGTCGGAACACCTTTTTTCTCTCCGCGATTGGTTTGCCCAATCGTTACGCCGTGCGCTATGTTGCAGTTTTTTCCGATTTTTGCTGCCGGATTGACTACAATTGTACCCCAATGTCCTAAATAAAGCCCTTCTCCGATTTCGGTTTTGGCAGAAATTTGGAAACCATATTTTATCTGATAACGTCTGAGAAAAATTCTATACAAAATACCTATTGGACTTCTGGCTGAAGTTTGTTGCGATTTTCTCAAAAAATATAAAAACCGGATTCCGGAATCGAAAAATCCTTTGAGCAAAACCCATTTTTCGTGTTTCCCTGTTTTTCTGTAATAATCTTTTTGAAGTATGGTTGGCATTATAATTCGTCTAAGATTTGTTCAATTTTTGTAACCGAATTCTCAAGGGAAAACGGATGTGTAAAATTAGTAATTTTGTTTTGATAGGATTTTGCTAATTCCGGATGAGTTAAAAATTCTTTCATTCCTTTGTAAATTCCTTCTTCAGAATTTTCTACAATCAATCCTAATTCGCCATCGTTCAACATTTCTCTAACGCCAGAAACGTCGGTCGCCACAATTGGTTTTTGCAAAGTCATTGCTTCATACAAAACCGTAGGAAAACCTTCATAACGAGAAGATAGAATGAAAAAATCAGCAGCTCTGAAATACGGATAAGGATTATCGGTAAATCCTAACATGGTCGCAGTTTGGTCGATTTTTAAATCGGCTTTTAATTTTTTGATGTTTTCGAAATCATAACCATCGCCCACAATGAGAACGTGGTGATTCAATCCTTCTTCTAAAAGTTTTTTATGAATTTTCAATAATCGGTCAAATCCTTTTTGCGGAAAAACCGTTCCGACGGAAACAAAGGTAGGTTGCGGGTTAAGAATTGTGAATTCTGCATTTTCTTCTGCTTTTTTTAAAATTTCGTTGGTGTCAATTGGGTTGTAAATACGGACGATTCGACTTCTTTCGTCTTCATTTCGGGCCATATTTTCAAAATCGCTTTGGATATGTTTTGAAATCACCATGATTTTATCGAATCCGAAGAATTTTCGGATTTCCTCGTCTGTATAATCATGAAATTCGGTTTTCCGTAAATCGTTGTGAATCCAAACGATTTTTTTTGAATTTTTGAGAGGAGAATTTAAAATATCGTCACGCATACCGTGAATGGCAGCGAATTCGATGTCGTATTTTTTATTTTTTAGAATAAATTGATACAAAAGATTCGGAAATTTACGCAATAATTTCTGGTAAATTACCCGAAATGCTTTCTGTGGAATGTCCTGCAAACGATTGGTCGTAATCATTTCGCCTTTGTTGATGTAATAAACATTGATCCAATCGGGTATTTCCGCCAAATACTTGCCGGAATACAGATTGAGCAATAAATCAATTTCATATTTATCGGACGGCAAGTTTTTCAGGAAAGTCACCAATACTTTTTCTGCTCCGCCATGACGGAGAGAACCAATTCGTATGAGGATTTTCTTCTTAACCATTTTTAAATTTCAATTTAAAGTATAAAAAAGAAACAGGAAGTAATAAAAGAGATAATAATCTAAAATGTTTCAGTCTATTTTGAAGTTCTTTAATTCCATCTTTTAATGAAAAGGAGTAAATATGATAACCGACCAAATTCCTTAATAACGGAACCGGATATTTCCAAAGTTGATTTTTATATGAATTTAAAAACGACAAATGCCCCAACATCAAACCATAACGATTTTTACCACTCCAACGCGTATTGGAAACTGAGGCTGCATCGTTTTCATCTTTATGATAAATCCGAATGATTTGATTGAAAAATCTCGTCTTTATTCCTCTCGCATCATAAGTATTAAAAAAAACGCTTTGAGGAATGTACAAGCCTTTTGGTATATAGGAATAATCGAAATTATTCAATTCTCGTTGATAAGTTTTAGTAAAAAACATCCCGTTTTTATCTCCCCGTACTTTATATGCGTAACGCATTTGCAAAATACTACTGTCAAATTCAAAAGGATATTTATCTCCTACCACATTTCCATGTTCATCGCCTGAGAGACCCATTACCGAAATGTATTCATCCTGATTAATTACTGCTTCCGCCACGCCCAACATAATTCTTAATGCTTCTATCGGATAAGAATCATCTGAATCAAGAATTGTGAAATAAGGAGTTTCTACTTTTTTAATTCCATCAAAAACCGTGTGAAACTTATGTTGATTTTCATTAAAAAAATATAAAATCTCGAATTCATTTTCCGCTTGAAATTCCTTAACTAACTCCTCAGTATTATCCGTAGATCCATCATCCATAATTAACCATTTGAACCCTTTGAAAGTTTGCTTTTTCAAAGATTCATAAGCTCTCGGCAATGTATGCGCCCGATTATAAGTTGGCGTTACAATGGTAATTTTACAATCTTTCATTTTTCAGTTGGTATTGTTGTTCAAAAACTTCAGTAATCTGATTATAAATTTTCTGATTATCAAATTTTTCGTTTGCTTTTGATGCTCCTGATTTTAATTTTTCAATCAATTCCGGCTCGGTCAAAAACCTTTTCATTGCTTGGTAAATTTCTTCTTCATCAAAATTAACCAATAATCCGTCCACGCCGTCTTCAATCATTTCCGGAATTCCGCCGACATTGGTGCTGATGATTGGTTTCCCCAAAGACATTGCTTCACCGATGATTAACGGATAAGACTCTGAACGAGAAGGCAATATGAAATAATCTGACGCTGCGATATAAGCATAAGGATTGGTTTGCGTGTCGAGCAATTGAAAGGTATTTTCTACATTTAATTCTTTGGCTTGATTTTGTAAATTTCCCATTTCATTTCCGCCACCAACGATGGCAATTGAATGTGTAAAACCTTCGTCCAACAAACGTTTGTGTACCCGCATCAGCGCATCGTAACCTTTTCTGGAATGCAATCGCCCAACGGACGAAAAAACCGGATGCAAATCATAACTTACTTCAAAAAGTTTAGATTTTTCTTCGGCTTCCTGCATATTTATAACGTTATAAATCACCGAACTTTTGGGATAGTTAACGTTATACAAATCATCGATTACTTGTCTGGTTTGCGCCGAACCGAAAATCATCCAATCAAATTTTTTCATCAATTCAATTCGTTTCAAAACGCGATTTTGGTCTTTGTCGTAACTCACATCGGTGTGAAACCAACCGATTTTGCGCGATTTTTTATCGGGAGAATTCAATACCATTTCGAATTCGGCATAACCCGGCGAAACCTCAATATCAAAACTATCTTTTACTTTAGATTGATATAAAACTGAAGGGAATTTGTCATAAAATTCCAATTTCAATCGTCTTACGAAAAGCTGGATTTTATGAAGGAACGGATTTCCACTAAAATCTTCTTTTCCTCCGGCAATTGTTACCAATCTAATATCTTTCGGGATTTCCGTGCGAAGTTCGCCTTGATAAAGATTGAGCAATAAAGTTATTTCAAACTTATCTTTGGGAAGATTTCTGAGCAAATCCAATACAACGCGCGGTACACCGCCCATTTCGAGGGAACGCAAACGGAAAAGGATTTTTATTTTTGAGTTTGTCATTTTTAGTTAATCTACTATTGCGCCTAAATTTCTATATTGTTCTTGAAATTTTGCTACCCATTTTCTGAATTCTTCTTTTTTGATTTTATCATCAAAAAATTCTTCAAAATATTTGGTTGAAAAATCTTGTGGATAATTTTCCATCGAATCGAATTCTCCGTTTAACCAAGCTTCATTCATCAAATAATTAAAATAATTCACGTCGAAATCAAATCCATATTCATGATAAGAATTCGTTGCTGAAGATTTAAAGGTAGTTTTCATGAATTCTTTCTGCGTTCGGGCTATTAAATTTTGATTCTTTTTATTTTGATGAGACCAAACGGCGGCATTTCGGAGTTGTTGTTTTTCATCCACTTTTCCTTGCGCATCTTTCCATATATGAAGCCAATAATCTTTCCGGTAAAGTCCCATCAAAATTGAATTCAATGCCCAATATCTTCTTTTGTATTCGTTGTCAAACAACTTCAATTTGTAAAGAATGGAGAATGTTTTGAATTTATTGTACATAAACAAATCCATCACAAAATGGTTAGCTGTAAATAATTGGGTGGGAATTGTTCTGTTGATTAATTCAGAAATCGGTGAAATCTCCACAAATTTATCATCAGTCGAATTGCCGAGCCAACCTAATTTCAACAAATTGATTTGGTTGGATTTCATTTGTTCTGTCAATTCCTCTAAATTGATTTTATTGGTAAACCAAACATCATCTTCGGTTACCAAAACATAATCAGAAGCGTTTTTCACGGCGTTTTTCCACAAATTGGTCGGAATTTGGAAACCGTCGATTTCTTTTCCGGTTTTTAAATTTGCTGCAATTGCTTCCGTTTTTTGAGCATATTGTTCAGATAATTCTATTTCGACTTGCGGATGTTTTTCTTTGATTTTATTCAAATATTTTTCGGGCGTTCCGTCGTCTAAAATTTTGATTTTAAATTCGCCTTCCACATTTTTGTAGATAGAATTGATGCATCTGTCTAAATAATAAGGTCGGTTGAAGGATTTGATGAGAATATGGGTCATAAATTGGAAAATTAATTGAGGAAAAGATTATTGTTTTTTTCTTAAATCAAGAAACAACTTATTCCATTGTTCCATTATATGTTCAACTCGAAAAGATTTTATTTGTTCAAATCCATTTTGGGCAAAACGTTTTCTTAAATTTTCATCTTCCATCAACATATTTAATTTTTCTGCCAACATTTCGAAATTCCGGTTTTCTACCAAAAAACCGTTTTTTTCATTAGAAATTAGTTCTTTTGGTCCGTTGCTACAATCAAAAGAAACAATGGGCAAACCAAATTCTTTTGCTTCCAAAAGTACATTTCCAAAACCTTCGTAGGTTGAGCTCAATGCAAAAATAGAATGTTGTAAATAAACATTTTCTATTTCTTTTGTTTGAGGATGAATGGTAATTGTGTCTTGTAAATTGTTATTTTTTATTTGGTTATTTAATTCTTCATGTAATTCTCCTGAACCGTAAATATTGAGTTTCCAGTCAGGATGTTTTTGATTTACTATTTTCCAAGCGTCAATTAAGTAATTAAATCCTTTTTCATACGAAAGCCTTCCCATTGCCAAAACATTTTTCTGTTCCAATGATGTTTTTCGATCACTAGATAAGAAAAGAGGATTATGAATATAATCAACATTATCAAAATATGTTACCCACTTTTTTTTATCCTCATTTGTCAAAACAATAAAGCGGTCATATTTTCGGATACTTTTAATCATTTTTCTCAGATTAAAATAACTTTTAATATTTTGAAAAGAAGTTAATTTTAGTTTTTGAAAATTTCGAAATACCGATAATTCAAATGCAAAGTGAAATCCTAAAACTTTAGAAC
>Ga0079224_100013734_pt1 | contig 11290 bp, 11 predicted proteins | sample Stecom2015_FD_80414 | JGI IMG/M metagenome (GOLD analysis project Ga0079224, IMG submission 80414) | Agricultural soil microbial communities from Utah to study Nitrogen management - Steer compost 2015 | ecosystem: Environmental > Terrestrial > Soil > Agricultural land | place: USA: Utah...
CGCCAGCGCCAGTTCCACCAGCCCCTCGGTCTCCGGGCGCGGAACCAGCGCGCGCGCGTCGGTGCGCAGGACGACGTCGTGGAACGCGGCCTCGCCGAGCACGTACGCGATCGGTTCGTGCGCGCCGCGGCGGACCAGCAGGGCGCGCAGCGCGTCCAGCTCGGCCGACGACAGCGGGCGGTCGAACTGCAGGTAGAGCTGCAGGCGCGGCAGCCCGAGCACATGCGCGAGCAGCAGTTCCATGCTGCGGCGCGGCGCTTCGACGCCGCGCTCGCGCAGCCACCGCTCGCCGCTGCGCAGCACGCTCAACACGGTCTGCTCGGCGGGCGAGCGGGGCACGGCTCGTGCGCGCGGCGCGGTCAGCGCGCGCCGCGCCGCTCCGCCGCCGCGGCGCGTGCCGCCGCCTTCTGGGCCTTGGCGTGCTTGGCGCCGCCGAACACGGCGCTGAGCAGGAACACGAAGTTGAGCAGTGCGCCGACGAACAGCACGATCCGCCCCGGACCGAAGGCCTTGACGAAGTTGCCGGCGCGCGCGGTGCCTTCCTGCGTGCGCGCCAGCGCGCTCTTGATCGCGTCGAGCCAGCTGTCCGCCATCGGCGCCCCGGTCTCGCGGAACGCGCGGATGCCGAAGTCGCGGTCGACGAAGATGAAGTCGATCAAGCCGACCAGGAACGGGATCAGCGCGAGCATGATCCACTTCATGCGGAAGCGGCCGCCGTACACCGCGATCCACATGCTCCAGACGAGACCGAGCGACAGGATGAGGAACAGCGCGCCGCCCAACGTCCGCCAGCCCGAGGTCCCGTCGGCACTGAACGGCATGAGGCAGCCGAGAGTCATCACCAGCCCGGCGAACAGGAATCGGTAGTACTCGCCGTGCGCGTCGGAACGGTAGAACGGCGGCGGCGCACCGATCTTCACCGCTGCGGCCGGCGCCGGCTCGCCCTCCACCAATGGCTCGAGCGGTTCGAGTTCGGGAGGGGGGAGTTGGGATGCTTCGGTCATCTTGGTCTCCGGCTAACGGGCAACTACAGCTCCTCGATGCGCGCTGCGCGATCGCGTTGGAGCAGCGCTTCGATGACCGGTTCGAGCGGGCCTTCGAGGGTCTGTTCGAGGTTGAAGTTCTGGTTGAGGCGGTGGTCGGTGAGGCGGTTCTGCGGGAAGTTGTAGGTGCGGATCCGGCTGCTGCGGTCCCCGGTGCCGACCTGCTCGCGCCGTTCGCGCGCGCGCTCGGCGTCGCGCTTGCTCTGCTCCATCTCGTACAGCTTCGCGCGCAGCAGCTTGAGCGCTTTCTGCCGGTTCTTGAGCTGGCTGCGCTCCTCGCGGCAGAAGACGACGAGGCCGGACGGCTTGTGCCAGATGCGCACCGCGGTCGCGACCTTGTTCACGTTCTGGCCGCCCGGCCCGCCGGCGAGCGTTGCCTGGAACTCCAGGTCCTGCTCGCGGATCTCGACCTCGACTTCCTCCGCCTCGGGCAGCACGGCGACCGTCGCGGCGGACGTGTGCACGCGCCCCTGGGTCTCGGTCTCCGGCACGCGCTGCACGCGGTGCCCGCCGCTCTCGAAGCGCATGATGTTGAACACGCCTTCGCCCTCGATCGAGAACACGACTTCCTTCAGCCCGCCGAGGTCGGAAGGCGACTCGCTGATCAGGTCCGTTTTCCAGCCCTGGCGCGCGGCGAAGCGCTGGTAGATCTGGAACAGGTCGCGCGCGAACAGCGCCGCCTCCTCGCCGCCGGTGCCGGCGCGGATCTCGACGATCGCGCTGCGGCTGCCGTCGCCGCTCTGCGCGATCAGCATGTCGAGCAGCGCGTCGGCCGCGGCGCGCGCGCGCTCCTCCAGGGCCGGCAGCTCGCTGCGCGCCAGCTCGGCCAGCTCGCGGTCGCCGCTGCGGTCGGCGGCGAGCGCACGGTGCTGGGCGATGTCCTCCTCCAGCCTGCGCAGTGCCTCGTACGCGCTGGTCACCCGGCGCAGCGTCCCGAGTTCGCGCTGGAGCGGAGCGACGCGATCGGCTCGCAAGTTCGGATCGGAGACCATCGCGATCAGCTCTTGTTCGCGTGCCGCCATCTTGTCGAGCTTGGCCTGCACGCGCGGGCGGAGGAACTCGCTCATGAGCAACGTGCCGGGACCGGCGCGGGTTCAACCGTCGCGTCGGCCGGCAGCGCGGCGGAGCTCAGTGAGTGCGACAACAACCGGACATCCGCTCCGACGAGGGCCACGCGGCCGCGTGGCGCGCCGGCGAGGACCAGCCCCCGGATCCGAACGCTCAGGAGGCGCCGCCGGTCGAGGCCGGCGTCTTCTGGTAGCGGCGGCGGAACTTGTCGACGCGGCCCGCCGTGTCGACGAACTTCTGTGCCCCGGTGAAGAACGGGTGGCACTGATTGCAGATGTCGACCTTGATCTGCGGCTGGGTCGACCGCGTGGTGAACGTGTTGCCGCACGCACACGACACCTGGCAGACGACGTACTTGGGGTGGATTTCGGCTTTCATTGGGTGGCCTCGCTGGCCCCGGGCGGGAACGGGGGCGGGAAGGATAGGGAGAAAGGCGACACGATCAAGGCGGACCGCTGCCCGCCGCGGCGAGGAGGCGGCGGACCGCGGCGACCGACAGGCCGATGACGGTGTCCAGTTCGCCGTCGACCAGCGTGCAGAACCGGCCGGCGGCGCCCTGGATGCCGTAGGCACCGGCCTTGTCCTGCCACTCGTCCTCGTCGAGGTAGGCCTCGATCGCCACGGCATCGAGCGCGGCGATCGCGACGCGCGCCGTGGTCAGTTCGCGCGCGGCGACCCCGGTCCCCGGGTGACGGCGGACACAGTGCGCGGTGTGGACCGCGTGCACGCGCCCGGCGAGCGCGCGCAGCATCGCGCGCGCCTCGGCGCGGTCGCGCGGCTTGCCCAGTTCGACGCCGTCGAGGTCGACGACCGTGTCGACCCCGAGCACGATGCCCGCGGGCGCCCCCTCCGGCACGCGCGCGCCCACGCACTTGCTCGCCGCGCGGCGCATCGCGACTTCCGCGGGCGGCCCCGCACCGTCCGGCTCGTCCCCTGGCGGCACGCACTCGAACGGGATCCGCGCCGCGGCGAGGAGGTCGCGGCGGCGCGGCGAGGTCGACGCGAGGTAGAGCCGCATGCGGCGGCGCGGCTCAGCGCGTCACCGCCGGCCGCTGGGCGCGAGGCGGACGAGCAGGCACGCGGGTGACAGCGGCGGCGTGGTCCGCACCTCGGGGCCGTCGGGACCGACGTCGAGCGGCAAGCCGCCGAACGGACGCAGCAGCTCGCGCACCTTGCTGACGAATGCCTCGACGTGCGGCTGCTTGCAGTCCAGGCCGAGGCGCTGCTGCACGCGCTGCGTCGAGCGCTCGGAGAACAGCAGCTCCTCGAACGACAGGATGCGCTGGATAAATCGCGCCGCCTCGGACTTGATCGCGACCGCGCGCTGCAGGAACGCGTTGCGGTCGCTGACCTGCGCCTCCCGCAGAAACTCGAGCGTGACGTCGTTCTGTTCGTTGTAGATCTGGCGCACGGCCTGCACGAGCTGGTCGCAGCGCTCGAACAGGTTCGGGGCCGGGATGTCGGACAGGATCGCCTCGAGCTCGAACGCCTCGGTGAGGCGGAACTCGTTGCGGTCGACGAAATTGGTGCGGATGCGGTATCGCGCCGCCTGACCCCAGCCGCACGGGCCGCCCGAGGCGATCGCGATGTGGATCAGCGCCTCGACCAGATCGGTCGGCTTGGGCTCCTGCGGTGGCTGCAACCCGCCGACGACCGTCGCCAGCTCCTCGATCGTCGCCTCCAGGTTCTTGGCGGTCGGCTCGATCGGGGCGCGCGGGTCGAGCGGCTTGTCGGCGGCCGCCGCCTTGCCCTTCTTCTTGGCGTCGGACGGTGCCACGGCGCGCCGTCAGCCCTTCGTGCCCGCGTCCTCGGTCTTCGGCTTGGTGCGGGCCTTGGCGTTCTTCTTCTTGGGCGGCGTCCAGGGCTTCGCGACCCGCTTGCGCGGCTTGCGCGGCTTGCGCGCGGGCAGCGCGATGCCTGACTTCTTGATCAGCGACACGACCGTCTCGCTCGGCTTCGCCCCCACCGAGAGCCAGTACTTCACGCGCTCGGCGTTGAGCTTGAACTGCTCCGCCTCGCGCGGCTGCTTGGGCAGGTAGAAGCCGAGGGTCTCGATGATCCGGCCGTCGCGCTTGGCGCGCGAGTCGGCGGCGACGACACGGAAGGTGGGATGGTTCAAGCGGCCGAACCGCTTGAGACGGAGTGCGACTGCCAAGGGGTGCTCCAGTACGAGGGGTGCCGGGATGAGCCCGTCGCGGGCCGTAGCCGGGACCGGGTGTCCGACGCTCCGAGCGAGGGACTGGCCAGGCGAAAGGGCGGAGGAGTAGAGCAACGCGCCCGCGCGCCGGCAAGACTCGTCTCGCGACCGTTGCGCGAGCGGGTGGCTCGGCAGGCCGGGAGCCGCGGCAGTCTCAGCGCCGGCGGCCGCCGCGGCCGCCCAGGAAGTCGCGCAGCCCGCCCGGGGTGTTGCGCTTGGGCGCCGGGCCGCCGGGCATGCCCAGGCCTCCCATCCCGCCCAGGCCGCCCATCCCCCCCATGCCGCCCATGCCGCCCAATCCGCCGAGGCCGCCGGGGAGGCCGCCCTTGCTGATCTGCTGCATCGCCTTCTGCATCATCTTGAAGTTCTTGATCAGCTCGTTGACCGCGGCCAGGTCGTTGCCGCTGCCGGCGGCGATGCGGCGCCGTCGCTGGACGTCGAGCAGGTCGGGATCGCGGCGCTCGCGCGGGGTCATCGACTGGATGACCGCCTCGACGCGCTTGAAGTGCTTGTCGTCGAGGTCCACCTCCTTCAGCGCCGCGCCGACGCCGGGCAGCATGCCGAGCACCTTCTTCAGCGGCCCGAGCCGGCGGATCATCTGCATCTGGCCGAGGAAGTCCTCGAAGTCGAACTTGCCGCGCGCCATCTTGCGCGCAGCCTTCTCGGCCTCCTTGGCGTCAATGACCTCCTGGGCCTTCTCGACCAGGCCGACGACGTCGCCCATGCCCAGGATCCGCCCGGCCATGCGCGCCGGGTCGAACTCTTCCAGGTCGTCGGGCTTCTCTCCGACGCCGGCGAACAGGATCGGCCGGCCAGTGACCTTCTTGATCGACAGCGCCGCGCCGCCGCGCGCGTCGCCGTCGACCTTGGTGAGGATCACGCCCCAGATCGGCAGGCGGCGGTGGAACTCCAGCGCGGAGTTGACCGCGTCCTGGCCGAGCATCGAGTCGCACACCAGCAGGACGCCGTGCGGCTGGCACTTGGCGTGGATCTCCTGCAGTTCGGTCATCAGCTCGTCGTCGACGTGCAGGCGACCGGCGGTATCGAGGATGACGACGTCGTGGATGTCCCGCTTGGCGACCTCGATGCCGCGCTGGCACACGAGGGGCGGCCGCGCTCCCGGCCCTTCGGCGTAGACCTTGATGCCGAGCTGCTTGCCGAGCGTGACGAGCTGGTCGACCGCGGCCGGCCGCTGCAGGTCGGCGGCGACCAGCAACGGGTTCTTCTTCTTCTTGCGCCGCAGCCACAGGGCGAGCTTGGCGCACGTCGTCGTCTTCCCCGAGCCCTGCAGGCCGGCCAGCATCAGGATCAGCGGCCCCTTGTCCGCGACCGGCAGCTCGGTCGCCGTGCCGCCGAGCAGGTCGGTCAGCGCGTCGTGGAAGACCTTGATGAACTGCTGGCCGGGATCGACCGACTTGATGACGTCCTGGCCGAGCGCGCGCGCCTTGACGTCCTGGATGAACTCCTTCGCGACCTTGAAGTTGACGTCCGCCTCGAGCAGTGCCTGACGGACCGCCTTGATCCCTTCCTCGATGTTGGCCTCGGTGAGCGTCTTGTTGCCGACGATCGAGCGGTACGCGGCGCCGAGAGCGTTGGCGAGGGAGTCGAACACGGCGCGCAGGGTAGTCCGCCGCGGCGGCCGGCGGAAGGCTCACGGCGCCGGCGCGTGCAGGCGGCGCGCCTCACCGCCCGAGACAAGACAGCCGAGCTGCCGGCGTCCGGAGCCCGGCCGCGCGGCGGTCGGACGCCCGCCTGATCCGCACGTTGGAAAAGCGGTGCAGCAGCGGGCTGGACAGGCCGCCCGCGCCCGGGGGTGTGGCAGTCGGGTGTGCATCGCCCCGCCGACCCCGAGCCCTTGCGACGGGCACTAACCCTCGCTCACCCGCTCGATGTCGGCGCCGATGTGCTGCAGCTTCTGCTCGATCCGCTCGTAGCCGCGGTCGATGTGGTACACGCGCCGGACCTCGGTCTGACCGCGCGCGACGAGACCGGCCACCACGAGACCGGCGGACGCGCGCAGGTCGCTCGCCATCACCGGCGCGCCGGTGAGCTGCTCGGTGCCCTCGATGATCGCGCTCGGGCCCTCGCGCCGGATGCGCGCGCCGAGGCGGACCAGCTCGGAGGCGTGGATGAACCGCTCGGGATAGACCTTCTCGGTGATCACCGACACGCCGTCGGCGCGCGCCATGAGCGCCATGAACTGCGCCTGCAGGTCGGTCGGGAAGCCGGGGTAGGGCAAGGTCGTGATGTCGACGGACGTGATCCGCCCGTGCCGGGTCGGGACGTTGCGCACCCAGGTGTCACCGACCTCGAGCTGCGCGCCGGCGGCCTGCAGGCGGTCGATCACGCACCACATGTGGTCGGGGCGGATCCCCGCGACCGTGACGTTCGAGTTGGTCGCGACCGCGCCGCACAGGAAGGTGCCGGCCTCGATCCGGTCGGGGATCACCGTCCACTCACAGCCGTGCAGCCGGTCCACGCCTTCGACGACCAGGCAGTGGCTGCCGATGCCGCTGATCTTCGCGCCGCAGGCGTTGAGGAAGTGGCACAGGTCCTGCACCTCCGGCTCCATCGCCGCGTGCTCGATCCAGGTCTTGCCCTTGGCGAGCGTCGCAGCCATCACGACGTTGGCGGTGCCGAGCACGGTGCAGCCCTGGTGGCCGCCGAGGTAGACGACGCCGCCGCGCACGGGCCCCGACGCGGTCAGGTAGCCGTCGTTCTGGTCGATGCGCGCCCCGATCGCGCGCAGCCCCTTGATGTGCAAGTCGACCGGACGGTGCCCGATCACGCAGCCGCCGGGGTAGCTCACCCTGCCGGTGCCGCGCCGCGCCCACAGCGGGCCGAGCACGACGAACGACGCGCGCATGGTGCGCACGAGGTCGTAGGGGGCGTCGCGGATCGTCTTGTCGACCGCCTCCAGCTCGAGGTCGCCGTTGGCGGCGCGGTGCGAACGCACGCCCAGGAGCTGCAGGATCCGGAGCAGGTTGTCGATGTCGGTGAGCCGCGGCACGTTCTTCAGCCGCACGACGCCATCGACCATCAAGACGGCGGCGAGGATCGGCAGCGCAGCGTTCTTGCTGCCGGAGATCTGCACGACACCGCCGAGCTCGCGCCCGCCCTTGACGCGGATTCTGTCCACGAGGCCCCTCCCGGAGCTGCACGAACGAAGAGAGCAGAGAGAGAAACGCCTCCGCCGGCGCGAAGGCGCTGACCGTGGCGCGCAACGTAGCGGTGGCGGAGCGCAAAGCAACCTCGGTGCTCGGCCGGCGCGGGGCGGCAGGGTAGCCTCCGCCTCCACCGATGTCGGGTGATTCCCTGCGCATCCTGCTCGTCGCGCACGGCTTCCCGCCGGAGAGCTGCGGCGGGGTGGAGCAGCACGTCAGCGGACTCGCGCGCGCGCTGGCGGCGCGCGGCCACGCCGTGCACGTCTACGCGCGCACCGCACACGGCACCGCGTTCGGCCTCACCGACGGCACCACCGAAGCCGGCCTGGTCGCGGTGACCCGGGTCGCATACCGCTTCGAGGACGTCGCCGACCTCGACGGCCTCTACCGCAATGCGGCGCTCGACGAGGCCTTCGGCCGATTCCTCGCCGCGCACGGTCCGTTCGACGTCGCCCACGTCCACCACCTCACCGGCCTGTCGCTCGGCGTGCTCGACCGCCTGCGCGCCGCCGGCGTGCGCACGGTGCTCACCCTGCACGACTACTGGTTGATGTGTCCGCGCGGGCAGATGTGGCACCGGCGCGGCGAGCCGTGCGCCGCGGTCGAAGCGGCGCGCTGTGCGGAGTGCCTCGCGACGCCGTTCGGCCCCTGGCTCGGCGCACGGCCGCACGAGACGGTCGCGCGCCTGCACGCACGCGCGCGCGAGGCGCTCGCGCTGCCCGACGTCCTGGTCGCGCCGTCGGCACACGCGATCCCGCCGTTCGTCGCCCTCGGCGTGCCGGCCGAGCGGATCGCGGTCGTCGACAACGCGGTCGACGTCGAACATCTCGCCGCCGTGCCCGAACTCGCGCCACGCCTTCCGGGCGAGCCGCTGCGCGTCGGCTACCTCGGCACGCTCATCCCGAGCAAGGGCCTCGACGTCCTGATCGACGCCCTGCAGACCCTGCCGCCGGGCACCGCCACCCTCACCGTCGCCGGCAACGTCGTGCCCTACCACGGCGACGAAGGGTTCGTGACCCGGGCGTTCGGTCGCCTCCGGCCGACCGACCGCGTCCTCTACCGCGGCCCGTACCAGACCGCCGACCTGCCAGCCCTGCTGGAGCCGCTCGACTGCGTCGTGGCACCGGCCCTCTGGGCGGAGGCGTTCGGCCTCACCCCGCGCGAGGCGCTGGCCGCCGGCCGGCCGGCGATCGTCAGCCGGATCGGCGGCCTCGCCGACGCGGTACGGCACGGAGTCGACGGCTTCGTCGTCGAACCGGGCGACCGCGTCGGACTCGCTGCCGCGCTCGCCGAGCTGGCCGCCGACCCGGGGCTCGCGGCCCGCCTGGGCCGGCAGGGGCGCGCGCGACCGCGCGGCTTCGCCGAGATGAGCGAGGACCTGCTCGCGATCTACCGCGGTGCCGCGGGTGCTGCGGTGCCGCGCCCGTCCGTCGGGTGAGTTGTGCGCCCGCGCCGCGTACCCGACAACTGCGCCCCGCGGCAGATCCCGTGCCGCGCTTGATCGGCTTGCGGGCGCTGGCTACCGTTTCGCACCCTTTTCGTTCCGCCTGCGGGGCGTCCACGACCTGGCGCCACGCACCCGCTGCCGGCGACCGGGACGCCGCACGACCAATCTCGTCACAGGATCAGCAGATGACGGACCTTGGCAATCCGAACGCCACCCTGGATCGGCCGCCGATGGAGCTGCTCGCCGACCGCATCGATTACGAGACGCTGAGCGACTTCCGCAAGTCGGCGTTCCGCACGATGCAGCAGCTCGAGCGCCTGCGCGACTGGGTCGACGGTCCGGAGGCGAGCGGCGCCCGGCGTGGGCTCGCGCTGTGGGTCCTCGGCCGGCACAAGGACGCGGTGCCGGAGCTGCAGAAGGAGGCGAACAACCCGGTGGTCGCGAACTGCCTGGCGCGCAGCCTGTGCGAGCTGGGCCGGCTCGACGAGGCCGAGAAGGTGCTGACCCAGGCGGGCAGTGACCCGCACCAGGCGGCGACGATGCTGGAGATCCTCGACCGGCGCGGCGACCCCGACAAGCTGCTGGCCGCGCTGGAGAAGAACGCCGGCGTGCTGACGCCCGCGGACGCCGCGTACTACCGCGGCCGCGCGCACGAACAGCGCTTCGAGGCGGAGGCGGCGATCGCCGCGTATGACGACGCGCTGCGCCACGACCCGACGCACACGCAGGCCCTGTTCCGCCTCGCGCTGAACGTCGACCTGCGCGGCGAGGACGAGGAGGCGCGCGAGCTGTACGAGCGCAGCCTGATGAACCCGCCGGTCAACCTGGCCTGCGTGGTCAACCTCGGCATCCTGTACGAGGACGCCGGCAACTACCGGCGCGCCATGCAGTGCTTCGACCTCGCCCTGCAGTGCGACCCGACGAACCCCCGCGCCCGGCTCTACCGGCGCGACGCGTCGGCCGCGCTCAACATGTACTACGACGAGGACCAGGAGCGCCGGGAGGACAAGCGCAACAAGATCCTGCGCACGCCGATCAACGACTTCGAGCTGTCGGTGCGCAGCAGGAACTGCCTCGCGAAGATGAACATCCGCACGCTCGGCGACCTGGTGAAGAAGACCGAGGCCGAGCTGCTCAGCTACAAGAACTTCGGCGAGACCTCGCTGAACGAGATCAAGGAGAGCCTGCGCAGCAAGGGCCTGCGCCTGGGCATGACCGTCGCGGAGCTGTCCGGCCGCGACTTCGGCGTGCCCGAGGCGCCGCCGCTGTCGCCCGAGGAGGCGCCGGATCCGAACAGCCCCGACCCCGCCCGCCGGCCGGTCACCGAGCTCGACCTGTCGGTGCGCAGCCGGCGCATCGTCGACCTGCTCAAGATCCGCACGATCGGCGACCTGGCCAACAAGACCGAGGCCGAGCTGCTCGCCTGCCCGAACTTCGGCCAGACCTCGCTGAACGAGATCAAGACCAAGCTCGACGAGCTCGGCCTGTCGCTGCGCGGCTGACCGCCCGGCCCGGCGGCGCGCTGCCATGTACGACCACATCGTCGGCGAGGTCGTCGAGGCCCAGCCGGCGCGCGCCGTCCTGCGCGCGCACGGCGTCGGTTACGAGCTGAAGGTCCCGGTCCGCGCCGCGCGCGAACTGCGCGTCGGCTCCGAAGCGACCTTGTTCACGATCCTGCACGTGGTCGACGGCATGCCGACCCTGCTCGGTTTCGCGACCCGCGCCGAGCGCGACCTGGCACGCCGCTTGATGACCGTGTCCGGCGTCGGCCCGTCGGTGTGCCTCGCCGTGCTCAGCACCTACTCCGCGGAAGATGTCGTCGGCGCGATCCTGGCCGGCGATGCGCACAGCCTGCGCCGGGTGCGCGGGGTGGGCAGCAAGCTCGCCGAGCGGCTGTGCCTGGAGCTGCGCGACGCGATGGCGCGCTTCGAGCTGCGCCCGTCCGCGGAGCCGCGCGTCGTGCCGCTGCCGCGCGCGACCGAGGACGCGATCGCCGGCCTCGTCGTCCTCGGCTACGGCGAGAAGGAGGCGCGCGCCAAGGTCGCGAAGGTGATCGCCGACCGCGGGCGCGAGCAGACGACCGAAGAGATCATGCGCGCGGTGCTGCAGAGCTGAGGCGCACCGGCCTCACCCCGCGGCGGCGCGCCCGCGCTCGTGCCGCGCGAGCGCGACGAGCAGCAGGTTGACGTCCGCCGGCGTGACCCCGCACAGCCGCGCAGCCTCGCCCACGGTGAGCGGCGCGCGCCGGCGCAGCACCTCGCGCGCCTCGTGCGACAGGCCGGGCAGCGCGTCGTAGTCGAACCCGGGCGGGATCGCGCGGCCTTCCATCCGGCGCATGCGCGCCACCTCGGACGCCTGGCGCGCGACGTAG
>Ga0079224_100013735_pt1 | contig 11290 bp, 10 predicted proteins | sample Stecom2015_FD_80414 | JGI IMG/M metagenome (GOLD analysis project Ga0079224, IMG submission 80414) | Agricultural soil microbial communities from Utah to study Nitrogen management - Steer compost 2015 | ecosystem: Environmental > Terrestrial > Soil > Agricultural land | place: USA: Utah...
GGCAAACTGCGTGGGCCGGTTCGTCCGCCGCTAGGACGCGGGCGCAACCGGCTCGCGAAGCACGTCGAGGAGCCAGCCGTACGGCGAAAGATAGCAAGGTGGATTGATCGGCCACCTCTCGATCTGCAAGGCGCTCGATTTCTCGGGCACCACCCCACCCCGACACAGCGACAAGCTTCGGAAGCCCAAGCGGCGCACCAGCTCTTTGGTCGAGTCCAAAGACGGGTAAGCGCGCCCGAACGGGACCGCGAAGTGAGCGGGTTTCTGGCCCGCGCGTTCGATCAAATCATCGCGCGAGCGCCGCAGCTCTTCTTCGGCCTCCTCGGGCGTCGCCGTCGCCAGATTGATGTGCGTTACCGTGTGGGCGCCGACGTCGTGGCCGGCGGCGATGAGCTGTCTGACCTGATCCCAGGTCATCCAGCGGCTGCGCAGGTTCGCGCTTGCGTCCCAAGGCGCCTGCGTCTCGGAGCCGACGAAACCCGTCGTCACGAAGAACGTGGCATGCAGGCGCCACCGATTCAGCACGTCGAGCGCAAGCTCGGCGTTGTCCGCATATCCGTCGTCGAACGTGATGCTCAACTCGCCATTCAAGTCGGAGGCACTGTCGAGCTGCTGCACGACCTGGGTGAGAGGCACCGTCGACATGTGACGGGCGAAGAAGCGGCAATAGGCCTCGAAGTCCTCGACGCTGCAGCGCAGGGCTCCATCGGAACGTTCCTTCGTGATCGAATGAAAGGCAACGACGATCGCTCGCCCGCGCAGGAGCCGCTTGTGAATACCCAGCCCAACCAGAATCCGTCCCAGAATGTCTTTCACTAAGATACGCAAGGCCGCTCCCCTCGCCTTGCGCACATTCTTGGTCGCGTGCATTGCTATGTACTCGTCAAGCCCCGCACTTTCTCCACCATGCGCTCCACGCTTTTTTCGATGAGGTCGAACACTCGCGCGTACTCCGATTGATGATGACCGTAGGGATCGCGCAGCACCTCGAAGTTGTCGCTCAAGAAAGAGCTCATCAGCACGACAGGCACGTTGTGCATCCGACAGCGCGAACGCACCGCCAACGCGTGCCGCAGCTCCAACGCAACGACGACGTCTCCCTCCGCGAGTTGAACATCCTCCCAGCGCGTCGTTCGATGCGGCATCATGTCCCGCTCGCGTCGCCCCGCCTCGCGAACAGCCGTGTCATCCGCCGGCAGACCGGTGTCGGTGTCTATGCCGCACGATATCGCCTGCAAGCCTCGCTGTCGCGCCACGAACTCGGCGTAGGGGCTGCGACAAATATTGCCGGTGCACACGAACACGATGCGCTTGCAGCGACGCCACTGCTCGGCATCATCCAACCGAAAGAATCCGCCGAGGAGTGCGGCACGCTCAATCCAGGAAGAAAACCGTCGACGGAGACCTAGGCCTAGCATTTAGTTAACTGTGCGCTCGTACAATCAATGGATTATAGAGGGCATGTTAGAGTGCCTACCATGGCCCTGAGTACCGTACCGAGATACGTGAACCAGGTCTCATCGAATTTGCGCAGAACAACAGCGAAGCCTTGCAAAACGCGCCTCTTGCCATCGTCCTGGACGGGAACCAGCGATCCGCTCTGGCCACGGTCAGATCATTGGGACGGCGCGGGATCCCAGTTGCAGTCGCCGAAGCGGAGCCGCGTCCGCTCGCAGCCTCCTCAAAGTATTGCAAGACCGCGCTGGAATGCCCGGATCCTGCCCAGTCACCCGACGCCTACGTGCAGTGGCTGCACGACCTGAATGTCAAAAATTCCGGCGCCGTGCTCATGCCGATGACGGACGTGACCACCCCGCTCGTGATGCGGGCACTGCCGCGCCTGACGCAGCTCAAGACCGCCCTGCCCTCCCTGTCCGCCTATGAGACCGCGTCGGACAAATTCCGTCTGCACGAGCTCGCACAACGAGTCGGTGTGCGGGTCCCGGCCACTCGGCTCGTGTCGCGAAGCACCGCATCGACCGTACAGCCTGAGGACTTTCGATTTCCGGTCGTCGTGAAGCCGCGCCAATCGGCGATGCGCCTGGAAAGCGGCACGGTCAAGCGGGGAGTCAGCTATGCGTTCAGTGCGAGCGAGCTCAAAGAGATCATTGATCGGTCGCTGCTCGATGAATCCGATGAGCTATTGCTGCAGGAATACGTGACAGGCCGCGGCGCCGGCGTATTCGGGCTGTTCGCGCATGGAGAGCCTCAGTTCTTCTTCGCCCATCGCCGAATACGGGAGCGCCCGCCGAGCGGCGGCGTGAGCGTGTTGAGTGAGAGCGTCAGCCTGCCCGAGGAAGGAATCGAAGCGGCGAAGCGCTTGCTTGCCCCACTGAATTGGCACGGCGTTGCGATGATCGAGTTCAAGGTGGACGAGCAAGGCCGCTACTGGCTGATCGAGATCAACGCAAGGCTATGGGGCTCGCTGCAACTGGCCGTCGACAGCGGCGCCGACTTCCCGTGGTTTCTCTATCAGCTCGCGACCGCCGGAAAGACGTCTGCGACGCAGCACTACGCCGTCGGGCGCAAGCTCCGCTGGTGGTTGGGCGATCTCGACAGCCTATACCTGGGCCTGCGCGGTCGCGATTCTCTGGCGCGCAAGCTACGAGCCCTCGCCCAATTCGCGCTGCCCTGGCAACCTGGACTGCGCTACGAGTTCCTGCGATGGAGCGATCCCCTGCCGGCGCTCGCCGCCCTGCGCCAGTACACGCAGGCCCTACTTGGGCAACGCAAGTCGATCTGAACATGCCGACCAGCCCCAGCAACGCGCCAGCAGTAATGCATCTCATCGACACCGGCGGACCCGGTGGCGCCGAAACCGTGTTCGCTCAACTCGCCGCGCGCATCGGCAAGGGCCGTCTGCGTCCACTGACCGTCGTGCCGCGCGAGCACTGGCTCTCGGGTTACTTGCGTACACTCGGGTTGGAGCCTTACATCATCGACGCTCGCGGCTCGCTGAACGTGCCGTATCTTCGCTCGCTGCTGCGACTGGCGCGGCAGCACGAAATCAAGTTGATTCATACGCACTTGCTCGGCTCGGCGGTCTACGGCGCGCTGCTCGGTATGCTCACGCGTACGCCGGTGATCGCCGTCTTCCATGGCCCCACGGATCTGCGAGCCCCCGGTAAGCTCGCTGCCTTCAAGCGCTGGCTGATCAAGCGAGGCTGCTCGGCGATCGTCGCCGTCTCGACCAGCACTCGCGACGCGCTGCTGTCGTTCGGACTGGCGCCGCAGTCCATTACGCTGATCCAGAATGGCGTCGACACCGAAGTGTATTCCCCGGGTCGCGACGACGAGCTTCGCCGCGAGCTCGGACTCACGGACGATGATGTATTGATCGCAGCCGTCGGCAACATCAGAACGCCCAAGGCGTACGACGTTCTGCTCGATACGGCGGCTCGCGTGCTCGAGCGCGCGCCGAACGCGTTCTTCGCGGTGATCGGCGAAGGAAGCGAGAGTCAGCTCGCCCCGCTACTCGAGCAATGCCGCCGCTTGGGCATCGAGGCGCGCTTCCGCTTTCTCGGGTTTAAAAAGAGCACTGCGGCCCTGTTCCGCAACTTCGACATCTTCGTGTCGAGCTCGCGATCCGAAGGCCTGTCGCTCTCCTTCCTCGAAGCGATGGCCACAGGACGCCCGATCGTGGCCACGCGCAGTGGCGGGCCCCAGGAAGTCATCCTCGATGGCGTGAACGGCTTGCTGGTCCCGACCGAAGACGCGCCGGCGCTCGCGGATGCTCTTCTGCGCGTCGTACAGGATCGGCAACTCAGGGAGCGCCTCGGCCTTGCCGCTCGCGAGCGCGTCGTCGAAGCGTTCAGCCTGCAAGCGACGATCGCCAAGTATCAGGCGCTGTACGATCGCCTGATCCCGTCCTGAGCGCCCCGAGGCCGCTCGCTCAACCGACTCCGGCGAGCCGCGCGATGAACGAGGCGGGCGTAGACGAGACATCGTCGTGCACGCCCACGCGGTTCAACAAGTGCTTGTCGCTTGCCGCGGTGTTCCAGCTCCGCGCCGTCGTGACTGCACCCGAATAGTGCCGACGCACCAACTCCAAGGCCTCAGGCGACACATCGCCGTTTGGATAGCAGAAGGTTCGTGGCGGTGTGCCGAGCTGCTCAGCGATGACCTCGCGTGAAGCGACGATCTCGTCGCGCAACTGCTCTGCGTCTCGGACCTTCGTCAAGCGCTGATGGCGTCGCGTGTGCGAGCCGAATCTGACCAGTCCCGAGCGGTGCGCTTCCCGGATCTCATCCCAGCTCATCAGGTCACGCTCGGCAGGCGCGGGATTCGCTGCCTCTCGCAGCGCATCCAGCATCTCTTCGTCCGAGCGCGAGCCCTTGCAGCGGTTGATGATCGCGTCGATGTGCGCCGCGCTTCCTCGCGCCAACCCTGCCCGTGCCGTTTCCTCGATCACCGCCTGTAGCCACGCAGGGAGCCTTGCGGTGTCGGCCTGCGATCCCGACGCGACGAGCTTGGCAAGCGCATTCGGCCAGAAGGAATAGCTACTGCCGACGAGATCCGAAACCAGATAGACCGTCGCGGGCACGCCGAGACGTTCGAGCACGGGGAACGCGTATTGATAATTGTCGCGCCAACCGTCGTCGAACGTCACTGCGCACGCATGTCGCGGCAGCGGGCGATTCTCGGCGAGTGCATCGAGCCAATCGTCCAGATGCACGAGCTCGAAATGCTTGCGCAGCAGATGCATGTGCATTTCGAACGTTTCCGGCGACACATACATGCCCGGCTGCTCGGTCGCGCGGTCTGGATGCGTGTGCGGCAGCACACGGTGGTACATCATCACGACCAGCGAGGGCGCGCGCCAACGCCAGAGGAAGGGCGCCACGGTCCCAGCCAGTTGCTGTGCGGGCGCCTTGAGCAAGCGCTTCACGCTCACCATGGCAAGCTCGGGCTGATGATCGGACCGATGAGGTTGGTCACGCCGACAGGCAGTCGTTGCCAGATGCCGGTTGCCAAACGCATCGCGCGACTCTCCGACATGGGCTGCGCCTGTGCCGACGGGTTTCGATCCCAACGGTGCCAATGGAGCTGGACAGGCTCTGCACCCCACTGCTTCTTGAATCGATAGGTGCCGCTGTCCTTGCTCGAGCGGCCGAAGTCGAAAGAAGTGCACCCACGCTGGATTGCGAAGGACAGCACTTCCCAGTAGAGCTTCATATTGAGCCCGACACTTTTCGCCGCCGCCAGGCAGGAGGCCCAGGGAATCTCGGCACGCCCCTCATGGATCACCAAGAAACCGGCCGCCGAAGGCGCACCGCTCAGATCGACAGCGATGATTGCCGTCTGTTCGGGAAACCGCTCGAGAATCGCGCGAAAGAACCGCTTCGGGTAGACGGGCGTACCCAGGTCTCGCATGTTGTGCGCGAACACGTGGTAGAAGTCATCGAGCAGCTCGATGCCGCCGGTGCGCACCGCCGTCTTCTCGCGCTCGGCGCGCTTGACTTGCGAACGCAGCTTCGAGCCCAGCTGCTTGCCGAGCAGCTCCATGTTTGCAGGAAGCTGCAGGATCATCGTGACCTTGTCCGTGCGGCACTCCCAGTTCTCCGCATCCGGATTGACGTCGCGCAGCTCGAGATATGAGCAGCCGAGATCGCGCGCGATATCCCGAGCCTTCGACATCAGCGCGTTTCGGACCTCGCTCGTCGGCGCAAGCGCCCCGCCGTAGTTGAAGAACGGGAGGGACGTCGCGAAGTCGCCCAGGAGACTGCGCTGCCTTACGAGCGGAAGCACACCGACGAGCCGCCCGCTCGCGTCGCGCGCTTCGATGAAGAAGGTCTGATGCCCGAAGACATCCCGGGGCAGCGACACCCAGCCGCTTTGAAAATAGACCGCCGCGCCGCGTTGCGAACGGACGAAGTCGTCCCAGTCATTCGACGGGGTTGCAGACACCGCGAGTGTCGCAGGCGACACCCGCTCCGGCACGGACGCAGGCATCATTGCGCGAATGCACTCTGCGCGGGAGCGACCCAGCCGCCCTCCTCCGCGCGCAGCAACTGCTGCGAGCGAAGGACTTCACGCACCGGTGCGAAGCGGAACTCGCCGATCAGCCGGCGCAATCGCTGCTCGCAGCGACCGAGATTCGTGTAGTGGCGGAACCGCGAGAGCAGCGTCGTTTTGATTCGCGGCTGCTGCGGATCCACCTCCCAAGGATGCAGATAGAAGATAAACGGACGGCCGAGATCACGATTGAGCTTGCTCAATCCGGCACGCGTCAACCAATAGGGCAACAGGCGAAAGTAACCGCCGCCCGAAACCGGCAAGCGCGCACCGAACATCGGTGCGGTCGACATGGGAAACTCGACGATGCTGGCACCCTTCGGGGTATCGATCCTGGACGGCACCTGCGGCGCGTCCGGGATCCCGTAAACGTCGTGGCGAATCGGGAAGATGCTCGAGTCGTAGATGAAACCCGCTTCGTGCAGGATGTCGAGCGCCCATAGCGATTGCCGCGTGATGGAGTAAGTCGAGGCGCGGTAACCCAGCACCCGCTCCCCGATGATGTCTTCCAGCAAGGCCTTCGATTCGTAGGTCTCCGAGGAGAACTCCTGTGGCGTCTGCTGGAACACGAGCCGATGGCTCATGCCGTGGCTCGCGACCTCGTGGCCGCGCCGATGAATCTCGCGGATCAGATCCGGACTACGGCGGGCAACCCAGCCCAACACGAAGAACGTCGCGCGTATCTGAGCTTCATCGAACAGATCCAACAAGCGCCTCGTGCTGCGCTCCGCGCGATACTCCATCCGATCCCAATTGGAGCGATCGATCGAATTGGCCAACGCGGCGACATGGAAATAGTCTTCCACATCGACAGTCATGGCATTCACGATCGGCGAGTCAGAGCGCGTCAAAAGTCGAATCCTCGATGCGAACCCGAGTTAGGGTGCGAAAGGCGCTGTCGATGCGGTCAGTACGAAGACTTCTGCGATGCTGCGTCGATTGCGAACTGCGGTGCGAGCGGCGCGCTGCGAGGCGTGCCGTAGGCATAGACGAGGGCGACCCAGATCCGGTTCTCGTCGTAGTCGCCATCGACAAGGTCGCTTTCGCGATCGAAATACTGGTAGCTAAAGTCGATCGAAGTCGAGCTCGACCAGCGCCATCGCAGGCTCAGACTCGCGGCCAGATCCTTGTAGTCGCCCCCGGGTTGGTCAAAGTCAGCCTCGGTATGCATTGCATCAACGGACAGGCTCGTGCGCGCCGACAAATCACGCCGGATTTGACCCCAGACAGTCCTGAGCGTCTGGTTGAATATCGGATTGCTCTCGTACTCCTGATCCACCCAATTGACGCTCAACGACAGACCCGTGCGCCGGCGCACGAAATTCCAACCGAGCGTGGCGTAGTCGTTGACGAAGGGAATGACTGTCTGGATCCCCTGTACCGTGCCCAAGCTGACGCCTGCGCCTTGCGCTGCGGCGAACGCGCTGGCCGAGTTCCGAAATTCGCGCCCGGCCGCGAACGTCAGTGTCGAGGCTCCAGAGAGACGCCGCGCAACATCGAGTCGCAGCAGCAAGCCATCCTCCGCTTCCCCGGCATCGCTATCGATCTCGGTGTATCCCACGTCGAAGGTCAAATGCGTGCGCGCTCCCTCCGCGTAGTAGCTGACAAAGGCTTCCCGCTGATCGTAGTCCGCATCGAGTGCCGCTTCGTCGTACTCGATAGTCTGAGCCCGAGCGTTCAAGGAAATATTGCTCGAGGCGGACAGCAGCCGAATGAGCGAGAGCTCGCCGGAGACGCCATCGGAGTCGAACGGCCGATCCTCGTATGTCGTGAGCGTGTACCGCCCGCCCAGACGCAGCTGCGTCTGCGAGCCGAATCCGAGAAACACATCCGGGCCCGTCGTGAGGACGTTGACGTTCTCGCGATTGTCGGGCGTCACCGGCGCGAACGGATCGCTCAACACCTGGCCGTAGGCGTCCGATACCACCCACTCGAAACGCTGCGGGATGAAACCGAAACGCGCATCGCCGATGAAGTTGCCGACTACTTCGGAGTCATACGTGTCGTCGAAGTAATGGAAATACGCGACGTCGCCGACGAGATCCGCCTGCAAACGCGGTCCGCGTTGATCGAGCGAAAAGTTCAGGCCGAGTTGCCCGATATCCTCGCTGATCTGATCGGCAGAGGTACGGCGAATGTTGTCGCTGTGCCCGTAACCGGCCTGCGCCTCATATGCGAACTCCGCGTGCGCGCTCATGCTCATCGCCAATGCGACGCAGACGCCGATACGCACGTAGCTGCGATCGATGCTCATTGAAACCCCATCGTTGTTTTCTTATGCAGTGGTCGTAGCGTTGTCTGACGGCACATCGCCGTACGACCCATACCCGTAGTAGCCGCCCGATGGCGGCGTGCTGCTCTGGTTGAGAATGAGGCTGATCGGCTTGCCGTCGCCGATCGCGTCGATCGCATCCAGCACGGCCCGTTGCAGCGTAGCCTCCGCGCGAACCACCAGTACGACCTGTCCCATGCTGGCGACCAGCGCGCGCGACTCCGTCGACAGGAGCAGCGGAGGAGAATCGAACAACACGATTCGACGGCCATGCGCGGGCGCCAGCTGCGCGACGACCTGCTCCATGCGTTCGCTCGCGAGGAGCTCCGTCGCCATCGGTGTCTGCGTACCGGCGGACATGACGGTCAACCCTGGAACATCGGTGCGCAGGATGACCGACTCGGGCGCGAGATTGCTATCGGTCAATAGGTCGAGCAGCCCGCGCTCGTTATGCATGCCAAGCAGTCGGCTGACGTGCGGCTTGGCGACATCGGCGTCCGCGAGCAGGACCTCGATGTCCTTCTCCATGGCCATGCTCAATGCCAGATTGATGCTGGTGAACGTCTTGCCTTCTTCGGGCAGCGCGCTCGACAACATGATGGCGCAGCCATTGACGAGCGGCGAACCGGTCTTGCCGAGCGCCGCCGAGATGAGCGGTCGCTTGATCTGCTGATACTGACTCGCGATCAGGCGCTCCAGGTTCCGCGGCGGCAGCAGCTCCTTCTTTCGCAGTGCTTCCCGGTCGATGCGGATGATGCGCGAGGGCGGCTCTACGACTCGCTCCTGACCATCTGCGGTGACGCTTCGCTGAGGAGCGACGCTGCGGTTCGGAAGCGATACGGCGCTCTCGCGCGCAAGCACCGGTGCGGCGACTCCTGGGCTCGATGCACCCGGTGTTTGCTTGGTTTCTTGCAGCTTCTTGAGCGCGCGCTCTACCAGACTCATGCCGACCTCACGCGCTGGCGCCCAGCGGGATTCGAATACCCATGCGATTCATTTGCAGCACGACCACGCCGACGATACATAGCGCGACGACCGCGGCGGCGTAACGCCAATAAGTGCGCTTGCGATCGCGCGCGACTCGATCGAGCCACGTCATGCTGACCACGCCGAGAACCTGCAGACCGGTCACTTCCGCCAGGCCGCGCGCGGAGGAGAACACCGGCTGGAGGTAGTGCAGCGCGAACGCGACGCCCACGCCGACACCCATCGCAGCCATCAGGATCGCCACGACCAATATGGACCGCTTCGGAGAGATCGGCTTGAAGGCCGCCGTGGGCGGCTCGATGATCTCGAACTTCACCGCGCCGCTCGAGCTTGCTTCCTCGCCGAGGCGAGATTTCTCGAGACGTTCGACCAGGGCCGTGTAGTTCGCGCGGGTCACGTCGTAGTCGCGATTGAGCCGAGCAAACTCCGCCTCCACTTGCGGCATGGTGTCGAGCATCTTGCGCAGCTCTTCGACCTTGTGCTGGTGGTCGGCGATTTGGCGCCGCAACGACGCAATTTCCACCTCGGTCTTGTTCAACTCGAGCTGGATGCTCTGATAGACGGGATTCGCACTCGCGCCGCTGGCGGCTGCCGCGTTCGGATCGCCCCGGCGCAGCGCTTCGAGCTCGGCTTCGCGCCTCGCCTTCAGCTGCTCGAGCGTCTCGCGCATCGCGATCACGTCGGGGTGCTTGTCCGTGAAGCGCAGCAGCAGGTCGTCCAGGCGCGCTTGCGCTTCCTTGATGCGCGAGAGCGTGTCACCGCCCTGGCCGCCCGTTCCGCCCTGACTGGTAAATCCTGCCGCCGCCGCGATAGGCGCCTCGCCTCGAAGCTGCCGCTGCAGCTCATCGCGCCGCGAGACGGCCACGGACAACTTCGATTGCAGGTCAGTGACCGCGTCCATGCTGGCCTGCAATCGCTGGAAGTAGCCGCCCTGCTCCGTCGGCATCAAGCCGACATTCTTGGTCTTGAAATCGGCGAGGCGGTCCTCCGCCTCACGCAGCCGTTGCTCGAGCTCGCGGATCTGACTTTCGAGGAATCGTTGCGCGTGTTCCGATCCAGTCCGCTTGCCGCCGAGCGTGTTCTCGATCAGCCGTGTCTGCAGGATCTCGACGACGCGCAGGGCCCGCTCGCGCGATACGTCGCGGTACTGAATCGAGTAGATACTGCCGGCGTCGGGATCGAGGACATCGGGTCGGCCTCCGGCCGAGCGCACGCCGACATCGATGCGGTTGCGCATGTCGTTGAGAATTCGCAGTCGCTGCTGGGGGCTCATGGTGCGCACGTCGAGCAGTCCGACTTCTTGCGCCACCGGCTCGAGCTGCGGACCCGACAGCAATGATTGCCGCACAAGATTGAGCTGGGCGACGACGTCCTGCTCGATCACAATGCCCTGCAGGACCGGTTTGAGGGCGGTCTTGGTGTCGACGAAGATGCGAGTATTCGCCTGATAGACATCGGGCAAGGTGAACAAGGCGAGCCAGCCGACGAGCGCGACCGTCCACGCGGCCAGCAGCGCCCAGCGGCGAAACCGCCACATGCCGCGGGCATACTCAAGGACCTGCTCAAGTATCTCTTGCATGGCTAGAAGCGCGACTCCGGCACCACGACGATGTCGCCCGGCTGTAAGGGGATGTTCTGGCGCATATCACCGTCGTTGACCAATGCGGAAAGCTTGACTTTGATCTCCCGTGTCTTCCCGTTCTCCGTCCGCACGACCTTGGCACGATTACCCGCCGCGAACGGCCCCAACCCGCCCACGGCGAGAATTGCATCGAGCACCGTGAGCCCATCGCGGTAGGCAATGGATTGAGGCTGTGCGACCTGGCCGATCACTTTCACCTGGCTGAACACGCTGGCCGGTTGCGTGACGATCACGTTGACCTGCGGAGAGCGCACGTATTCGGCCAAGACCTTTTCGATGTCGCTCGCAAGGACCGAAGGAGTCTTGCCCACGGCGACCATATCTCGCACGAGCGGTGTCGTGATCTTGCCGTCCGGGCGCACCGGAATCGTCAC
>Ga0079224_100013736_pt1 | contig 11290 bp, 11 predicted proteins | sample Stecom2015_FD_80414 | JGI IMG/M metagenome (GOLD analysis project Ga0079224, IMG submission 80414) | Agricultural soil microbial communities from Utah to study Nitrogen management - Steer compost 2015 | ecosystem: Environmental > Terrestrial > Soil > Agricultural land | place: USA: Utah...
AACGGGTCGGTGGCCCGGCTGGCCTTCGGGGTGCGCGCCGCCGCGCGGGTGCGCCGGTGGATCCGCGAGGGCGCCTTCGACGTGCTGCACGTGCACGAGCCGGCCGCGCCCAGCCTGTCCCTGCTGGCCTGCTGGGTGGCGGAGGGCCCGATCGTGGCGACCTTCCACACCTCCAACCCGCGGTCCAGGGCGATGGTCGCCTCGGCCGCGGCCCTGCGCACCGCGCTGGAGAAGATCAGCGGGCGGATCGCGGTCTCCGAGGCGGCCCGCCGCACCCTGGTGGAGCACCTCGGCGGCGACGCGGTGCTCATCCCCAACGGGGTGGCGGTGCACCGCTACGCCGGCGCCGATCCGCTGCCCGGCTGGCCGGGGGAGGGCGGCGCCATCGGCTTCCTGGGCCGTCTGGACGAGCCGCGCAAGGGCCTGGGCGTGCTGCTGGACGCGTTCGCGCTGCTCGGCCCGGAGCGCCCCGGGCTGCGGCTGCTGCTGGCCGGTCCGGGCGACGCCGAGGCGGCCGCCGCGCGGCTGCCCGCGGAGCTGCGGTCCCGGGTGGTCCCGCTGGGCCGGGTCTCCGAGCAGGACAAGGCGCGCGCCTACCGCTCGGTGGACGTGTTCTGCGCGCCCAACCTCGGCGGGGAGAGCTTCGGCATCGTGCTCACCGAGGCGATGTCGGCCGGAGCCCCGGTGCTGGCCAGCGACATCCCGGCGTTCCGCAGCGTGCTGGCCGGCGGTGCGGCCGGGGAGCTGTTCCCGGTCGGCCGGGCCGACGCGCTGGCCTCCCGGGCCGCCGCCCTGCTGGACGACCCGGCGCGGCGCTCCGCGCTGTCCGCGGCGGCCCGCCGCGCGGTGCGCGCCTACGACTGGGAGACCGTCGCCGCGGACGTGGCCCGGGTGTACGAGACGGTGCTGCCGCCGGGGGCCGCGGCCGGGCCGGTCACGGTCGGCGGCGAGGGGGCGCGCTAGGCGATGGCGGAATGGGTCTCCGCGGCCAGCACGCTGCTGGCGCTGCTGGTCATGGTCTCGTTCTACGTCTCGTGGCGGGCCGGCCGGCTGGACCGGCTGCACACCAGGGTGGAGACCGCGCACGCCGCGCTGCGGGCCGCGCTGAACCGGCGTTCGGCGGTGGTGGTCGAGCTGGCCGCGGTCGGCGGGCTGGAGCCGGCCTCCGCGGTGCTGCTCGCGGAGGCGGCCGGCACCGCGCACCGGGCCTGGGCCGACGGCGAGGACACCATCGGCGGCGTGCCCGCGCGGGTCCGGGCCGAGCGGGAGCTGGCCGAGAGCGACCTGTCCCGGGCGCTGCGCGTGGTGGTGGAGCGGACCGACCTGGATCCGGGGGTGCGCGCCGAGGTGGACGCGGCGGCCAAGCGGGTGCTGCTGGCCCGCCGGTTCTACAACGATGCGGTCGCCCAGACCCGCCAGGCCCGCGCCAGCCGCCTGGTCCGGCTGTTCCGGCTGGCCGGCCGGGCCGGGCTGCCGGAGTTCTTCGAGATGGACGACGAGCCCCCGGCGCCGCCCCCGGGCTGAGCCGAGCCCGGACCGGGCGAACGTGACGTGCCTGACAGAGTGGCACAACAGGCCTGCAGATCATGCCGATATGTCCTGAAGCGGGCGAGTCGCCGTGAACTAGCATGGGAGCCGGGACCGAAGCCGGCGGCGCGCCGCGTCGCCGCCGGGCGTCCGTCAGCACACGCATCCTCCGCGCACGCGCCGACACCGCCTGCGCTTTCGAACATGGAGTCCACCACCGTGGCCAACACCGCTGAGAACACCGCCGAGAAGACGGTCGGCACCACCCGCGTGAAGCGCGGGATGGCAGAGCAGCTCAAGAACGGCGTGATCATGGACGTGGTCACCCCGGAGCAGGCGAAGATCGCCGAGGACGCCGGCGCCGTGGCGGTCATGGCCCTGGAGCGGGTGCCCGCCGACATCCGCAAGGACGGCGGGGTCGCGCGGATGTCCGACCCCGACATGATCGACGGCATCATCGAGGCCGTCTCCATCCCCGTCATGGCCAAGGCCCGGATCGGCCACTTCGTCGAGGCCCAGGTCCTGCAGTCGCTCGGGGTCGACTTCATCGACGAGTCGGAGGTCCTCACCCCGGCCGACGAGGCCTACCACATCGACAAGTGGGCGTTCACCGTCCCGTTCGTCTGCGGCGCCACCAACATCGGCGAGGCGCTGCGCCGCATCGCCGAGGGCGCGGCGATGATCCGCTCCAAGGGCGAGGCCGGCACCGGCAACGTCGTCGAGGCCACCCGGCACATGCGCTCGATCCGCTCTGAGATCAAGCGGCTGGGCACCCTGGACGAGGCCGAGCTGTTCGGCGCCGCCAAGGAGATGCGCGCCCCCTACGAGATCGTCAAGGAGGTCGCCGAGCTCGGCAAGCTCCCGGTGCCGCTGTTCTCCGCCGGCGGTGTGGCCACCCCGGCCGACGCGGCCCTGATGCGCCAGCTGGGCGCGGAGAGCGTCTTCGTCGGCTCGGGCATCTTCAAGTCCGGCGACCCGGCCAAGCGCGCCGACGCGATCGTCCAGGCCACCCTGCACTACCAGGACCCGGGCGTGATCGCCAAGGTCTCCCGCGGCCTGGGCGAGGCGATGGTCGGCATCAACCTGGACGAGCTGGACGAGTCGCAGCGCTACGCCGGGCGCGGCTGGTAGCCTCACCCGCCGTTCCCCCCGCGTTCCCCGCCGACCGCGGCCGGCACCGGCCGCGGTCGGCGCATCCCGTGAGCAGCCAACAGCAGCGAGGTCGACGCTTGTCCGCACAACCCGTCATCGGCGTGCTCGCCCTGCAGGGCGACACCGAGGAGCACCTGCGCGTCCTGCGCGGGATCGGCGCCACCGCGGTGCCCGTCACCGCCCCCGGCGAGCTCGACCAGGTCCAGGGCCTGGTCCTGCCCGGCGGCGAGTCGACCACCATGTCCAAGCTGGCGGTCCGCTACGGCCTGCTGGACCCGCTGCGCAAGCGCGTCCGGGCCGGCCTCCCGGTCTACGGCACCTGCGCGGGCATGATCCTGCTCGCCGACCGTATCCTGGACGGCACCGCCGACCAGTGCACCGTCGGCGGCATCGACATGACGGTGCGGCGCAACGCCTTCGGCCGGCAGACCGAGTCCTTCGAGGGCGCGGTCGACATCGACGGGGTGGACGGCGGCCCGGTGGACGCGGTGTTCATCCGGGCTCCCTGGGTGGAGTCGGTCGGCGCCGAGGTGAGCGTGCTCGGGCGGCTCCCCGCGGACGGCGGGGCTGCCGGTAGGATCGTCGCGGTACGACAGGGGAGCCTGCTGGCCACCTCATTCCATCCCGAGCTCACCGGGGACGCGCGTATCCACCGACTCTTCGTCGACATCGTGAAAGGAACGGCATGAGCGGCCACTCCAAGTGGGCCACCACCAAGCACAAGAAAGCCGCCATCGACGCCAAGCGAGGCAAGCTCTTCGCCAAGCTGATCAAGAACGTCGAGGTGGCCGCGCGCACCGGAGGTGGCGACCCGGACGGCAATCCCACCCTCTACGACGCCATCCAGAAGGCTCGGAAGAACTCGGTCCCGCTGGACAACATCGAGCGCGCCCGCAAGCGCGGCTCCGGTGAGGAGGCCGGCGGCGCCGACTGGCAGACCATCATGTACGAGGGCTACGCCCCCGGCGGCGTCGCGCTCCTGGTGGAGTGCCTGACCGACAACCGCAACCGCGCCGCCTCCGAGGTGCGCGTCGCGGTCACCCGCAACGGCGGCAACATGGCCGACGCCGGCTCGGTGTCCTACCTGTTCAACCGGAAGGGCGTGGTGATCGTCCCCAAGGAGGGCACCACCGAGGACGACGTCACCCTGGCCGCCCTGGAGGCCGGCGCCGAGGACGTCAACGACCTCGGCGAGTCCTGGGAGGTGGTCAGCGAGGCCGGCGACCTGGTCGCGGTCCGCACCGCCCTGCAGGAGGCCGGCATCGACTACGAGTCCGCCGAGACCTCCTTCCTGCCCAGCATGGAGGTCCCGCTGGGCGAGGAGGACGCCAAGAAGGTGCTGCGCGTGGTCGACGCGCTGGAGGACTCCGACGACGTGCAGAACGTCTTCACCAACGCCGACATCTCCGACGAGGTGATGGAGAAGATCGGCTGAGACCCGCAGAGCAGTGCGGCACGGCACGGCCCTGCCACCGGCGCGGTGGCGGGGCCGCCGTCGTATAGGGTCGGTACCCTGCGAACGGGCGTTCGAGGAGGGGGTACGAGGTGCGGGTGCTGGGGATCGACCCCGGGCTGACCCGGTGCGGGGTCGGCGTGGTCGAGGGCGCCGTGGGGCGGCAGCTCGCCCTGCTCGGCGCCGACGCGATCCGCACCGGGCACGAAACCGACCTCCCGCTGCGGCTGCTCGGCATCGAGCAGGGCATCGAGGAGTGGCTGGACGCCTACCGGCCCAACGCCGTCGCGGTGGAGCGGGTCTTCGCCCAGCACAACCTGAGCACCGTGATGGGCACCGCGCAGGCCAGCGGGATCGCCATGGTGTGCGCCGCGCGCCGCGGCCTGCCGGTGGCGCTGCACACCCCCAGCGAGGCCAAGGCCGCCATCACCGGCAGCGGCCGCGCCGACAAGGCGCAGATGGGCGCCATGGTGGCGCGCATCCTCCGGCTGGACGGGCCGCCGAAGCCGGCCGACGCCGCGGACGCCGTCGCACTGGCCATCTGCCACATCTGGCGCGGCGGGGCCCAGGACCGGGTCGCCCGCGCCACCCGGGAATTCGCCCGCAAGGTCGAGCTGGCCCGCGCCGCGCGCGGGCAGGGGAGGGGTCCGCGCCCGTGATCGCGTTCCTGACCGGCCGGGTCGCCGGCCGCGGCGGCGGCAGCGCCGTCATCGATGTCGGCGGGGTGGGCATGACGGTGCTGTGCACCCCCGCCACCCTGGCCCGGCTCCGGGTGGGGGAGACCGCCACCGTCGCCACCTCGCTGGTGGTCCGGGAGGACTCGCTCACCCTCTACGGCTTCGCCGACGCCGACGAGCGGGACGTCTTCGAGCGGCTGCAGACCGCATCCGGGGTTGGCCCCCGGCTGGCCCTGGCGATGCTGGCGGTGCACACCCCCGAGGCGCTGCGCAAGGCCGTCGCCGCGGAGGACACCGCCGCGCTCACCGCCGTCCCCGGCATCGGCCGCAAGGGCGCCCAGCGCATCGTGCTGGAGCTGCGCGACAAGCTCGGCGAGCCGGTCGGCGCGGCGGACGGCCCCGCCGGCGCCGCACCGCAGGCGCCGGCGCACTGGCGCCCGCAGGTGGTGGCCGGCCTGACCGGCCTGGGCTGGTCGGCCCGGGACGCCGAGGCGGCCGCGGACGCGGTGGCCCCCCAGGCCGGAGAGGAACCCGACGTCGCGGCGCTGCTCCGCGCCGCGCTGCGTACGCTGAGCAGGGCCTGACCCCAGGAGAAGGAGCCACCGACCCCTCATGGACGACCACGAGCGCGGCATCGTCTCCCCCGGCGCCGACCTGGAGGAGCGGGACCTGGAAGGCGCGCTCCGCCCGCGCCTGCTGGCGGACTTCGTCGGCCAGGACCGCGTCCGCGAGCAGCTCTCCCTGGTGCTCAACGGCGCGCGCAACCGCGGCCGGGCCCCGGACCACATCCTGATGTCCGGCGGCCCCGGCCTGGGCAAGACCACCCTGGCCATGATCGTCGCCGCCGAGCTGGGCGCGCCGCTGCGGATCACCTCCGGGCCGGCCATCGAGCGCTCCGGCGACCTGGCCGCGGTGCTGTCCACCCTGCAGGAGGGCGAGGTGCTCTTCCTGGACGAGATCCACCGGATGGCCCGCCCGGCCGAGGAGATGCTCTACGTCGCGATGGAGGACTTCCGGGTCGACGTGATGGTCGGCAAGGGGCCCGGGGCCACCGCCATCCCGCTGGACATCGCCCCGTTCACCCTGGTCGGCGCCACCACCCGGGCCGGGCTGCTGCCCGCCCCGCTGCGCGACCGGTTCGGCTTCACCGCGCACATGGACTTCTACGCCGCGGCCGACCTGGAGCTCATCGTGCGCCGCTCGGCGCGGCTGCTCGGCGTCGAGCTGGAGGACGACGCGGCGGCCGAGGTGGCGCGCCGCTCCCGGGGCACGCCGCGGATCGCCAACAGGCTGCTGCGCCGGGTCCGCGACTACGCCGAGGTGCGCGGGGACGGCCGGCTCGACCTGCGGGTGGCCCGCGCCGCGCTGGCCCTCTACGAGGTCGACGAGCGCGGCCTGGACCGGCTGGACCGCGCGGTGCTGGACGCGCTGCTGCGCCGGTTCCGCGGCGGCCCGGTGGGACTGTCCACGCTGGCGGTGTCGGTGGGGGAGGAGCCGGAGACGGTCGAGGTGGTCGCCGAGCCGTTCCTGGTCCGCGCCGGCCTGATCGCCCGCACCCCGCGCGGCCGGGTCGCCACCCCCGAGGCCTGGGAGCACATGGGCGTCGAACCGCCCCCGGGCCCCACCCCCTGAGGCCGCTGACGGGAAAGTCCGCCCCAGCGCCGAGACCGTCGGTGCGGGGAGCGGGGGAACCTCCCGGGGCGCCGGGAGGGATAGGGTGGCCGGTGGGGAACGCGGGGGCGGACCCGTTCGTTCCCACTCGGCGTGACGCCGAGCCGCCGCCCCGCCCACGGCGCGGTGGCGGCCGCGAAATACACCAGGAAGGACGCCCCCGTGCAGGGCAACATCATTCTCGCCCAGTCCGCCGCGGCAGGCGGCGGCGCCATGCAGTCGATCCTGATGATCGGTCTGCTGGTGATCGTGTTCTGGCTGCTCATCATCCGGCCGCAGCAGCGGCGGCGCAAGCAGCAGATGGAAATGCAGAGCCGGCTGAGCCCCGGCCAGGAGGTGCTGACCCAGGCCGGTTTCTACGGCACCATCGTCGAGGTCCGCGACAGCGAGGTCGAGCTGGAGATCTCCCCCGGGTCGCGGATCCGCATCCTCAAGGCCGGCATCGCCGACGTCGTCCCCGAGCCGGGGGTCGGCGACGACACGCCGGTGGAGGACCGCCCGGACTTCCCCGGATCCGACTCCGACGGGTCCGGCGACAAGAAGTAGCCGCACCAGCGGCGACCGGGGTGCCGGCGGCGCGCGCATGCGCCGCCGGCACCCCGGCCCGCGAGCGGTACCGGCACCCCGCCCCACGAGCAGGAGAGAACGCACCGACATGCCCGCCGACGCAGACCTGGACGCCGTGATCAAGGCCGGGATCCGCGACATCCCCGACTTCCCCAGCGAAGGGGTGCTGTTCAAGGACATCACCCCGCTGCTGGCCGACCCGGTCTCGCTGCGCACGGTCGTCGCGGCCCTCGCCGACCCGCACCGCGCGGGCGGCGTCGACGCGGTGGTCGGCCTGGAGGCCCGCGGCTTCATCCTCGCCGCGCCGGTCGCCCTGGAGCTCGACGCGGGCTTCGTCCCGGTGCGCAAAGCCGGGAAACTGCCCGCCGAGACCTACCGCGAGTCCTATCATCTGGAGTACGGAACGGCGACCGTGGAGATGCACGTCGACGCGATCGCGCCGGGGGACCGGGTGCTCATCGTGGACGACGTCCTCGCCACCGGCGGCACCGGACGGGCCGCGGTGGACCTGGTCCGCAAGGCCGGTGGTACGGTCGTTGGATTCTCGGTCCTGCTGGAGCTCGGGTTCCTCAGCGGCCGTGGGAAACTGACCGACGTGGACGTCTCCGCGCTCACCGCCGCCTGACCCGCGCCGCGCACGCGGCCCGCCCGAAGGCCCTGACATGCGGCGATACCGCATGAACCGGGCATTAGACTTGCGGGCATACTCCACCGGCGCAGGTGCGTCGGTACCAGGTGAGCCGTTCGTGCACGAACAGGCCGGCGGGCCGCCGGCCGGGCGGGCGAACCCCCGCCCCGACGGCCCCCGGGACAGCCGCGGGAGGGATGCCCATGCAAGGCGAGGTGAAACCGACCGAGGCGGTCCTGGACCGGTCGCCGGAGCACGAGTCCTGTCCCACGGGCGCCGCGGCCGCCGCGGCGCCCGAGGAGTCCCAGGGGGCCGCGGAAGAGCGGGCGGGGCGGCAAGCGGCCCCGGAAACCCGTCCCAGTCCGTCCTCCAGCGTGCGCGTGCGCCGTAGGCTCGCGCGCCTCGGCGCCCAGCGGGGGGTGACCATGAACCCGGTCCTCGAACCACTGATCAAGACCGTCCGGGCGACGCATCCCAAGGTCGACGTGCGGCTGATCGAGCGGGCCTACGAGGTCGCCGCCCACTACCACCGCGACCAGAAGCGCAAGAGCGGCGACCCCTACATCACGCACCCGCTCGCGGTCGCCACCATCCTCGCCGAGCTGGGCATGCAGGAGCCCACCCTGGCGGCGGCGCTGCTGCACGACACCGTGGAGGACACCCCCTACACCCTGGACCAGCTCCGGGCCGACTTCGGCGACGAGATCGCCGAGCTGGTCGACGGCGTGACCAAGCTGGACAAGGTCAAGTACGGCGAGGCCACCCAGGCCGAGACGGTCCGCAAGATGGTCGTGGCGATGTCCCGCGACATCAAGGTCCTGGTGATCAAGCTCTGCGACCGGCTGCACAACATGCGCACCCTGCGCTACCTGCCGCAGGCCAAGCGGGAGAAGAAGGCCCGCGAGACGCTGGAGATCTTCGCCCCGCTCGCCCACCGCCTGGGCATGAACACCATCAAGTGGGAGCTGGAGGACCTCGCCTTCGCGACCATCTACCCCAAGCGCTTCGACGAGATCGCCCGGCTGGTCGCCGAGCGCGCCCCGCGCCGCGACATCTACCTGCAGGACGTCATCGAGGCGGTCTCCGCCGACCTGCGCGAGGCCAAGATCAAGGCCACGGTGCGCGGCCGGCCCAAGCACTACTACTCGATCTACCAGAAGATGATCGCCCGCAACTGCGGCTTCGACGAGATCTACGACCTCGTCGCGGTGCGGGTCCTGGTGGACAGCGTCCGCGACTGCTACGCGGCCCTCGGCACGATCCACGCGCGGTGGAACCCGGTCCCCGGCCGGTTCAAGGACTACATCGCGATGCCGAAGTTCAACATGTACCAGTCGCTGCACACCACGGTCATCGGCCCCTCCGGCAACCCGGTCGAGCTGCAGATCCGCACCCGCGCCATGCACCGGCGCGCCGAGTACGGCATCGCCGCGCACTGGAAGTACAAGGAGGACCGGGTCTCCGGCAAGGAGAGCGGCAAGACCAAGGGCGCCGGCGACATGGCCTGGCTGCGCCAGCTCATCGACTGGCAGCAGGAGACCAAGGACCCCGGCGAGTTCCTGGAGTCGCTCCGCTTCGACCTGTCGGCGCAGGAGGTCTTCGTCTTCACCCCGCAGGGCGACGTCATCTCGCTGCCGCAGGGCGCCACCCCGGTCGACTTCGCCTACGCGGTGCACACCGAGGTCGGCCACCACACCGTCGGCGCCCGGGTGAACGGCCGGCTCGTCTCGCTGGAGAGCGAGCTGAGCAACGGCGAGACGGTGGAGATCCTCACCTCCAAGGCGCCCGACGCCGGCCCGAGCCGGGACTGGCTCAACTTCGTGAAGAGCGCGCGGGCCCGCAACAAGATCCGGCAGTGGTTCACCAAGGAGCGCCGCGAGGCCGCGATCGAGCAGGGCAAGGACGCCATCGCCAAGGTGATGCGCAAGCAGGAGCTGCCGATCAAGCGGCTGTTCAGCGGCGAGGCGCTCATCGCGCTCGCCCGCGACCTGCGCTACTCCGACGTCGACGCGCTCTACGCCGCGGTGGGGGAGAACCACGTCAGCGCGCAGAGCGTGGTGCAGAAGCTGGTGGACTCGCTCGGCGGCATCGAGAGCGCCGAGGAGGACATCGCCGAGTCGGCGCTGCCCACCCAGGCCCCGCCGCGGCGCCGCCCGGCCGGCGGCTCCGGGGTGGTCGTCGAGGGCGACCCGGACGTGTGGGTCCGGCTCTCCCGCTGCTGCACCCCGGTGCCCGGCGACCCGATCGTCGGCTTCGTCACCCGCGGCAACGGGGTGTCGGTGCACCGCAGGGACTGCGTCAACACCCGGGCCCTGGACCCGGAGCGGATGGTCGACGTGGAGTGGCGCCCGGGGGAGTCCTCCATGTTCCTGGTCGCCCTGCAGGTGGAGGCGCTGGACCGCTCCCGGCTGCTCTCCGACATCACCCGGGTCCTCTCCGACCAGCACGTCAACATCCTGTCGGCGACCGTGCAGACCAGCAGGGACCGGGTCGCGCTGAGCCGGTTCACCTTCGAGATGGCCGACCCCACCCACCTGGGCCACGTGCTCAAGGCGGTACGCGGGGTGGACGGCGTCTACGACGTCTACCGGCTGAAGAACTGACCGCCGGCCCCGGCGGTCTCGGCGCCGCGGCCCCCGGAGCCCTCCGGCAGGGCCGCAACGCAGAGACCGGCGGGGGAGGGTGCTAGGCGTCCGGGCCGCGGACCGGCAGACTTCTGACATGAGGAAGTTCTCACTGGACGCGCTGGCCCGGCGGCACCTGGAGCAGGCGGCGGGCGCCGCGTCGGGGCGCAGCGCCGAGACCGTCTACGGCGGCCACGAGCGCACCCTGCGCCAGACGCTGATCGCGCTCACCGCCGGAAACGCGCTGGGCGACCACCCCAACCCCGGCGACGCCACGGTCGCGGTGCTCCGCGGCCGGGTGGAGCTGACCACCGAGACGGACTCCTGGGAGGGGCGCACCGGGGACATGCTCATCGTCCCCGAGGAGACGCACGGCCTGCGCGCCCTGGAGGACTCGGTGGTGCTGCTCAGCGTCGCCAAGACCTGACCGCCACCGGGGCCTCCCGCTCTCCGCCGGGGCGCTCCTCCCCGCCGGGCCGCCCGCCGGCGGTGGAGCCGGCCCGCGGCGAGGCCGGCCCGGGGTGCGGCGCTCCCGGCTGTCCGGTCGGGCCCGGGGCCGCTCCTGACCGCGCGTCCGGTGCCGGACCGCACGGCCGGCGGGCCGGACGGAAGCGGCAGGCGGGCCGGACGGAAGCGGCAGGCGGGGCCCGACACCGCCGTCACCGCCGAGGGGCTTCGCGGGACCGCAGATCTTCGGCGCCATCGGCCGCCCCGGCGGCGCTCACCGGCGCGGGCGAGCACTCCCGGACCGGCCGACGACCCCGAGATCAGCGGGTGGCCGGCGGCGGGCGGTGGCGGGCCGCGCGCCGCTCGGCCGCCGTCCTGTCCCGGCTGCGGGGAGCGGGTGGGGCTGCGGCGGGCGGGGTGCCGTCTTCGCCGACGCCGAACTCAGGGCCGTCGTCTTCGCCCGGCCCGCCGGAAGCGACCGCGCTCCCCGGGAGGCGGGAAGGGGCCGGGAAAAGACGCCGGGCCGGGGCTCGGCACGGGGCGG
>Ga0079224_100013737_pt1 | contig 11289 bp, 13 predicted proteins | sample Stecom2015_FD_80414 | JGI IMG/M metagenome (GOLD analysis project Ga0079224, IMG submission 80414) | Agricultural soil microbial communities from Utah to study Nitrogen management - Steer compost 2015 | ecosystem: Environmental > Terrestrial > Soil > Agricultural land | place: USA: Utah...
CAACTGCATTCAACGATTTTACTCCTGCACTTATGGGTTATTTTAAAAACATTCCCTTATTAGTCAAAAAATTTAGCTTGAGCTTTGGCGGTCAGTTGTAATGTTTTAGAACTTCTTTAGATTTTTAGGATTAAAATATGTTTTTTCCATGGAATATAAGATTGTAATGTTAAATTATTAAATATGATATCTAAGTAATGTGATTTGCCCCTATTTACTTACATAGCTAATTTTTAAGTTGTAATTTAGGGATTCACAAGTAAAGATAAAGAAAGTAAAAATTATGAAGAAAGGATTTCTAATAGACATGGATGGGGTTATATACGAAAATGACACCTTAATTCCAGGAGCTGATACTTTTATAAAAACTCTTCAAAAGGAAAAAATCCCATTTTTGTTTATGACAAACAATTCACAGCGTACACCTCTGGATACGGTTAATAAAGTCGCTAGAATGGGGATAGAAATTAGTGAAGAAAACGTTTACACCAGTGCCATGGCTACGGCTTATTTTTTATCATTTATGAATCCTAATGGTACCGCCTATGTGCTAGGAGAGGGTGGATTAATTACAAGTCTTCACCAACATGGATATACCCTAGTGAATCAAAATCCTGATTTTGTGGTTGTGGGTGAGGGTAGGAATTTTACTTTAGAAATGGTCAATAATGCTGTTGATATGATACTCTCTGGCGCAAAATTAATAGCGACCAATCTCGATCCTTCTCCTATGAAACAAGGCTGGTCCAATCTAGGGATTAAAGCTATTGTAGCTATGATTGAAGAGGCGACCAATAAGAAGGCATTTTCGGTTGGTAAACCAAGTCCAGTTATGATGCGTTCAGCAAGAAAATACCTGGGAATGGAAGCTAAAGAAACCATTATCATTGGCGATACAATGGATACGGATATTTTAGGAGGAATACAACTAGGATATACAACCATTCTAACCCTCTCCGGAGTATCTAAAAAGGCAGAATTAAACAATTACGCTTTTAAACCAGATATGATTATAAAATCTGTTGCCGAACTAGACTTAAAAAAGGTGCTTCAACTACAGTAACCACTTCGGGATGTTAAATTGCCTTAAATGCCAATAGAATTGTGGTAAATTTGGCTAACTTAAGGCCTATATGTTGAAACTGGAAAATTACTTAAAATCATGCAAGTCTTACTCTTTGGTATTACAAGGGAAATAACAAGTCTGGATGTCTTAGATATTCCCGCAAGTGAAAACTTGAAAGACGTAGGTCAATTAAAGGCATATTTAAAACAAAAATATCCTGACCTTGGTCGTTTGTCGTCTTTGGCCGTGGCAGTAAATAGCGCTTATGCTAATGAAGATGTTCAGATAACTTGCTCGGATGAACTAGCGCTTATACCACCTGTAAGTGGAGGGTGAACTAACAAATCTCCAGATAGAATGAGTCAACCAATTGGCAAAGTAGAAGAGAATTATGCTTATAGATAATCACAATAGAGTCATCAATTATTTAAGATTGGCCATAACCGATCGCTGTAATTTGCGTTGTAATTATTGTATGCCTGCCGAGGGTATTAATTTTGCAAAACACTCCGAGGTATTTTCCATAGAGGAGTTGTGTCAACTCAGTAGTATTATGGTTGACCAAGGTATAGATAAGATAAGACTAACTGGAGGAGAGCCTTTTGTTCGTAAGGATATAATGCAACTCTTCCGGCATTTGACCACATTAGAGGGACTCAAGGAGATATCTGTAACTACTAATGCCACTCTTATCGGACCGTATATCGATGAGCTGGAATCATTGGGGATTAAAGATGTCAACCTAAGTATGGATGCCATCACCAAGGAAACCTTTGAACGTATTACACGAAGAAAACAATTTGATATAGTATATGAGAATATGCTGCGACTCATTGAAAAGGACTTTAAACTTCGTATTAACTGCATTGTTCTTGAGGGACAAAATGAACAAGAAGTACTTTCCCTTTTAGAACTAACCAAATACCATAATGTATCGGTACGGTTCTTAGAAGAAATGCCATTTAATGGTGGGGTTAAATCGTTTAATAAAATTCGATGGGATTATAAAGCGATCTACAAATATATTTCGGAGCATTTCGATGGTATTCAGGAGTTAAAATCTCCGTCAACTTCCACAGCAATTAATTATAAAATCCCTGGTCACAAAGGCACTTTTGGAATAATTCCTTCATTTTCTCGCACCTTTTGTGGGAGCTGTAATCGCTTAAGGATTTCTGCTACAGGGGATGTGATTACCTGTTTATATGGAAAACCGCGAATGAATATTCGCGAGCTTTTAAGATCGGAAAATTCCACCGAAATGATTAGAACTGAAATTCAAAGAGCCATCGGTAGTAGATCCAAAACAGGTTTTGAGGAACAAAAACGCTATGACGGAGTGTTTCAAAATTCGATGACTTCGATCGGTGGCTAGTAAACTTATTTCATTAATTGAAACACAACAATGACTAAGCAACTCTCACATATTGATCAACAAGGGCAGGCCACTATGGTGGATGTTTCTGCCAAAGCTGTAAGTAGTAGGATAGCGGTAGCATCAGGGCTGGTTATTTTTCCCCAGGATGTATTTAATACCTTAAAACAAGAACAATTTAGCAATAAGAAAGGCAGTATTATCCAGACCGCTGTGATTGCCGGAATACAGGCGGTAAAAAAAACGGCAGATCTTATCCCTCTTTGTCATCAATTAGCCTTGTCTAAAATCCAGATCGATATTAAACCCAAGGAAAATAGCCTAGAAATAATCTGTACTGTAAAATGCAATGAGCGCACTGGAGTTGAAATGGAGGCTCTTACAGGTGTTTCAGTAAGTGCTCTTACCATCTATGACATGTGTAAAGCCTTGTCACATGAAATCGTAATTGACAGCATTCAACTCAACCACAAATCTGGAGGTAAAAGTGAATACAATCGCTAAACTCAATGCTCTAGTGCTCGCTGGGGGACAAAGTACTCGTATGGGAGTAGACAAAGGATTGCTTGAATACCACATCCAACCACAGCGATTTCATATCTACAACCTACTTAGGGAGTGTTGTGATATGGTTTATATGAGTATTCGAAAGGATCAACAAGAGCAGTTCTCATCCGATGTTAAGTGTGTTGTGGATCAAAATATTTACCCTGGCCCTTTTAACGGTATAATGAGCGCTTATCGAAAACATCCTGATCATGCATGGTTAGTGGTAGCTTGTGATATGCCATTGGTAGATTTACAGGCAATAAATAGACTTATTGATAAAAGAAATCCCTTGAGAGTAGCAACTACTTACAAAGCAATGGATAAAGCATTTCCGGAACCGCTTTTTGCCATATGGGAGCCTAAAGGCCTAAGTGCCGCTGAGGATTATTTAGAAAAAAAAATATCATGTTCGCCTGTTAAATTTTTAGCCGAGAACTTACCTGAAATTGTAAAGCCTTTACGCGATGAGGTTCTTGTCAATATTAACGATCAGGATCAATATCAGCATCTTCTAAAAAGAATTAAAGAAAAACCAGAATCGTAATGAATGCCAATAGATATATACGACAAACGACCTTAAAGGGATTTGGGGTAGAAGGACAGCGGAAACTTCAAAATTCGAGCGTGTTAGTTGTTGGGGCTGGAGGCTTAGGGGTTCCAGTGTTACAGTACCTCAATGCCATGGGTGTTGGAACTATAGGAATAGTAGAAAATGACAAGATCGAGCTCAGTAACCTACAACGACAACCTATATATGGTGAACAAGACATTGGGAAACCTAAAATAGAGGTTTCCATTAAAAAATTACAAGCTCAGAATTCAACCACAAAATTCCATAGCCATAATGAATTTCTAGGAACAGATAATGTTTTGGATATAGTAAAGTCCTATGATGTCATTGTGGATGCCACTGATAATTTTCCTACCAGATATTTAATCAGTGATGCCTGCGTAATTATAAATAAACCATTTGTTTATGGAGCTTTACATGCTTTTGAAGGGCAGGTCAGTGTGTTTAATTACAAATCTGGCCCCACCTATAGGTGTCTATTTCCAGAAATGCCAGGTAAAGGTGAGATGCCTGACTGTAATGTCAACGGGGTGCTAGGGATTTTGCCAGGAATTATTGGAAATTTTCAAGCTTTGGAGGTAATCAAGATCCTGACAGGAATAGGTCAGCCCTTATCTGGAAAACTATTGCTATACGATGGGTTGGTGCAAAAAATCCAACAGGTTAGTTTTGAGCCAAATTCGAAAAATCAAACACGTAAAACTTTGGAAGAGAATTATCAGCATATAAGCTGCCATCTAAGCGCGTCAGTTACCGCGGAGCAGTTTGAGAAGATTCTTCACAATCCTAAAAACTATCAACTGGTAGATGTAAGAAGCCCAGAGGAATTTAGAAACTTTCACCTTGAGGACTCCATAAATATTCCACTGCAAGAACTCTCCAATCGAACAGGTGAGGTAGATTTAAAAAGGACAGTTGTTTTGATATGTCAATCGGGAATACGAAGCGAAAAAGCATTAACCTATTTAAACCAACAGTTAGATGGCAAAATTTATCAGCTCGAGGGAGGATTAAATAATTACCCACAGGTATGGAAATAGCCACTGAATCACTCCTTTTATTGGCCATTTGTTTTTTTGTTATAGCTACCCTGTATTCCTCAGTAGGTTTTGGTGGTGGCAGTAGTTACTTAGCGATTCTTACTTTATTTGTAGGTAGTTTTTTTGTTATTAGATCACTTGCACTAGTTTGTAATTTGATGGTGGTCTCAACAAGTACCTACCTGTATTATAAAAATGGCCATTTTGAAATTAAGAAGTTTCTTCCTTTTGTGGCCGCTAGTATACCTCTAGCCTTTATAGGGGCATCTTTTAGGTTGGAGGAATACGTATTTTTCATTATTTTAGGGATCGCACTAATGACCTCTGCTATTTTATTACTGACCCAAAATGTAAGACGAAAAAAGAAAAATAAAGAACAGGCTATTAAAAGATATCCCATGTGGGTCACCGTGGCCTTAGGAGCTGGAATCGGTTTTCTCTCTGGACTAGTTGGAATTGGAGGTGGTATTTTCCTAGCACCAATATTAAATCATATGCGCTGGGATTTATCTATTAAAATTGCAGCTCTGGCAAGTTTCTTTATTTTGGTGAATTCTATTTCGGGGATAGCTGGTCTTGTGACCAATGACATGTTTGTTTTTCCATGGAAACTAGGACTAGTTTTATTGGGTGCGGTTTTACTTGGTGGACAGCTAGGAATACGGATCAGCCTACATAAATTAAGTGGGGCTGGAATCAAAATACTCACCGCTATCCTTGTTTTTATAGTTGGGCTAAGAGTATTACTAAATAATGGATTGGGGCTGATAAATTTTTAAACTTATGCAAAATGATATCTTATAAAGAAGCATTTGATATAGTACAGAGTTACATTCAAGACTTTGGTATTGAGAAAGTGCCATTTACCCGATCCTTAGGGAGGGTATTGGCCCAAGACATAAAGGCAGATCGTGACTTTCCTGCTTTTAACAGAGCTACCAAAGACGGTATTGCGATTTACTTTGATGACCTAGAACCCAGGAGTGAGTTTGAAATTGCAGGGACTGTTGCGGCTGGAACTCCTCAGATTTCGTTAAATGATACCAACCAATGCCTTGAAATCATGACAGGGGCTGTGGTGCCACAGGGTGCTGATACTGTGGTTATGTTTGAAGACATCCAAATTAACAATGGTGTTGCGACCCTTCAAACCGAGGTTCGAAAGGGACAAAATGTTCACTACAAAGGGAGTGATACCTCACAGGGTGATGTGATTATTCAAAAGGACACTAGAATTAGTGCCGCAGAAATTGGAATACTAGCAGCGGTAGGTTCAGTGGAGGTAGTGGTTAAAAAACTACCTGAGGTGTGTTTGATTTCAACCGGTAATGAGCTTGTGGCTGTACACGAAGTACCTGCTGCACATCAAATTAGAGAATCCAACATGCATACCCTGCACGCACTGTTAGCCTTACAAAAAATTGAGCCCAAACATCACCACTTTGATGATGATAAAGAAACTATTATTGCTTCATTAGATAGTTTGCTTAATAATAATAATGTTCTAATTATTAGTGGTGGAGTATCAAAAGGGAAATTCGATTATATCCCAGAGGCCATGGATCAATTAGGGGTACAGAAATGTTTTCATCGCGTGAATCAGAAGCCTGGAAAACCGTTTTGGTTCGGGATTTACCCAAAAACCAATACCTTGGTATTTTCGTTTCCTGGAAACCCTGTATCTACCTTTGTAAGTTATCATATATATTTTAAAACATGGTTGTACGGTTCTCTAGGTTTAAATCAGGCAGGACTTCAAGTGGTCTTAGGCCAAGCTATGGCTAATGAAACACTACTTACAGTTTTTAAAAATGTATATTTGAAAATAGAAAATGGCGTACACACTGTCTATGCTATTCAGGAGAATGGATCAGGTGATTTAATTAGCATGGGAAGAACAGATGGTTTTATTGTTCTGCCACCTCAAATTGAAAGTTTAGAAGAAGGAACGGTGGTGTATTTCTTCCCAACTAGAACATAAGAACTTACAGGTTGAAGTTATGATGTATGAATTTGAAAATATTATCACTGCTTACCAAAAGATTAATCGACAGGGCAAACCGTGTGTGTTAGCCACTGTAGTTGCTTTGGAAGGAACTTCCTATCGCAAGCCAGGAGTTCGGATGCTCATCGATATTGAAGGAAAAATGGTTGGTGCGGTAAGTGGGGGGTGTGTAGAAAAGGAAATTTACAGACAAAGTGATTCCGTTTTTAAAGACGGTATTCCTAAGGTGATGACTTATGATGGAAGGTTCCGATTAGGTTGTGAAGGAATCCTGTATATTCTAATTGAACCAATTAATTTATCACAAGCTTTTATTGAGACCTTTAGAAATGGTTTGGATCATCGCGAATCATTGCGTCTTAAAAGCTATTTTACAAAACAGGACCAACAATTAGATAAACGTTTTGGAACCGAGGTAATGTTTTCTAATGATACCAATTATGCCATCAATGATCAATTTAATACTTCTTCTGACTCCAACTCTGATGACTTGGATGTTTTCCAGCAAAACTTGCCTGCTGCATTAAGACTTGTGATCATTGGCGCTGAACACGATGCGGTACAACTTTGTAAATTCGCGACATTAAGCGGTTGGGAGGTCTGTGTGATTGCAACAGATTCTGATCCCAAAGAAATATCAAATTTTCCTGGCGCAAAAGCAGTTATCAATACTAGAGCAGAATTGTTTGACATGGACCTAATCGATGATCGAACAGCAGTCATGTTAATGACACACAGCTACTCTAAAGATTTAAAATACTTACTAAGGTTAGAACAAGGAATTACAATTCCTTACATAGGTCTTCTAGGACCAGCCAAGCGACGTGAGAGGATCCTAAGTGAGATCATGGAACATAGGCCACAGGTTTCTGAGGCATTTTTTGATTCTATTCACGGCCCTGCAGGTATAAATATCGGAGCTGAAACCCCTCAAGAAATTGCTGTTTCCATACTTTCAGAAATGCTTTCTGTTTACAGGCAACAACCGATCATTGCGTTAAAGGATAAAAAAGGAAGAATACATTCTTAAAAAAGTGTAAATGAAACCAAAAGTAGCCATAGTGATACTTGCAGCTGGAGCCTCTTCAAGAATGGGAGTTCCTAAACAATTAATGCCTTGGGGAAACGACTCACTTCTGAATCATGTCATTAGTACGGCCAGCACTTTGGGCCTTCAGTTACACATAATCCTCGGAGCTCATGGCGAGACTATAAGAAAAGAAATCCCTAAAATTAATAATGTACACCCTCATATAAACCCGCAGTGGAAAGAAGGTATTGGGAGTTCTATTGCTTTTGCTATTAGCACCTTAAAGAATCTAAAATTAGATGGAGTATTATTTTTATTAGGTGATCAACCTTTTGTCAGTACTGATTATCTTAAAGAAATAATCACACATTTTGAAAAAGATACTTCTGAAATAATAGTCTCAGAGTTTCATGGAAATCTTGGAGTGCCTGCCTTGTTTTCTTCAGAATACTTCAATGAGTTATCTACTTTACATGCTGATATTGGCGCAAAACTCATCATTAAAAAACACCAAAAAAAGGTGTTAAAGTTAAACGCAGAACCACACGTGAGGGACATCGACACCTTAGAAGATTATCAAAAAGCGCATCAAGTTATGTTTGGTAAATAAGTTAAAAGCAGATGTAATCCTGCAGCTAGTACGGCTCCGATAATAGGACCAATGATAGGGATCCAAGCGTAATGCCAATTACTACTTCCTTTTCCCTTAATAGGTAATATAGCATGAACAATCCTGGGGCCTAAATCACGGGCAGGATTGATGGCGTAGCCAGTAGTTCCTCCAAGAGAAAGACCGATCACCCAAACAATAAACGCAACTGGCAAGGCTCCTATAGATCCCAAACCAATAGGGGTTTGTGATGAATCGCCAATGACAGGATCTGTAAAATAAAAAATCACAAATATCAAAACAAAAGTGCCTATGATTTCGCTAATTAGGTTGCTTGTCTTATTTGGTAATGCTGGTATGGTGCAGAATGTAGCTAACTTTAAAACAGGGTCAGGAGTTTCTAGATAATGATCCCTGTAAATTAAAGCAACCGTAGAGGCTCCTAACATGGCTCCTATCATCTGGGCTATTATATAAAAAGGGACCAAAACCCATTCTAAAAGCCCAGCTGTTGCTAGGCCAATACTTACCGCGGGATTTATATGTGCACCACTGTAGGGCGTTGCAATGACCACCCCAGTAAATACCGCTAAGGCCCATGCTGTGCAAATGACCATCCATCCTGAATCATGCCCTTTTGTTTTGTTTAATACTACATTGGCAACGACCCCATTACCGAGAAGAATGAGCATAAAGGTGCCAATAATTTCTGCTATGAAAGCTGTCATAATAGTCTTATTTAATTAGGGTTTGTCCAATAATTTGTGGTCTGTACTGCTTTTTTCCAAGACTCTAATTGTTTTTCAACATTGCTGTCTTGCTCAGGTGAATACGTTTTGTCAACCTTCCATTTTTGTATAATATCATTTTGATCCTTCCAAAACCCAACTCCTAGGCCTGCTAAATATGCCGCTCCTAAGGCTGTTACCTCTGTTGTTTTCGATTTTATGATTTGAGTGTCTAAGATGGTAGATTGAAACTGCATTAAAAAGTCATTTTCAGTGGCACCTCCATCAACTCTTAATTCTTTAATTGAGATGTTTGAATCTGCCTCCATTGCTTTTAACACATCATGGGTCTGGAATGCAATACTCTCCAGTGAAGCCCTAACAATGTGGGCTGCAGTAGTACCTCTGCTGATGCCTACCATTGTACCCTTGGCATGTTGATTCCAATATGGGGCACCTAGACCAGTAAATGCAGGTACAAAATACACCCCATCAGTGTCCTTTACGCTTCTTGCCATTTTTTCAGAGTCCTTGGCAGTTTTGATAAGACCTAATCCATCTCTGAGCCATTGAACTACTGCGCCTGAAATAAAAATACTTCCTTCTAAAGCGTAATGGATCTCGTTGCCTATTTTCCACGCAATGGTGGTTAATAGTTTATTTTTTGAAACTAGCGGTTTATTGCCAATATTCATTAGCATAAAACATCCCGTTCCATAGGTGTTTTTAACCATACCTTCTTTGGTGCACATTTGGCCAAATAGAGCGGCATGCTGGTCCCCAGCTACACCAGTAATGGGAATCTTTCGCGCAAAGAGCATGCCTGAGGTATGGGCAATGTCACCACTTGAATCGCATACCTCTGGAAGCATAGACCGTGGAATTTTGAAAAGATCTAAAAGTTCTTGATCCCAGTTGAGGGTATGGATATTAAATAATAGAGTTCTAGATGCGTTGGTAATATCAGTGATGTGTTTTTGACCATTGGTAAGGTTCCATAGTAGCCAAGAGTCCACGGTACCGAAAACTAATTCTCCAGCTTCGGCTTTTCCTCTTGCGTTATCCACATTATCCAAAATCCATTTTACTTTGGTAGCTACAAAATAAGCATCGATAACCAAACCAGTTTTTTCTCTAATTTTTTCTTCCCAGCCTTCTTTAATTAACTGATCACAGTAATCTGCGGTTCTACGATCTTGCCAAACAATTGCGTTATACACAGGTTCACCTGTTTTACGGTTCCAAACTATAGTAGTTTCTCGTTGGTTGGTAATTCCGATTGCTGCTATATGATCAGCGTGGAGTTTGGCTTTTGATACCGCCTCTATGGTTACAGCCATTTGGGATGACCAGATTTCATTTGCATCGTGCTCCACCCAACCTGGCTTTGGGAAATATTGCGTAAATTCTTTCTGTGCAATGCTCTTGGTGTTACCATTGTTATCAAATACTAAAGCTCGTGAGCTGGTGGTTCCTTGATCTATGGCTAAGATATACTTTGACATTTTAGTAAATTACATTTTGGTTTAATGATAGATTGCTGGAATTTCGCCAAAAAAATCCAATAATCTTTAAACATGCATTTAAAAATTTACGCAGAATGTAATAATTGTGCCGATTTACTTTTTTTGAATGTTTTCGTTAATGGGTTTAAGTAATGGTAATTGTAGATGAAATTTAGCAGCGATTAATCTTGCAACGATAACCGATATAGCTGTCATTAATTCCGTGATGTCCGAAGAAAAACCAAATTTATAGAACAGATAGTACACTCCGCCACCGAAAACACATGCCAGTGCGTAGATGTCTCTAGTGAATACCAGTGGGACTTTGTTTAATAAGACGTCTCGAAACACTCCACCAAGGGTTCCAGTAATTGTTCCCATCATTACACAGACCCAAAAGGGTAATCCCATGGCTAAACTTTTACTGATACCAACTACGGTAAATAGCCCTAGACCAATAGCATCAAACATGAATAAAGTACTTCCCCAGCGAAATAATTTTTCTTTAAATAATATGGCAGATAAAAAGGCGATTCCAGTGGTTATAAAATACATAGGGTTCATCATCCAAAACGGTCTAACATCTAGAAGTAGATCACGTGTTGTTCCACCACCAATGGCGGTAACCAAAGCGATGATAAAAGCGCCAAACCAATCTATCCTTTTTCCTGAGGCCAGTCTAAGACCACTGATTGCGAAGGCAAAAGTCCCGAGAAGGTCAAGGAATATAGTTATACTGAATTCCAATTTGTTGTGTGTTAGTTGGTGTTATCCGATTTTAACAGAGGTCATACTTAGAGATCCTCCAAG
>Ga0079224_100013738_pt1 | contig 11287 bp, 9 predicted proteins | sample Stecom2015_FD_80414 | JGI IMG/M metagenome (GOLD analysis project Ga0079224, IMG submission 80414) | Agricultural soil microbial communities from Utah to study Nitrogen management - Steer compost 2015 | ecosystem: Environmental > Terrestrial > Soil > Agricultural land | place: USA: Utah...
AGCAGTCGTTGCCCGTCTCGAACGGCACCCACGCGACGCCATCCTCCTCGATCGCGGGGACGTTCGGGACCGCGGGGTCGAGGATCGGAGCGAGGTACGCACCGGGGCCGTAGAAGCACAGACCCGGGCGCAAGCGCGTCACCTCCCACGGCGCCCACATGACCTCGCGCTCGGCCACGATCGTGTAGCGCAGGCGAACGCTGCCATCGGGATACATCGTGAATTCCTTCTCGAAGGCGACCCCGAGGTCGGCATCGCTCCCGCTGTGCAGGCGCACCGAGGCGACGTCGTTGCGCACCTCGCCCCCCACCGGTTCGTAGGGGTCCTCTTCCAGGACCCGCGACGGGGGCCAAGGCTCCGGCCACGCGCTCTGCGGCCCGACCCAGAACGTCGACCCTTGCTGGACGTAGGTCCCCCACGTCGACAGGACGTTTTTGCCGCCGGTCGCATACTCCACGATGCGGGCGCCCGCGCGGGCGATGACCAGGCGATGGGTCGCGGTGCGAAGGACGAAGGTGTCGTCCTGGCGGTCGAACTGGGTCGGCATGGCCGGGAGGATACCAGCGACCCTGGGCAAGACGCCCCTGCCTAGTCTACGCTGGCGAGGGTGGCACCGACCGATCGTCCTTTCCGCATCTTGGGTCTGCAGCAGATCGCGATCGGGGCCCTGCAGCGCGAAGCGCTACGCAACCTTTGGGTCGATCTCCTCGGCGTGCCGATCCGTGGCACCTTCGAAAGCGCGCGGGAAAACGTCCGCGAAGACATTCTCCAGCTCGGCGAGGGCGATCGCGCCGTCGAAGTCGACCTCATGGAACCCATCGATCCGCAGCGATCGCCTCGCGTGCACGAGCCTGCGCTCAACCACATCGGCCTCTGGGTGGACGACCTCCCGGCCGCCGTCGCGTGGCTGACCGCCCAGGGCGTCCGTTTCACCCCCGGCGGCATTCGGCGCGGAGCGGCAGGGCACGACGTGTGCTTCATTCATCCCAAAGGCTCCGCCGACGCCCCGGTGGGCGGCGGGGGCGTCCTCATCGAGCTGGTCCAAGCGCCGCGCGGGGCCGAGGCCGAAGCATGAGTCGCGAACTACGACGCAGTTTCTTTCCTCCGATCGAACCGTTCCAGCGCGGGATGCTCTCGGTGTCCCCGCTGCACAACATCTATTTCGAGCAATCGGGCAATCCGAAGGGCAAACCCGTGGTGTTCGTCCACGGCGGCCCGGGCGGCGGCACCGACCCGAAACAGCGGCGGTTCTTCGATCCCTCCGTCTATCGCATCATCCTGTTCGATCAACGCGGTTGCGGGCGCAGCACGCCGTACGCGTGCCTCGAGGAGAACACCACCTGGGACTTGGTGTCGGACCTCGAGCAGCTGCGCGAGCACTTGAAGGTCGATCGCTGGCAGCTGTTCGGCGGCTCCTGGGGCAGCACGCTCGCGTTGGCCTACGCCGAAACGCACCCCGACCGCGTGTCCGAGATGATCCTCCGCGGCATCTTCCTGCTGCGCGACGAAGAGTTGCGGTGGTTCTACCAAGAGGGCGCCAACGCGATCTTCCCCGAAGCCTGGGAGGGGTTCGTCGCCCCGATTCCGCCCGAGGAACGCGACGACCTGCTGGGCGCCTACCATCGCCGCCTGGTCGGGCCCGATCCCGAGGTCGCGCTCGCGGCGGCCCGCGCTTGGACGCGCTGGGAGACGAGCACGAGCTTCCTGCTCCCCAACCACGAGTACATCGAGGCCGCCAGCGCCGATCGCTTCGCCAGCGCCTTCGCGCGCATCGAATCGCACTACTTCGTCCATCGCGGGTTCTTCCGCGAAGACGGCCAGCTCCTGCGCGACGTCGAACGCATCCGCCACATCCCGGCGACGATCGTGCAAGGACGCTACGACGTGGTGTGCCCGATGTTGTCGGCGTGGGAGCTGCACCAGGCGTGGCCCGAGTCGGAGCTCGTCGTCGTGCCCGATGCCGGGCACTCCGCGTACGAACCCGGCATCCTCGATCAGCTCATGCTGGCGACGGAACGCTACATCTGAGCGCGCCCGGCCCCGCGCTCACCCGGCGAGGGTCCGAGCCTCGCGCCGCAATACGTCCGCCGGCGCGTCGCCGATCGTCTCGTGATGCGAGACGACGATGCGACAGAGCCCCTGCGTGTCCGCGAGCGCCTCGAGCTCGCGGGCGAGCGTGGCGCGGTCCTTCACGATGGTCATCCGCGCGATCCGGGAGATCTGCGGCCCCCCCGACGATTTCGTCACGTGCTTGAGCATGAAGCCGACGAACCCGGGCACATGCGGCATGTTGAACACGAGGTCGTTGAGAACGAGGCTCGCCCGCTCGCCGTGGCGCACGACGAGCGCCCCCTCGCGCCCGCCGGTGCCGGCGAAGGTCGACAAGGTGACCGTGTCGTCGCCGACGAACTGCTCGTACGTCATGTCGACGGGCACGACCTTCTCCACGGCCTTGCGAGCCGTTCGCGGACACACGACGACGATCTCCGGGTAACGCGCCTTGTAAGCCGGCGCATCGAGGCGGTGATACGCGTTCGGGACCAACAGGTAGGACGGGCGCCCCCAGGCTTCGATCTGCGCCATGAGCTCGTCCGGCAGGGCGATCGCGCTGTGGATGACGAGCCGCCCGTCGGCCATGCGCACCACGGTCATCACGCGCCGCAACGCCATGTTCGGCAGCGCTCCCTCCACACGCCAGAGGTTGTCCTCCAAGCGCTCCAGGGGCCCGTGTTCGAGCACTCGCCAAGCCGTCGCGTCTGCCGTCATGCGCTCCATGATAACGCCGCCCAGGTCGCGGCGAATGATCGGCTTGCGCCCGCCCGTACCCTGCTGCCAAGCTGACGGGGTGAGCGGTTCAGGCGGGCTCTTTCCGGAAATCGAGCCTTTCCAGACGGGCAAACTGCGGGTCTCCGAGCGCCACGAGATCTACTGGGAGGAATCCGGCAATCCCGAGGGCAAACCCGTCGTGTTCCTCCACGGTGGTCCGGGCGGTGGCACCGAGCCGAAACACCGGCGGTTCTTCGATCCCAAACGCTATCGCATCGTGCTGCTCGACCAACGCGGCTGCGGCCGCAGCACGCCGCACGCCTCGGTCGTCGAAAACACCACGTGGGATCTCGTCGAAGACCTCGAGAAGCTCCGCAAGCACCTCTGCATCGACCGCTGGCAGCTGTTCGGCGGATCGTGGGGCAGCACGCTCGCCCTCGCCTATGCGCAGACCCACCCCGAACGCGTGACCGAGATGATCCTGCGCGGGATCTTCACGTTCACCCAAGACGAAATGGATTGGTTCTATCGCGACGGCACGCGCTATTTGTTTCCGGAGAGCTACGATCAATTCCGCAACGCCATTCCCCCCGAAGAGCGCGACGATCTCGTCGCCGCCTATCATCGGCGGCTGATGGGGCCACAGGCGCGCGTCCGCGAGGCCGCCGCGAAGGCATGGAGCCGCTGGGAATGCAGCGTCGCCACGTTGCTGCAGGATCGCGATCTCGTCGCGCATTGCGATGATGCGGGGTTCACCCTCGCGTTCGCGCGCATCGAATGTCATTACTTCACGCACCGCGGATTCCTCGATCCGTCGACGCAGCTGCTCGACGACATGGATCGCATCGCGCACATCCCAGGCATCATCATCCACGGCCGCTACGACGTCATCTGCCCCGCGCGCAATGCTTGGCGCCTGCACAAACGTTGGCCGCGCTCCGAGCTCCGATTCATCGACGCGGCGGGTCACTCCGCGAACGAGCCGGGCATCGTCGAGGCTTTGGTCCAGGCGACGAATCGCTTCAAGAGCCGCATCGGCTGAACTTCCTGGAGCCGCAGCCGAGCCGCATGCGCCGCTCGGCTCCAGCGGAGCACTCGCCGTCGCGACGGATCGGAACGATCCTCCTCGACGGTCACATGCCGCGAGCACGCACCGCCGGAACGATCGATTCCTCGCGCCCGTTCGATCCGCGGCGAAGCGCCCGGTGAACGGTCTCGGACGAAGTTTTCTCCGCCTTTCACCCGCGCCGGGGCGATCGATCGTTTCCCCACGCGCTTCCGGAAAGAGGGACGAAAACGCTTCGCGACACACGGTTGTCCGTGGTATTTCAGCGCTTACGCACGGTCACGGCGTGCGCAGCCGTCGGCCCTCGTGCGGCACGATCCATCGTTCGATCCCTTGGACCGTTCCACCGAGGAAAGCCGAAGGCCACGCCACGATCGCGGCGAGAGGAGCATCAGCATGAGCAGCGCTTGGAGATCCCTTTATTTGACCATGAGCCTCGCCCTGGTCGTCACCGGTTGTGACTCGAGCAGCGGCGACTCCGACAGCGGCGACGACGAAGCCGAAGAGGGCGGCGACGACAACAACGACGACGGCAACGACGACGGCAACGACGACGGCAACGACGACGGGGAACCCGAGGAGGACCTGGGCCCCGAAGAAGAGATCAAGTGCGACAGCCTGATCGACGACCTCGAGCACGGCATGACGCCGCTCCTCCAGACGACGGACGGTCGCGCGGGCGCCTGGTACACGTACAACGACGAAACCGAAGGCGCGGTGCAAACCCCGGCGGCCTGCGGTGAACCGTTCTCGGCGGCCTCGTTCGGAGCCAGGGGCACCAACGGCTCGGCCCGGAGCGCCGGCAGCGGATTCGCGGAGTTCGCCGGCTTCGGCTTCGACCTCAACAACATGGGCACCGAGCCCGTCAACTGCATGGTCGACTTCTCGACCCGCATGGCCTACGACGCGAGCGCGTACTCCGGCATCTCGTTCTACGCCAAGTCGCTCAAGGGCGGGATGAACATCGACGTCAAGATCCCGAGCCTCGCCGAGACCCCGATCGAAGAGGGTGGCGCGTGCGATCCGAACGACGGCTCCGGAAAATGCGCCAACTCGTATCAGGCGTACGTGGGCCTCACCTCGAAGTGGAAGGGCTATGAGGTTCCGTTCACGAACTTCACGCGCCCGAGCTGGGGCCGCCAGTTCGACCTCAACCTCGCCGAGTTGGTCGGCATCCAGTTCCAGGCGCGCGCCAACGCGGACTTCGACGTCGCCGTCGACCACATCTGCTTCTACAAGTGAGGCGATGCCTCGGGGCCTCGTCGTCGCCCGTCGACGCGGGCGACGACCCCCCGGGGTTCACACGAGCTGCGGGGACGCGATTCCCTGGAGCTGCGGAATGCGAGCCTTGAGGCGACGCTCGATGCCCTGCTTGAGGGTCGCCTGCGAGCTCGGGCAACCGATGCAGTTGCCGGTGAGGCGCAGGTGCACGACGTCGTTCTGGACGTCCATCAGCTCGATGTCTCCTCCGTCGGCCTGAACGAGCGGTCGACACTCGTCGAGCACGGCCTTCACCCGCTCCACGAGCGCCTCTCCTTCGAGGCGTTCCTCGTCGGCGAGCACGTCCGCGGCCGCCCACGCTTCGAACGGCGACGCCTCGGGATGGAGCACGGGGAGCTTCTTGCGAGCCTCACGCGGGGCCTGCCCGAGCGGGACGACCTCGCCCCCTTGGCCCGACCACGCCGCGATGCCGCCGCGCAAGCTGACCGCGCCGCGAATCCCCGCGTCGCGTAGGCGCGCCACGGCGGTCAACGAGCGCACGCCGGCGTGGCAGTAGGCGATCCAGACCCCGTTCGTATCGAGCTCGCCCATGCGATCGGACAGCTCGTCGAGCGGAATGTGCACAGCCCCCGGAAGCACGCCCCCGGCAGCCTCCTGGCGCGTGCGCACGTCGAGGAGCAAGGGCGACGCCCCCTCGGCGATGCGCTCGCGTAGCTCGGCGACCGTGATCTCCTCGGGCGCGCCGTCGTCCTCCGACGCGGCCTCGGCCGCTGCTTCGCCGCGGACCCGCCGCGCCAGCTCGCCCGACGCGTCGAGCTCTCGCAGCTCGTCGTAGCCGCCGATCGCTTCGCCGCGGATGAAGATCTGCGGGGTGACCTTCTTGCCGGTCACGATCTTCAGCCAGCTCTGCGTGGCGTCGTCGTCTTTGATGTCTTGCGCATCGAACGAGTAGTCGCGCTCGCGCAGCAGGTCGAGCGCGGCGCGAGCATAAGGACACCCGCGCTTGTAGAAGATCTTGATCGCGGCCGAGTCGAGGTCGGGCGCTTGCTCGACCGTGCTCGACGCGGCGGCTCCCGTGTTCTGGTCTTCGGGAGGAAGGATGCCGCGCTCGATCTGGTGCTTGCGCAGCTTCTGGCGGTCCGATTCCCACATCGGCCGATCCGGGTGCGCGCCCGTCCAGGCGGGCAGAGGAGCGGTACGTTCGACGCGGTCGAGGCCGACGCGCACGCGCACGTGGTCGAGGGTGTCCGCGGCCCAGCGCACCGGGGCGACATCGGCCCCTTTGCCGCGCTCGATCACGGTGTCCAGGGTGTTGACGGCGATCCGACGAACCAGGGTTCCCAGCATCGATGCCTCGGTACCCGGCCTGCCCGACGGGGTCAACCACGTTCGGGGCCACGGCCGCCCACAAACGCCCGTCGAAGCGTCGGCATGGTTCGCGGCGTCCGCCCCACCGGACCGGCCCAGAGGCGACCGTGGCACCGCGCGGCGCCGGGATCGCGCATTCAAGGGCGGCCTCCAACGGCCGAAGAAGGGCTCTGGGGAACGCGATGCCCGACGGGGGCGTCGCCTAGGGGGAGAGGCCTCGAGGCCGTTTCAGAAGCTCTGGGACGGTCTCGGGGCCTGATTTTTGGGCACCGACCCTCACTCCTCGTCCGGCGGCAGACGCGGCAGCGCCCACGGCTGCAAGCCCTCGCGTCCGAGCCGCTCCAGGTAGTGCCGACCGCACACCGCCATGTAGAGCGCGTCGCCCAGCACGACGCTCGGCCCATCGAGCCGCGCGCGTCCTCGTTCGCAGCGGAGGTTGAACACCGCCTTCCGATCGCAGTCGTGGCACGTCACCTTGACCTCCTCGATCGAGTCGGCGAGCTCGAGCAACCGCAGCGACGCCGGAAAGGCGCGCGAGCGGAAGTCGGTGCGCAAGCCGTAGCAGATCACCGGGATGTCGAGGCGCAACGTGACGACGCGCAGCTGCTCGATCACCGGCACGGGGAAGAACTGCACCTCGTCGGCCAAGATGCCATCGAGGCCACGGAGCGCGTCGAGCTCGAGCCGCGTGGAGGCGTCGACGAGGAGATCGGCGCGCGCTCGCAAGCCGGAGCGCGACACGATGTCGTCGCGCCCGAACCGATCGTCGAGCGCGGGCTTCAGCAGCAGGACGCGTTTGCCCTGCTGCTTGTAGTTGTGCGCCACCGCGAGCAGATTCAACGTCTTGGCGGCATTCATCGCCCCGTAGCGGAAATAGAGTTTGGCCATCGGCGGGCTAGCGACGGAGCTTGCCGAAGAAGTACCCGACTCCGACGCCCATGAACAGACCCGCGTGGTCACCGAGCTCGAAGCCGAAGCCCGGGCCGTTGCTGGTGCCGAGCCGCTCGCCGGCGCCGGTGCCCGGATTCGCATCGGACTCGCCGTTCTCGTCGGGCTCGCGGCGCCCCGGGACATAACGGAACACGACGCCGAACTCCGGCATGATCGCGACGCGCGGACCGATGAACAGCTGCAGCGCCACGGGGATCTCGAACGCCAGCTCCACGGGAGTGTCGAGCGTCTCCTCGCGTTGTTCTTCGAGCCGCCCGAGGAAGCCGACGTACGCCGTCATGCGCGCTCCGATGCCGACGTCGGCGTGGACTTGATGCGCGCGGTCGCCCTGCACGGGCCAGAAGAACACCTCGGGTCCGAAGCCGACGCGCCCCACCGTGCGGACCCTCTCGTAGTCCCCGTTTTCGTCGGTGTCACGATGGGAAAACGTCGCGACGCCCGTGACCCAACCGAGGCTCAAGCGATTGAGCACGTACCCTCGCACCATGAGGCCATTGAGGCCCGCCACGGTACGCATGGCTCCGATCGCGAAGCGACCACGCATGGGCGCGGCAGAGCGCGACGCTCCGTCGCTCGAACTGCGGGATGCGGAGACCTCTGCTTGTTCGGCTGCGTGCGCGTTCGTGGCGAACGCGAGGGCGAAACTCACCGTGGCGAGACCTCTCGTGACGAAGGACATGGAGGCGCAGTATACCGGCAGTGGCGCCATCGCGAGGATGTCCCAACGAACACCTGCGAGTAGGGAATCGACGCACGCGGAGCGAGGTGCCTACAGACCCCACGGATCGGGGCATTGAAAGCCGTTTCTCCGACCGGGTTTCCGCGCTACCTTTCGAACGTGATGCGGGGGATGGGATTCGAATGAACGTAGTGCGCGTACGGCTGGCGGCCGCGGTTCTGGCCGTCGCCCTCGGAGGATGCAACGACGTCCCCGGGCTGGACCCTGCCGATCCGGCGCGCGGACCAGCCCAACTCGTCGGCAACGGGGCGCCCGTATCCGACGGCAACTTCCGCGGCGGGAGCGATGCGATGCCGCTCCCGGCTGCGGTCGAGCCACCGCCCGAGGGCACGCCGATCGACTGCGGCCCCGAGTGCACCGCCTATTGCGACGCCCTGCCGCTCGAGAACCCGGTCAACCGCGGGGTCTGCGAGCTGCTCTGGGGCGTCGGGTTGCCGTCGCGCCCGATCGATCCCCTCGAAGCGTGTCGCCGCCTCTTCGCCGACTTCCTGGGGCGATATCCCACGCCGGGAGAGGTCAGCACCGTTTGCGCGCTGCCCAGCTGGGGCGAGACGGTGCGAGCACTCCAGGCCACCGCGGAGTACAAGCGCGTCAATCAGCGCCGTTGGGCGGACAAGCTGCTCTACAACAACCGCGCCGTGAACTTCGAGCGCGCGTTCGACATGGACGAGCTCGTCGGCAAGGCGTTCGCGGGCCAAGTGAGCTGGGACCAGTTCGCGGCCGTCACGAGCGCGCATCCGGTGTTCGTGCGCCGGCACGACAACGCGAGCGATCGCGCTTCGGTGTTGTTCAAGCTGTTCCTCGGTCGCCCTCCATACGAGAACGAACGCGGCGACATGGCGCGATTGTATCGACTTTGGAACAATGGCTATTGGGAGCACCCGCACGTCGGCCGCGTCCCGGATGCTTTCATCGATTTCGCCTGTGTCGACGACGACGGCAATCCCTCGCCCGAGACCGTCGGCGAATGCACCAGCATCCTGTGGGGGCACCACGAGCTCTACCTCACGCCCGATCCCAAACGCGCGACCAAGTCGGGTGAACAAGAAGGCATGCTCTGGGCCGGCAAGCTGCTTCCCGCGGAATGGGAGAAGCTGCAGCTCCCCGGGCGCATCATCGCGCGCCAGCCCGCGTTCTGGGAGTTCGCCATCGACGAGGCCATCGAGCAATACCTCGGCTATCCGCTCACGATCGACGCCCCGCGGGGGCGGGACGAGCTCGTGCGCTACTTCCTCGAATACGGCGGCGACGTGCGGGCGCTCCACTACGCGATCGCCACGTCGTTCGTGTACCTGCAATCCAGCAAAGGCGAGAGTCCCTCCACGCGGCGCTGGACGTACGGGCCCCTCAAGCAGATCCCGGCCGAGGGGTGGATCGATTCGGTTCGCCACAGCACGGGTTACCCGATCACCGATTGCGATCACCGGCTGCCCAACCCCGAGGATTACGTCGGTCGCGAAGCCGAAGAGAACGGGGTCACCGCGTGGGGCGTGGGCCTCATCCGCAACACGTTCTGGCGGCTCCGCGAGGACAACGAAGTCGACTTCGGATACCGCAACCTGGCGCGGAGCCTCGGCGGATGCCCCTCGAACGAGGTCGGGGGTCGCTTCACCACGGTGAGCGTGCTCAACACGGCCGTGCAGGAGTCGTTCGTCGCCGCCGTCTGTGGCATCGGCGACGAGCGTGGCGTCGACATCACGCCACTGCTCCCGGCCGACATGCCTCCGCAACGCGCCCTCGACGACGCCACCGCCGAGGCGATCGTCGCCCATCAGATCGCGGTGTTCCTCGGCCGCAGCCCCACCGAAGAGGAATTCGAAGAAGCGCGATTCTCCGCCACGTCGTGCTCGCCCGCCCCCTGTGACGCCGCCACGTTCGCGCGCCCGGTGTGTTTCTCGCTGCTCTCCAGCTCGGAGATGCTCTTCTACTGAGGTTTGGCCATGACTCGGGTCTTCGAACGCAAGCCAACTCGCCGCTTCGGACGGCGCAACCTCCTCCGCACCGCGGGCTTGACCGCCGGCGCCCTCGCGTTCCCGCACCTCTGGATTCCGCGCCACGTTCACGCGACCGAGGCCTTCGGGACCGTCCGCCACCTGCTCTACATTCGCCTCAACGGCGGGTTTCGCTTCACCACCGCGTTCAACGGCGGGGTCGCGAATCAACACAATCCGTTCGGGCTCGCGCGCAACGTCGCGTCCGGCACCGAATGGGGCGTGGGGGCCATCCTCGACGAGAACGCGTGGCTCACCGAAGACCTCGCCGCGCTCGGGATGCGGCGCGTCGCGGACTTCACGAACGAGATCGCCGTCGTGCCCTGCGTCGACCACGAGCCGCTGGCGGGCAGCGCCGACGGCAATCATCAAACCGGCCTCGAGCGCTGGCTCACCGGATACGTGGGCGGCGAGACGGGCTTGTTCACGATGATCAACTACGGGCTGCGCGAGCGCTTCGCGGCGGCAACCGACGAAGGCATGGTGCAGCTCCCCGCGATCATCATGGGTGAATCGGGGATGGGTCGCGGCACCGGCATCTACGGCGCTCACCGCCCGGCGGTGTTGCGCGGCGACGACTTCAACCGCTTCTCCGCGGGCGCGTCCGGGGCACTCCCGGCCTGGGCGCGGACGATGTCGGAGAACTACGACCTCCGCAATCGCGACAAGCAGAACCAGTTCCACGGCGCCGCGATCGATGCCTACATTCGCTCGCGCGAGGCCACGCGCGCGTACGCGGAGATCTTCAGCAGCGACACCCTGCGGATCGGCAATCCCTCGAACGAGCCCTACGATGGGTTGAGCAATGCGCAGCTGGCCGAGGTCTTCGGTCGCAACGGCGCGGGCCGGGATGCCCACCTCGCGCTGCGCCTGTTCCACTTCGGCTGTCCTGCCGTCTACTTCGATCAGGGCGGCTACGACATGCACTCGGACGAAGAGGAGAACCTGCCCCTGCGCATCCAGGACTTCAGTCGCATGCTATCTGGGCTCGAGTGGGCGCTCAAACGGCTCCAGCACCCCGCCGGCGGGACCTACTGGGACCACACCGTCGTCGTGTGCGGCTCGGAGTTCTCGCGCAGCACCCGGGGCGCCCCGTTCAACTCGGCACGGGGCAGCGATCACGGGGGTGACTACGCCACGCGCTGGAGGTCGGTGCCGGTCGTGGGCGGTCCGGTCGCCGCCCGG
>Ga0079224_100013739_pt1 | contig 11287 bp, 10 predicted proteins | sample Stecom2015_FD_80414 | JGI IMG/M metagenome (GOLD analysis project Ga0079224, IMG submission 80414) | Agricultural soil microbial communities from Utah to study Nitrogen management - Steer compost 2015 | ecosystem: Environmental > Terrestrial > Soil > Agricultural land | place: USA: Utah...
ACGTCGACGGCGGCCCGGACCGCCGCGATCAGCTCCAGGTCGAAGCCCTTCTTCGTGCCGTCGTGGTCCATCGAGTTGAGCAGGATCTCGCCGGCCCCCAGCTCGCATCCGCGGGTCGCCCACGCCACGGCGTCGAGTCCGGTACCGCGCCGCCCGCCGTGGGTCGTGACCTCGAATCCGCTGGGGGTGCCCGCAGAACGGCGTACGTCCAGGGAGAGCGTGAGCACCTGGCGGCCGAACCGATCGGCGATCTCGGCGATCAGCTCCGGCCGGGCGATCGCAGCCGTGTTCACGCCGACCTTGTCCGCGCCGGCACGCAGCAGGGTGTCCACGTCCCCGACCGAGCGGACGCCGCCGCCAACAGTGAGCGGGATGAAGACGGTCTCCGCGGTACGGCGGACGACATCGAGCATGGTGCGGCGCTCATCCGACGACGCGGTCACGTCGAGGAAGACGACCTCGTCGGCGCCGGCCGCGTCGTAGGCGGCGGCGAGCTCCACCGGGTCACCGGCGTCGCGAAGATTGAGGAAGTTAACTCCCTTGACCACCCGGCCGGCATCCACATCAAGGCACGGAATCACCCGGACCGCCACCGCCATGCCGACAACCTTAGCCGCCCACCATGTCCAAGATCCCGCCGCTCCCAGCCATCCCGACGATCAGGAGGCAGCGGGCGGCGGCAGGTAGGCCTCGACCTCCACCTCGACCAGGTGATCGGGGTCGATCAGGCCAGCCACGAGCACCATGGTCGACGCCGGCCGCACGTCGCCGAAGATCTCGCCGTGCACCTGGCCCACCGCCTCGGCATCCTCGCGCCGCACCACGTACATGCGGGTCCGCACGACGTCCTCCCGCCGCGCACCGGCTCGCGCCAGCCCGTCCAGGGCGATCCGGAACGCCTCCTTGGTCTGCGCCGCCGCGTCCCCCACGTGCACCACCTGTCCATCCACTGTGGACGTACAGCCGGCCGAGAGCACGAACGGTCCGGCCGCGACCACGCGGGAGTACCCGAAGGTCTCCTCCCACGGGCCGCCGGATCCATACCGACGCGTGCTCACGCCTCACCCCGCAACACGGCGAGCGCCTCCGGGACCGTGAACGCACCGGCGTAGAGCGCCTTACCGGCGATCACGCCCTCGACGCCGAGCGGCTCCAGCGTCGCCAGCGCCCGGAGATCGTCCAGTGTGGATACGCCGCCGGAGGCGATCACCGGGGCGTCGGTGTGGGCGCAGACGTCGCGCAGGAGGTCGAGGTTCGGTCCGCGCATGGTGCCATCTTTGAGAATGTCCGTCACCACGTAGCGGGCGCAGCCCGCCTTGTTCAGCCGGGCGAGGACCTCGAACAGGTCCCCGCCGTCGCGGGTCCATCCCCGTGCCGCCAGGGTCCGTCCCCGCACGTCGAGCCCGATCGCCACCCGGTCGCCGTGCTCGCCGATCACCCGGTCACACCAGTCGGGGTCCTCGAGAGCGGCGGTGCCGATGTTCACCCGCGCCGCCCCGGTGGCGAGCGCACGCCGCAACGACTCGTCGTCGCGAATGCCACCGGAGAGCTCGACCTTCACGTCGAGTCGCCCCACGACGTCGGCGAGGAGCTCCGCATTGGACCCCCGGCCGAAGGCGGCGTCCAGGTCGACGAGGTGGATCCACTCCGCACCGCCCTCTTGCCACGCGAGCGCCGCCTCCACCGGGTCGCCGTAACCCGTTTCGGTCCCGGCCGCCCCCTGCACGAGGCGCACCGCCTGGCCGCCGGCGACATCGACCGCGGGAAGGAGAACGAGGCTCACGACGGCACCTCTCGTCGTTGGCGGTTGGGGATCCGGTTCACAGTCGTAGTCCCTTCCGGTCGAAGGTGATCACGGCGATGGCCGGCAGCATGAGCAGGACCAGCAGCCAGAACGCGATCCGCAGCGGCCAGTCGTCCACCAGATACCAGACCAGGCCGAACAGCGCGATGGCCAGCACACCGATCAGCGCCCGCTGGCCAGGGCTCCGGCGACCCAGACCCCAGGCACGCCGTCCCCTCTTGGGGGTCAGCCGGCGCAGAAACGCGCGCCGGCGGGCCCGGCGCCGCTCCAGCCGCTCCCGCTTCGCCGCCGCGGCGGCCCGCAAAGCCTCGCGCTCGGCCCGCCGGCGGGCCCGCTCCTTGCTCACGGCACGCTCGCTCCCGGCTGCCCGGCCACGCCACCGCTACCGGCGGCGACCCGGGTGGGCAGGGCGGTCACCCAGTTGCGCAGCAACCGGAATCCGGCGTCCCCGGACTTCTCCGGATGGAACTGGGTGGCCGAGATGGGTCCAGCTTCTACGGCCGCGACGAACTCTCCACCGTGGACGCTCGTGGTGATGTGCGACGCCCGTGCGGCGAGTTCTGCGGTGGGCCGGGCGGCGTAGGAGTGGACAAAGTAGAACCTCTCGCCGGTCGGGATGCCGGCGAAGAGCCGCGACCCCGGTGGCACCGAGACACCGTTCCAGCCCATATGCGGCAGCCGGGACGCGTCGAGGCGCACCACACCGCCCGGCAAGAGGCCGAGACCTCGGGTCACCACACCGTGCTCGTCGCCATACTCGAACAGGACCTGCATCCCGACGCAGATCCCGAGCACGGGTGCGCCAGATGCCACCCGCTCCGCGATCACGGGGCCGGCGCCGAGGGCGTCAATGCCCGCCATACAGGCGGCAAAGGCGCCCACGCCCGGCACCACGAGACCGTCCGCGCCGGCCGCGACATCGAGGTCGGCGGTGACGGTGACGTCGGCCCCGGCACGTGCGAGCGCACGCTGGGCGGAGCGCAGGTTCCCGGAGCCGTAGTCGAGGATCGCTACCCGGGGCCTGGTCACAGCACCCCCTTCGTGCTCGGAATGGCGCCGCCGGGCTCCTCGATGCGTACGGCGTCGCGCAGGGCCCGCGCCACCGACTTGCACTGCGCCTCGATCACGTGGTGCGCGTCCGGTTGCGAGCCGGGGCGCGCCGCCCGCAACACCAGCACGTGCAGGGTGATCCGGGCCGCCATGCCGAACGACTCCCAGAAGTGACGGGTCAGGCTGGTCGGGAAGACCGGACCGGTGCCGCCGACGAACGGGGCGAGGGCCGGCTCCTCGTGGACCACGTACGGGCGGCCGGAGAGGTCCACGGCGGACTGTACGAGCACCTCGTCCAGCGGCACCAGCGCGCTACCGAACCGGCGCACCCCCGCCTTGTCGCCGAGCGCCTCGGCGAGGGCCGTGCCGAGGGCGAGCGCGGTGTCCTCGACCGTGTGATGAGCGTCGATGTGAAGGTCGCCCTCGGTGCGTACGGTCAGGTCCAGCCCGCCGTGCTTGGCGAGCTGGGCCAGCATGTGATCGTAGAAGCCGATACCAGTGCTGACGTCGTGCCGGCCGCTACCGTCCACAGTGAGCTCGACCCGTACCTTGGTCTCGGCGGTGTCCCGCTCGACCACCGAGCGGCGGGGCGCGACACCTCCCGCCCCGGTGCTAGGAGCCCCAGTGCTAGGAGCCCCAGTGCTAGGCGCTCCAGTGCTAGGAGCCATCCGGTATCTCCCCCATCGCGGTGAGGAACGCCGAGGTCTCCTCGGGCGTGCCCGCGGTCACGCGTAGCCAGCCGTCCAGCCCGACGTCACGCACCAGCACACCACGGTCGAGCAGCGCCTGCCACACCGCCTTCTGATCGCGGAACTTTCCAAAGAGGACGAAGTTGGCGTCGCTGTCGGCGACCGTGAGTCCGAGCCCGCGAAGCTCGGCCACGATCCGGTCCCGCTGCTGTTTGATCGCCTCAACCTGGGCGAGCAGGGTCGGGGCATGATCAAGCGCCGCCCGGGCCGCGGCCTGGGTCAGGGTCGAGAGGTGGTACGGAAGGCGGACCAGCTGCAACGCGTCGACCACGTCCGGATGGGCGGCGAGGTAACCAAGGCGGGTACCCGCGAAGGCGAACGCCTTGCTCATGGTGCGGGTCACCACCAGCCTGCGGTACTTGGGCAACAGGGTGAGCGCGCTGGGGGTGCCCGGACGGGCGAACTCCGCGTACGCCTCGTCCACAATCACCATGCCCAGCGTCTCCTGCGCCACCGCTTCGATGACCTCGAGCTCGAGCGCGGTGCCGGTCGGGTTGTTCGGCGAGCAGAGAAAGACGATGTCCGGCTGGAACACCCGCACCTGAGCCCGGGCGTGCTCGGGGGTGAGCTCGAAGTTGGTGCCGCGCCGGCTGTCGATCCATTCCGTGCCGGTTCCGGTGGCGAGGATCGGGTGCATGGAGTACGACGGCGAGAACCCCATCGCCGTACGCCCCTTGCCGCCGAATGCCTGCAGCAGTTGCTGGAGGATCTCGTTGGAGCCGTTGGCGGCCCAGATGTTCGCCGATGTCAGCCCGTGCCCCAGATAGGTGGCGAGGCTCTCCCGCAGCCCCACGGCATCCCGGTCGGGGTAGCGGTTCAGGTCGCGCAGCACCTCCTTGAGCGCCTTCTCCACGGCATCGGCGACAGGCTCCGGTAGCGGATACGGGTTCTCGTTGGTGTTCAACCGGTAGGGCACGTCCAGCTGTGGAGCGCCGTACGGCGTCTGCCCGCGCAGGTCGTCCCGCAGCGGCAGCTCGTCGAACGGGTTCATTCCGGACCTCCCACCTCGTCCTGGCCCGCCACCTGCGGGCCGTCCACCTCAGCTGAACCCGGCTCATCGGCCCGGAATCGGGCCAGGACGGCCTGACCGTGCGCCGGCAGATCCTCCACTTCCGACAGTGTGACCACATGGTGCGCGACGTCGCGCAGCGCGGCCTGGTCGTACGAGACGACGTGGATGCCGCGCAGGAATGTCTGTACCGAGAGTCCACCGGAGTGCCGGGCGCAGCCACCGGTCGGCAGCACGTGGTTGGAACCGGCGCAGTAGTCGCCCAGCGAAACCGGCGAGTAGGGCCCAACGAAGATGGCACCCGCGTTGCGGACCCGAGCCGCCCACCGCTGCGCGTCGACGGTCTGGATCTCCAGGTGCTCGGCCGCGTACGCGTCCACGACCGCAAGGCCCGCCTCCAAGTCCGCGACGAGCACGGTGCCCGACTGCGGACCGGTCAGCGCCGTGCGGATGCGGCCGGCGTGCTTCGTCTGCGGTACCAGGCGAACGAGCTCGCGGTCCACCGCGTCGGCGAGCCGCTCCGAGGTGGTGATCAGGACGCTGGCGGCGGCGGGGTCGTGCTCGGCCTGGCTGATCAGGTCGGCCGCCACGTGGACGGGATCGGCGGTGTCGTCGGTGAGGATCGCGATCTCGGTCGGCCCCGCCTCGGCGTCGATGCCGATGACGCCGCGCAGCGCCCGCTTCGCTGCGGTCACGTAGATGTTGCCGGGACCGGTCACGAGGTCGACCGGCTCGCAAACCCCGGCGCCGTAGGCGAACATCGCGATCGCCTGCGCCCCGCCCACGGCGTACACCTCGGTGACTCCGAGCAGCGCGCAGGTCGCGAGGACGCGGGCGTCTGGGCGGCCGGTCTCCTTCTGCGGTGGGCTCGCCACGGCGATCGCGTCGACTCCGGCGATCTGCGCCGGGACGACGTTCATGACCACGCTCGACGGGTACATCGCGAGGCCGCCCGGCACGTACAGACCCACCCGCTCGACCGGCACCCACCGCTGCGTCACCGTGCCGCCGGGGACGACTCGGGTAGTGACGTCCGGGTGCCGCTGGTCGGCGTGGGTCAGCCGGACTCGCTCGATCGCCACCTCGAGCGCCTCGCGTACCGCCTTGTCGAGTCCGGCCAACGCGGCGGTGAGCTCTGCCGGGTCGACCCTGATCTCGTCGAGCCGGACGCCGTCGAAGCGGGCGGTGGCGTCGCGGATCGCCTCGACGCCGCGCTGGCGGACGTCGTCGATGATCGGTTCGACGGCGGCGGTGGCGGCGGCGACATCGACGGACGCGCGCGGCAGCAGGCCCCGAAGCTTTGCCCTTTCGGGGAGAGAGGCCCGCAGATCCAGACGCGTCAGCACGCCGCGAGTCTAGTCCGCGCAGCGAACAGGCTGCCGGTCAGGCGAGAGCACCCCTCCTGATTGCGGCCCCGCGCTAGTTACACACGGGCTCGCCTCACCGGCCATCGCCCGCATACCCTCGACGGGTGGGCAGCGAACCGCCGGCCGAACGTTCGCCGGGTGTGCAACGTTCTCCGGGCACGGCGAGACTGCCGCTGTTTCCACTCGGGGCGGTGCTCTTCCCCGGTCTGGTGATGCCGCTGCACGTCTTCGAGGACCGCTACCGCAGCCTGGTGCGCCACCTGATGGCGCTTCCCGACGGGGTCCGGCGAGAGTTCGGCGTCGTCGCGATCCGCCACGGCTGGGAGGTCGCGAGCGGCTCGGCGGCGATGACGCTCTACGACGTGGGTTGCACCGCGGAGGTACGCGACGTGGTGGAGCACCCGGACGGGCGCTTCGACCTGGTGACGGTCGGGCGACGGCGGTTCTCGATCCGCCAGATCGTCTCCGGTATGACGCCGTATCTCCAGGCCGATGTGGAGTATCTGAACGACTCGGCATCGGTCGACATGGAGGCCGACCAGCTAGGCCCCCAGGTGCTCGCCTCGCTGCGTACCTACCTCGACCTGCTGCGCACCGACGGGGCCCGCAACGGCGAGCAGCTGCCGGAGGATCCGTACGTGCTCTCGCATCTCGTGGCGGCGACGATGTCGCTTAGCATCGAGGACCGGCAGGCCCTGCTCGCGGCGCCGGATGCGACCGCGCGCCTCCGAGCCGAACTGACCCTGCTGCACCGGGAGATCGGCCTGCTGCGCCACGTCCGCGCCGTCCCGGTGGCGATATCGGAGCTCCCGGTTCACCCGGGCCCGAACTGAGCCCCAGCGCTCCACGGCGGCTGAGCCGATTCCTCGGGTTCCTCCTCCTGGCCGCGCAGGTCCGGGTGCGCGGCGAACGCGGCGAGCAGCGTGTACACGAGCGCCGCCATGAGCGCCTGCGCGGCCGCCACGCCCGTGACCATCGGCCGCCACCACGCGTCGCCGTCCAGGTCCGTGATCCGAAGCGATGGCGGCGGCTCCACTTCGGTGCCGACCGCGACACCCCGCAATGTCTCGAGTTCGGCCGCCGTGATCGTGTGCCCGACCCACCAGGCGACGTAGCCCGCCGCGAGCGAGCCGAGCGTGACCCCGACCAGCACACCGACGCCGCGGTAGCGGGCCAACAGGGTCCACGCCAGTACCGCGACGACGACCCCGGCGCCCACACCCAGCAACGCGAACCAGCCGTCGGCCCCGATGGCCTCCTCGGGTGCCGGGTCGGCATAGGCGAAGCCCGCCTCCGTCCGGATGGCGTGCACCCGCGGCGCGTACTCCGCCCAGAGCCAGCCGATGAGGGCACCGAGGGCAGCCACACAGAGGCCGACAGCCAACCCGACCACGGCCGTCCGGCGCCCGGCCGGCTCGGTCGGCGCGGCTGCCGCGGCCGGCTCGGTCACCCCGCCCGGCTCGGTCGGCGCAGCCGGAGCGGTCGGCCAGCCGGAGCCGCTATTGGCCTGCGGGTCTTCGAGCCCGCCATTTGCATTCGGCTCGAGGCCGGTTGCGGCCTCGGGAGGAACGGCAGGCGGACGGCCGGCCACGGGCCAGGCGGGCGTCTGCTCGCTGTCATCGGGTGGGTACGGGGTCGTCACCGGCCCGATCATGTCAAATCGGGTCAGCTCGCGAGCACGTTGGGCCCGAGCAGCGCCTTGAGGTCGGCGATCAGGGCGTTCGTCGGCGCCACCCGGACCGGACCGAGGCGCAGCAGCGTGGAGCGCGTGTTGCTGACCAGGTTGACGTGCACCTCGGCGGGCCCGGGGTGGCTGGTGAGGACCTCCTTGAGCCGCTCCACCAGCGGCGGCGTGCATTTCGACGGCGGAAGCGACAGGACCAAGGGCTTCGTCGCGTCCGGTGAGCTGACGTCGGGTATGGACAGGTCCATCGCCATGATCCGGGGCTGCTCGTCGCGCCGGTCGACCCGCCCCCGTACGACCACGATGGCGTCCTCGGCGACGTACTGGCCGACCAACTCGTACGTGTTCGGGAAGAACAGCACCTCGACCGAGCCGTCCAGGTCCTCCAGCGTCGCCGACGCCCACGGGCGGCCCTGCTTGGTGATGCGGCGCTGCACTCCGGAGAGGATGCCGGCGAGGTTGACCACCTGCCCGTCGGCGATGGTCCCCTCCTCGTTCAGTGCGGCGATCGAGACGTCCGCATGGGCGGCGAGCACCCCTTCAAGACCCGAGAGCGGGTGGTCGGAGACGTAGAGCCCGAGCATCTCCCGCTCAAAGCTCAGCTTGTCGGCCTTGCTCCACTCCTCGGCGGGGATCGGCGGGGTCACGGCGAGGCTTGCATTGGCCGGCTCGTTGTCGCCGAACAGGTCGGCGAAGAGGTCGAACTGCCCCACCGCCTCGTTGCGCTTGACCTCGAGGAAGGAGTCGATCGCGTCGGCGTGCACAGCGAGCAGCCCGCGGCGCGGGTGGCCCAGCGAGTCGAAGGCCCCCGCCTTGATCAGTGACTCAATCGTCTTCTTGTTGCACACAACCGCGTCGACCTTGCGCAGGAAGTCGTAGAAGTCCGTGAACGGACCCTTCTCCTTGCGGGTCCGGATGATCGACTCGACGACGTTCGTGCCGACGTTGCGTACGGCGGCGAGCCCGAACCGGATGTCGTCGCCCACCGACGCGAACCGAGCCTGGGAGGCGTTGACATCCGGCGGCAGCACCTTGATGCCCATCCGGCGGCACTCGGCGAGGTACACGGCCGACTTGTCCTTGTCGTCGCCGACGCTGGTCAGCAGCGCGGCCATGTACTCGGAGGGGTAGTTCGCCTTCAGGTACGCCGTCCAGTACGAGACGAGGCCGTACCCGGCGGTGTGCGCCTTGTTGAAGGCGTAGTCGGAGAACGGGACGAGGATGTCCCACAGCGTCTTGATGGCGTCCTCGGAGTAGCCGCGCTCGCGCATACCAGCCGAGAACGGCACGTACTCCTTGTCGAGGATCTCCTTCTTCTTCTTGCCCATGGCCCGCCGCAGCAGGTCCGCCGCGCCGAGCGAGTACCCGGCGAGCTTCTGCGCGATCGCCATGACCTGCTCCTGGTAGACGATCAGGCCATACGTCTCGTCCAGGATCTCGGCGAGCGGCTCGGCGAGCTCGGGATGGATCGGCACCACCGGCTTGCGCTTGTTCTTCCGGTCGGCGTACTCGTTGTGCGCGTTGGCCCCCATCGGCCCCGGACGGTACAGCGCCAGCACGGCGGAGATGTCCTCGAAGTTGTCCGGCGCCATCGCCCGCAGCAGGGCTCGCATCGGTCCGCCGTCGAGCTGGAACACCCCGAGCGTGTCGCCCCGGGCGAGCAGCTCGTACGTCTTTGCGTCGTCGAGGGGCAGCTCCTCGAGGTTCAGGTCGACGCCGCGGTTGGTCCGGATGTTGTCGAGGCAGTCGTCGATGACGGTGAGGTTGCGCAGCCCCAGGAAGTCCATCTTGAGCAGACCGATGGACTCGCAGGCGCCCATGTCCCACTGCGTGATGATCGCGCCGTCCTGCTCCCGTTTCTGGATCGGCAAGACGTCGAGCAAGGGCTCGCGGGACAGGATCACGCCGGCGGCATGCACGCCCCACTGGCGCTTGAGCCCTTCAAGCCCCTTGGCGGTGTCCACGACCGTGCGTACCTCGGGCTCGGACTCGTAGAGGGCGCGGAACTCGGCCGCCTCTGGATACCGCGGGTGGCTCGGGTCGAAGATCCCTGCGAGCGGGATGTCCTTGCCCATCACGGGCGGCGGCATCGCCTTCGTGATGCGGTCGCCGAGGGCGAACGGGTAGCCGAGCACGCGGCATGCGTCCTTGATCGCCGCCTTCGCCTTGATGGTGCTGTAGGTGATGATCTGGGCGACCCGCTCCTCGCCGTACTTCTCCGTGGCGTACCGGATCATGTCCCCGCGCCGGCGCTCATCGAAGTCCATGTCGATGTCCGGCATGGAGACTCGGTCCGGGTTGAGGAAGCGCTCGAAGAGCAGCTTGTGCGGGATAGGGTCGAGCTCGGTGATGCCGAGGGCGTACGCGATCAGGGCGCCCGCCGCCGAACCGCGACCGGGGCCGACCCGGATCCCCTCGCGCTTGGCGTACGCGCAGAGGTCTGCGACCACGAGGAAGTACCCGGGGTAGCCCATCTGGCAGACCACGTCGAGCTCGTACTCGGCCTGCTTCTGGTGCTCGGGCGGCACGCCGTCCGGGAACCGCCGGGCGAGCCCGCGGGCCACCTCGGCGCGCAGCCACGACTCCTCGGTCTCGCCCTCGGGCACCGGGAACTGCGGCATGAGGTTGCGCGGGGCGAACAGGGCGGAGTAGTCGCCGACCCGCTCGGCGATCTCCAGGGTGGCGTCGCAGGCGCCGGGCACCTGCTCGTCGAAGAGGGCCCGCATCTCCGCCGGTGACTTGAGGTAGTACTGCCGGCCCTCGAGCCGGAACCGCTTCGGGTCCGCCATCGTCGAGCCCGACTGCACGCACAACAGCACCTCGTGCGCGTCGGCGTCCTCGGCGAACGTGTAGTGCAGGTCGTTGGTCGCCACGGGCGGCAGGTTCAGCCGCTTGCCAAGCCGGAGCAGGTCGTCGCGGACACTGCGCTCGATCTGCAGGCCGTGCTCCATGAGCTCGAGGTAGTAGTTCTCCTTGCCGAAGATGTCCTGGAACTCGGCCGCGACCGCGCACGCCTTCTCGAAGTCGCCGATGCGCAGCCACGTCTGCACCTCGCCGCTGGGGCAGCCCGTCGTGGCGATGAGCCCCTTGCCGTAGCGCTGCAGCAGCTCGCGGTCCACCCGCGGCTTGTAGTAGTACCCCTCGATGCTCGCCAGCGAGTTCAGCTTGAACAGGTTGCGCAGCCCGTCGGCGTCGGCGGCGAGAACCGTCATGTGGGTGTACGCCCCGCCGCCGGAGACGTCGTTCTCCCCGCCGTCGGCCCAGCGCACGCGCACCCGGTCGAACCGGGAGCCGGGGCTCACGTACAGCTCGGTCCCGATGATCGGCTTGATGCCGGCCGCCGTCGCCTGCTTGTAGAAGTCGTACGCGCCGAAGAGGTTGCCGTGGTCGGTCATCGCGAGCGCCGGCATGCCGAGGCGCTTGGTCTCGGCCAAGAGCGGCTTGAGCCGGGCCGCTCCGTCCAGCATCGAGTACTCGGTGTGGACGTGCAGGTGCACGAACGAGTCACCCAACGCCCGATCAACTCCCTCGCATCGCCTGACCGACGGCCGAAGCCGAGCCTAGACCGCGGGTCGGACAGGATCCGGTGCACGACACGCGTGGTCTTGGCAAGGCCCCTTACCG
>Ga0079224_100013740_pt1 | contig 11287 bp, 8 predicted proteins | sample Stecom2015_FD_80414 | JGI IMG/M metagenome (GOLD analysis project Ga0079224, IMG submission 80414) | Agricultural soil microbial communities from Utah to study Nitrogen management - Steer compost 2015 | ecosystem: Environmental > Terrestrial > Soil > Agricultural land | place: USA: Utah...
AGCTTTCTGCGCGGCACGCTGGATCTGATGATCCTGCAGTCGCTCGCGTCTATCGGGCCCATGCACGGTTACGAGATCGCGGCTCGCCTGGAGCAGGTTTCGGCCGGCGCGCTGAGGCCGAACATGGGCACGTTGTACCCGGGCCTGATGCGCCTCGAGCAGCGCGGGCTTATCCGAGGCAGCTGGGGCACGACGGAGAACAACCGGCAGGCGCGCTTCTACTCGATCACGCGTGCCGGCAGGCGTCATCTGGCGACCGAAAAGGAAAGTTGGGATCAGATGGTCTTGATCATGCAAACGCTATTCAGCGACCCCGCCTGAGGAGCGGCGCAGGGTCGGGGGAAAATGAAATGCAATACCTCGAGACCCTGCGGGAGTGGATCCTCCGTATCTGGGGAACGTTCCGTCATTCGCCGAGCGACCGCGAGCTCGAGCGGGAGCTAGAGTTCCATCTCGAGATGGTCGAGCATGACCTTCGTCGCGAAGGTCATTCGCCAAGCGAGGCCGCGCGTCTCGCTCGGTTGCGAGCAGGCAGACCGTCCAACGTCTTGGACGGGCTGCGCGATCAGCGCGGCTTCTCGTGGCTCGGCCGGTTCTCGCTCGACGTCGTGCTCGGCATGCGCATGCTGCGGAAGTCGTGGGGCATGACTTTGGTCGGCGGTCTCGCGATAGCGATCGTCATCGCCATCGCGGCCGGCCTCTCGAGCTTCTTCCAGGTGTTCACCGGAGGCACGGTGCCCCTCGTCGAAGGTGATCGGGTCGTCGCCATCCAGAGCTTCGATCCGGTATCGCGACAGCCTGTCGGTACCGAGCTCGCAGACTACGAGCGCTGGCGCGACACGCTCGAGTCCGTCGAGACGATGGGTGCGTTTCGAACCGTCCGCCGTGAGTTGACCATAGGAGAGGGCGGGCTGCCGACCTCGCCATCCGAGGGTGCAGCCGAGCTCGTATCCGTCGCCGAGATGACGGCATCGGGGTTTCGGCTCGCGCGCGTCGCACCGTTGGTCGGGCGGTTTTTCGTCGAGCAGGACGAAGCACCCGGCGAACAACCCGTCGTCGTGATCGGCGAGGCGGTTTGGCGCTCGCGTTTCGGTGCAGACCCGCAAGTCCTCGGACGGAGTGTCGGTCTCGACGGCACGCTTCATACCGTGGTCGGCGTCATGCCGGAGGACTTCGGCTTCCCGATCAATCACCGATACTGGGTGCCGCTCCCCACCGATCTACCGGGAGAGGCGTGGAGCCAGGAGCCGGAGATCCTCGTCTTCGGTCGGCTCGCGGCAGGCTTCACGCTCGAAGGCGCAGAGGCGGAGCTTTCCGCGAAAGGGCTGCTGCCCGGCGCCGCGTCCGAAGAGCGTCAAGAGCCGCTTCGCGCTCGAATCGTGCCCTATGCGCGCGCATTCGCGCACATTCCGCCGGGCGAGGCGGCCGGAATACTGCTTCTCGTCACTCTGCTCCTGGTGCCGCCTTGCGCGAACATCGCGATTCTCGTCTACGCCCGCACGGTCACGCGTCAAGCCGAGTTCGCTGCCCGGTTCGCGCTCGGCGCGAGCCGCGGCCGCATCGTCGGTCAGATCTTCATCGAAACGCTGGTCCTGGCCATGCTGGCGGCGCTTTGCGCGCTCGCGATCGCAAACGTCGTGCTGTCCCGGATCGAGGTCAACATCGCGCAAAGTCCCGGGGCGAGTCCATTCTGGATGCAGCCGAGCATCTCGATCGAAACGATCGTGTACGTCGCGTGCCTCGTCGTTCTCGCCGCGTTGATCGCAGGTGCTGCACCGGCCCTGCGGGCGACGCGCGGTCTGATGAACGAAGGGTTGCGCGCGCTAAGCAACCGCATCAGCGTTCGGCTCGGAGCGACCTGGACGGCGCTCGTGGTCATGCAGGTCGCGCTGGCCGTTGCAATCCTGCCCACGGCGGCCGAGATGACGTGGGGCTACTTGCGATCGGGCATGCTCGAGCCGGGCTTTCCCGTGGTCGAATTCTCGACCGCGCGCATTGCGCTTGGCGATCCACGCGAGCAGAACGCAGCCGAGGGCGGCGAGGGTGGATACGCGGAGCTGCAGCGCGAGCTCGTGCGGCGATTGCGTCAGGAAGGCGTATCGGCAGTAACGTTCTCGAGCGCTATCGCGGGCGCAGAGCCCGCGGCCGAGATCGGCACAGACGACACTTCAGCCGACGGAGCGCGGCGACTCGTGCACCACGACGTCGGCGTCAACCGAATCGATGCCGCGTTCCTGGATACCTTCGGTGCACGGATTCTGATTGGACGCGCCTTCAGGGCCGACGATATGAGGGCCGGGAGCGTTGCCGTCATCGTGAATCAGGCCTTCGTGCGCGAGGTCTTCGGGGAGGTGAGCCCCGCATTGGGTCGTCGAGTCCGCTACATGGAGCAGCCGACGCAGCTCGAGCGGTGGTACGAGATCGTCGGCGTCTCGACCGACGTGCCCGGCAACGACGAGAGACCGAGGATGTATCACCCGCTCGAGCCGGGGCATCTCGATCCGGTGGTCATGACGCTGCGCATGCCTTTCGTTCGAGCCGGCATGGCCGAGTGGCTACGCGAGGTCGCGACACGGGTCGACTCGCGCCTCCGCATTGACGAGTACGCCGCTCTGGAGCGGACATACTCGGAGCTTCGCGCCCAGGACATCGGCGCAGCGACAGCCCTGATCATCGTCACGACCAGCGTGCTGTTGCTTTCCGCAGCCGGAATGCACGCACTGATGTCCTTCACGGTAAGTCAACGTCGCCGTGAGATCGGCATCCGCGCGGCGCTCGGCGCGCAGCCCGGGCGCATCCTCGTGGGCGTGTTCCGCCGCGCGCTCGGCCAGATTTTGCTCGGCGCGATCGCAGGTTTGCTTTTCGCAATCGTCGTGACGCGCTACTTTCCGAGCGAGCAGCTCGGCGGCCGTGCAATACCCGGCATCGTGCCGGCCGCAGCCGCGCTGATGGTGCTCGTAGGCTGCCTCGCGGCCATCGGTCCCGCGCGACGGGCGATGCGCGCGAAGCCGACGGCAGCGCTGAGGGAAGACGGCTAGTCACACCTTGCGAGCGCCGCCTGGCCTCAGCCGGCGAGCATGATTTCCTCGCCGTCACAGGGCTCATGACGCCCCGCGCGGACTCACGCTACGTGCACGCCGAGTAGTTCGCGCCGTTTGGCCCGACGCACCAGCGTCGTCTCCGCGCATCGATCTACACCAGTCTTCAAGACTACGACACGTATGCACAGGCGCAACTGCCGTGCTCGAGGAGGCGGCGGCAAGGCTGGCTGAGGACAGCGGAGACTACCCGAGACGGGGGGATACGAGCGGTTGGATTTGGTAGCGGGGGCAGGATTCGAACCTGCGACCTTCGGGTTATGAGCCCGACGAGCTGCCTGACTGCTCCACCCCGCACCAGTCGAGAGCCCGGCATGATACAAATCCAAGCCTTACGACGCAAGTCCTCGGCCCCAGACTCCGCGGTACAGCCCGAAGACTTGCATGAGACCCGACAGTCTGTGGACGCGCGGGCAGGTCGCACGATGCGCGCCGTTGGTGCAGCCGGAGCTCGCGGGCGGCGAGACCAGCGCAGGCGCACATTCGCCTTCGAACCTCGGCAAGGAGATCTCCGCCGAAATCCAACCTCACCGGCCATCGAAGCCTTACACAGCGACCGTTGCGAAGAGCAACGTTCCCGAGGATTTCAACTCGACGAGATCCCCCGATTTCCGCTGGGCGCGCAGCCGCTTGACGCCGAACGGCGACACGAGCATGACTGCCGCGAGCGGCCTGGAACGACTTCTGCATGACGGGGGTCCTTCTATTCACGGAATGTGACGAATCTCTGGATGAGCTCGCAGCGCGTGCTGATCATCGATGACTGGGAAGATGGCGCACAGACGCTCGCGGCGCTCCTCCAGTCCGCCGGATACGAGACGCGGATCGCGACCGGCGGCGTGACGGGACTCGCGCTCGCCGCCTCGGACCGGCCGGACGCGGTGATCCTCGATCTCGACCTGCCGGATATGTCGGGTTACGAAGTATGTCGGCGTCTGCGGGCACGGCCGGACGGCGCCCGGCTGCTGATCATCGCGCTGACGGGATGGACCCGACACAGCGATCGGGTGGCCGCGAGCGAGGCCGGCTGCGACCATTACGTCGTGAAACCCGCGAGCCTCGACACCCTCGATGCGCTGCTGCGGCGGATCGAGCGCCGCCGCGGGGCAAAGTAGGGGATTGGCCGGCCCCTCACCGGCTTGCAACCGGCTTCTGCTCACGTCAGGATGATTGCGGGCAACTGCGCCCACCGGGAACCACCGAATAAGAAGGGCAACGATTATGAAGACTCGCCTACTCGGCTTTTTGTGCTCCACCGCCGTGGTCATGCCCGCGCTCGCCGCGCTCGGGCCCGGCGATACGGCGCCGTTATTCGAAGCGAAAGCCTCATTGAACGGCGAGACGTTCGACTACTCGCTCGCCGAAGCGCTCGAGCAAGGCACCGTGGTCGTTTATTTCTATCCTTCGGCGTATACGCAGGGCTGCAACATGCAGGCTCGCGAGTTCGCCGTGAACATGGAAGCGTTCAATGCGGCCGGCGCGACGGTCGTCGGCGTCTCGCTCGACAGCATCGAGCGGCTGAACGACTTCTCCGCGGATCCGGAGTATTGCGCGGGCAAGCTGCCCGTCGCGTCGGACGAGTCGGGCGAGATCGCGCGCTCCTACGATCTCCGAGTCGCGGACGCTCGGCCAGGCGCGAGGGATACCCGCGGCGAGGAGATCAACCACGGGTTCGCCGAGCGCACGACGTTCATCGTGACGCCCGACGGCAAGATCGCCGAGACGATCGGCGGCGTGTCGCCGATCGAGAACGTGCAGAAGGCGCTCGAAGCGGTGCAGCGGCTGCAGCACGCCGCGCACTGACGACGCGACTCCAGTCCGGCGCGTCTCGTGCAACCGCTTGCCGCGGTTGCACGACCTACACTCGAAGCAGGGCAGAAAGGTTGCGGCCTTCTCCTGGAGAAGGCCGCTCCGATGACTTCGCGGACAGACGCGCTACTCCTCCGGCAGCGCGAACACGAGATACGCCCGCTCGTCCGCCGGCTGCTCGACGCCCGCGAGCCGCGGCGGGAAGAGGCCGGCGCCCGCAGCGGCCGGCAGCACGATGTACTGCCGGCCATCGATCTCGTACGACGCCGGAATCCCCTCCGAGCCGCTCGGCAGGTCGTATGACCAGAGGACCTCGCCGGTGTCGCGATCGTACGCACGGAACTTGCGGTCCGAAGCCGTCGCGACGAAGACGAGCCCGCCGGCCGTGACGAGCGGACCGCCCCGCGGCATGTGCGCGCCGGTGTTCTCCCCGAGCGCGGGCACGGTGCCGTGCGGGACCCGCCACTTGATCTCGCCGGTGTTCAGGTCATAGGCCGTAAGGTGCGCCCACGGCGGAGCGATCGCCGTCAAGCCCGTCGTCGGGCTGAAGATGAAGTCGTAAGGCGACGCGTAGCGGACGTTGCCCGCCTCGAAGGCAGCCTCGGCCTTGGCCCGCGCGGCTGCGGCTTGCTCGGGTGTCACGACCCCGCCGACGACCGTCCTCGCGGACGGCTCGTCCTCGGTGACCTCGATCCTCAGCATGACCGGCAGGTTCTTCGAAACGACGTAGAACTCGCCGTTGATCGGGTCGACGGCCGAGCCGCCCCAGTTCGCGCCGCCGTTGTGGCCCGGCATCCCGATCGAGCCCTCGAAGCTCGGCGGCGTGAAGAGACCCTCGTTGCGCGAGTAGCGCAGCCGCTCGCGCAGGATCTCCTGCTCGGATTCGGGAAGGAACGGATTGATGTCGTCGGCCGTGAACGTCTGCACGGCGAACGGCGGGGGCGCCGTCGGGAACGGCTGCGTCGGTGACGCGTGCTCGCCGGGCACGTCCGACTTCGGCACCTCGCGTTCCTCGATCGGCCAGATCGGCTCGCCGGTCGTTCGCTCGAACACGAACAGAAAGCCGTGCTTCGTCGCCTGCGCGACGACATCGATGCGTCGGCCGTCTCGTTCGATCGTCAGTAGCTTTGGGGACTGCGGCAGGTCGTAGTCCCAGAGATCGTGATGCACCAGCTGCTGGTGCCAGAGCCGCTCGCCGGTGCGGGCGTTCAACGCGACGAGCGAATTGCCGAACAGGTTGTCGCCCGGACGATCGCCGCCGAAGAAGTCGTAGCGCGGGCTGCCAAACGGGATGAAGACGATGCCGTTCTCCTCGTCGACGGTCATCTCGCTCCAGTTGTGCACGCCGCCGGCCGTGCGGTAAGCGTCTTCGGGCCAGGTGTCGTAACCGAACTCGCCGGGGTGCGGGATGCTGTGGAACACCCAGCGAAGCTCGCCCGTCACGACGTCGTACGCATGAATGTCGCCTGGGGTCGACTGGTAGCCCGCGCCCTGCGCGGGCAGCGCGACGATCATCAAATCCTCGAAGATGCGCCCCGGATTGCTCGTCGACAGCGGCCGGATGTTGCTGACGTCGCGGCCTTCGGCCGCGAGCGCGTCGCGCAGATCGACGCGGCCGCCGTTGCCGAAGCTCTCGATCGTGTTGCCCGTCGTCGCATCGAGCGCGGTGAGGAAGCCGGAGACGAGGTACACGAGACGGCGATCGGAGCCGTCCTCGCTCTGCCAATAGTTGATGCCGCGCGGGCTGACCGCGCCGTCGTGGGGTGCCGCCCAGCGTTCCTCTCCGGTCGCCGCATCGAGCGCAACGATCTCGTTCCCGCCGCGCAGCACGTACATCACGCCGTCGACGACGATCGGGTTGAACAGCACGTTGCGGTCGCCGACCGGGAATCGCCAAGCGACCTCGAGCCGATGGACGTTCGACTTGTTGATTTGATCGAGCGCCGTGTACTGCGACGAATGCGGGCCTCCGGCGTAGGAGCGCCAAGTCGTGTAGTCCTGCGCCAAGGCGGCGCCGGCGCCGAGCGTCGCGGCCGCAGCAGCCGCTGCGATCAGAAGTTTCGTTGACTTCGAGTGGTCATCGGTTCGCATGGAATTCTTGCTCATCTGTCGTGTCATTTGTCGGGCCGCTCGCCGCCCGCGTCGACGGCCCTCGCGGGCGCGAGGCGCCGCGCCGGTAGAGTGTAGCCCGGATCGCGACGGCCGCGCCGTAGCGGACGTCCGAATGGGGCTCCATCGCCGCACTCGGATCCGGGCGCACTGTCGAATACGAACGTGGCCGCTGTTTCGGTCGAGCGGCCTCCGAAGCAGCGGGCCGGATCGATGGCATACCGAATGGCTCGGCCGCGCGCCGTGGTCGCAGGTCGCGGCGCGCGTCGTTGATCGTGAAGGCGTGGTTCGAGGAGATCGTGATGCGACATTCGATACTGACCGTGCTGGCCGTGGTGCCCGTCGTCGTCGCGGGTTGTGCGAGTCAGCCCAACGCCCTCCGCGACGTCGCTGAGCGAACGACGTCCGCCGGCGGCGATTGCTTCACGGTTTCGCTCGCGCGGGACTTTCGTTATCTCGACGATCGGAACCTCATCGTCTATGCGGCGGGTCGCGATCCTTACCATGTGGAGCTCGGAAGCACGTGCTTCGGGCTCCGAGGCGAGCACGTCATCGCGCTCCGGTCGCGCACGGACAGAATGTGCGGGTTCGCCGGAGACGCGGTGATCGTCGACAGCGGTGCGTTCGTCGATCGATGCCCGGTGCTGTCCGTGCGGAGGCTCGACGACGACCAGTATCGGTCCCTCGTCGCGCAGTTCGATGCCGAACGGCGCGCGAATCGGCCGATCGAGGTCGAGGTTGCCGAGCTGCCGGAGGAGGAGGCGGCCGACGCAGACGGCGATGACGGTGCCGGCAACGGTGGCGCCGGAGAGGCCGACGAGCAGGGCGCGGGGGCGGACTGAGCCCGGCGCGCGTCGCCGCAAAGGCGCCGGCCGGCCACTGACGCGACGCGGAGTCTTTGTTTCGGCTCCGGAAAGGTGCCGCCCGCGAGCCGCCGCGGCCCGCTCGACGCATCGCAAGGCCGTGTCGCGATTGAAATGACTCCGGGGCTTCGAGAGAATCCGATAAGTTCCGCATCCAAAGGGGGTCCGTCATGAAGCGCATGGGTGCAGCCGCGCTCGCAGCGGGAGTGCTGGCGCTCGGCGCCGGCGCGCCGGCATGGAGCCATCATTCGTTCGCCGCGTTCTACGACATGAACAACGCGATCTCGATCACCGGCAAGATCGCACAGGTGCGTCTCGCCAACCCTCATTCATGGTTCTTCATCGACGTCGAGGACGAGAACGGCGAGGTCGTGCGCTGGTCGTTCGAGGCGGGTACGCCGAGCGGCATGATCCGTAACGGCTATTCTCCCGAAGTGATCAAGCAGGGCGACGTCGTCACGATCAACGGTTTTCGTGCCCGGGATGAGTCGAAGAACGTCGGCATGCTGCGCGAGCTGATCATGGCCGACGGCACGAAGTACGGCATGTTCGGGCCCCAGGAAGGGCCGGGCGCGCGCTGATCGAAGCGCTCGTCGAGGGGGAGTCGATCATGAAGAGAATCACGCGCGGGCGCGCGTTGTCGATGGTCTGCTCGCTCGCCGTGCTGTCTTGCGGCGTGGCGCTTGCGCCGTCGACCGGCGCTGCTCAGGAAAGTGCGGCCGCCCGGACCGACGGGCAGGCGAGCGAGATCCCGCGGATGTCGAACGGCAAGCCGGACTTTTCCGGCGTCTGGTGGGGCGGCGGCGACGTCGGCGGACGGGGATTTCGGCCGGGCAGCGCACGCGGGGCCGGCGGGCCCTCGTTCACGGACTTGTATCAGCCGTGGGCGAAGGAGCATGCGGCGACGTTGACCGATGCGGACGATCCGACGCTGCGCTGCGTGCCGACCGCGTTCGGCACGTTGAACGTGCGGTTCTGGGACGTCGGTGCCGTCGGACAGATCGTGTCGACGCCCGATTTCGTCGTGCTGCTGACGGAGACCTTTCACGGTTATCAGCTCGTGCCGACGGACGGACGCCCGCACCGCGAGCACGTGCCGCCGTCACGGCGGGGTGATGCCGTCGGTCACTGGGAGGGCGATACGTTCGTCGTCGAAACGAAGAACTTCACCGACGACACGTGGATCTGGGCCGAAGGTCGTGTCTCGTTCCACTCGGACGCCTTGAGGGTCGTCGAGCGCTACCGCCTCGTCGATCCCGACACGCTCGTGATCGACGCGACGGTCTACGACGAGAAGGTGCTGACCGAGCCGTGGGTCGTGCCGACGCAGACGCTGCAACGCGCACCGTTTGATCAGATCATGCCGCTCGACTGCCTCGGCACCGAGACGTACGACCTCATCGGCGGCGTCGGCAACTGACGAGGGCCGGCGCGAAGCCCGCGCCGGCCCGATCACGGCCGAGCGTGCCGTCATCGGCCGATAACTGCAGTAACGACGGGGAGGACCGATGCTGAAGCGTCTTTCGATCGGTTGGCTCGTGCCGGCGCTGATCATGCTCGGTTGTGCGGGCGAGCACGACACCGCGCCGCAGGCTGCTGCCGAGGAGCCGGCCGCCCTTCCCGATGCCGCGGCAGTGCTCGACGACGTCATCGCCGCGATGGGTGCAGCCGGCGTCGAGTCGATCACGTTCTCGGGGACGGCGTGGCGCATTCGGAACTCGTTCCGTCAGACCTTGAGCGCGAGCCCGCCCTGGCCCGAGCGCGACGAGATCACGAACTACCGGCGCACGCTCGATCTGTCGCAGCCCGCGTCCGTCGCGCTCGGTGAGACTTTCGCGAGCAACCTGTTCCTCGAGCCGCCGGTCGCCGGAACGTATTCGCAGCATGTTCCCAGCGACGAGCGCAGGTGGGCGCAGCAGCTCGAGATCTGGCTCACGCCGTGGGGCTTCCTCGAGGGTGCGAAGCGCAACGGCGTAGAGATCGAGACCGCGACGGTGGAGGGCGTCGATTACACCGTGCTCTCGTGGCAGTCGCCCGCGGAGCAGACGGCGCCTTCGGGTCTTCGCTATACGGTCAATGGCTATATCAACGCCGGAAACCGCATCGAGCGCGTGGAGACGTGGGTCGAGGATCCGTTCATGGGCGACATGCACGTCGAGGCACGCTACGCGAACTATCGCGACTTCGCGGGCGTCATGGTGCCGACGACGATGGAGCAGTGGCGCGGCGGCGGCGCGATCTTCGGCGTGTCGGTCAGCGACGCCACTCCGAACCCGGTGAACCTCGCCGAGCTGATGACGGTGCCCGAGCAGCCCGCGGGCGGGTTCGGCGGCGGCGCACCCGGCGGGGACGGGCCGGCCGAGCTCGCTGAGCGCATTGCCGACGGCGTCTGGCTGATCCACGGCGGATACGTCGCGCTCGTCGCCGAGTTCACGGATCACGTCCTGGTCTTCGAGGCCGGGCAGTCCGAGGCGCGCGGCGAGCAGATCCTCGCCGAGGTCAATCGCATCCTGCCGGACAAGCCGATCCGCTACGTCGTGAACTCGCATCCGCATTCGGACCACACGGCGGGGCTCGTGCCGTTCGTGCGCGAAGGCGTGACGATCGTCACGCACGAGAACAACATCGACTTCCTCGACATGGCGCTCAGCACGCCGCGTACGCTGCTCGGCGAGCCGACGCTCGCTCCCCAGTTCGAGGCTGTCGGCGAGCTCGGCGTGTACGAGGACGAGACGATGCGCGTCGAGCTGCACCACGTGCCGAACCTGCACTCCGACGGCATGCTCGTCGCGTACCTGCCCGCCGCGAAGGTGCTGTTCCAGGCGGACTTCACGCTGCCGCGCGAGGGCGCGAACCCGAATCCGTTCGTCGTCGCCCTCGCCCAGTACGTCGAAGAGAAGGGGCTCGACTTCGAGCGTTATCTTGCCGTGCACGCGGCACAGGTTCCGCAGACGAAGGCGGACCTGATGGCCGCGCTCGCGGCCCGGGAGCAGTGACATGAAATCGATGATCCGACTTTGCGCGGCGACGGCCTTGGGCCTCGGGCTCGCGCAACCCGCCGTCTCGCAGGACCAATACGTCGTTTCGGCCGGTACCCCGGCGCACATCCGCCGCGCCGTCGAGTCCGACGCGCGGAGCGCCGAGCAACGTGCGCGGGACGTCCATCGCAAGCCCGCCGAGGTGCTGACGCTGAGCGGCGTCGACGACGGAGATACGGTCGTCGAGTTCGCTTCCTTCGGGCACTACTTCACGACGATTCTCGTCGACGCGGTCGGCCCTTCGGGCCACGTCTACATGGTGGACATGCCGTGGACGGACCGCTTCGGCGGCGAGGCGGCACGTGCATTCGACGCGGCGCACGACAACGCGACGTACATGCAGGTCCACTACAACGAGATGGAGCTGCCG
>Ga0079224_100013742_pt1 | contig 11287 bp, 11 predicted proteins | sample Stecom2015_FD_80414 | JGI IMG/M metagenome (GOLD analysis project Ga0079224, IMG submission 80414) | Agricultural soil microbial communities from Utah to study Nitrogen management - Steer compost 2015 | ecosystem: Environmental > Terrestrial > Soil > Agricultural land | place: USA: Utah...
CTCGACCGCGTCGGTGCCCAGCCCGAGCAGGCGCAGCGCCCGGTCGAGCGTGGCGTGGCGCACCTCGCCGGCCAGCACCCGCACCGGCGGCGCGCCGACCAGCCCCTGCCGCTCGACGTCCCAGCCGGCACGCGCCAGCATGTCGTTGCGGGCGGCGGCCAGCGCCGTGACGTGGGCCATCTGGCACCCGGTGACGAACCCGAAGGACGCGCCGGCGGGCAGGCCGAGCAGGTCGAGAACCCACCGGCCGGCCACCTCCTCGACGACGGCGACCGACGGGCCGCCGACGTGGAGCCCGGCGTTCTGGTCCCAGGCCGCCGCCAGCCAGTCGGCGGCGAGCGCGGCGGGCAGGGCGCCGCCGATGACGAAGCCGAAGTAGCGGGGCGACCCGGTGGCGACGAGGCCGGGCTCGGCGGCGTCGGCCAGCTCGCGCACGACGTCGGCGGGATCGGCGCCCTCGTCGGTGAGGGGCACGTCGAGCGCCGCCCGCAGGTCGGCCACGCCGGCCCGGGCGGCGACCGGGCGGTCGGGCAGCGAGCGCACCCAGTCGGCCGCCCACCGGGCCGCCACCTCCAGCGGGGCGTCGAAGGGCGAGGCGCCGGGCGCGGGGCCGGTGGTGTCGTGATCCGCCATGGGCCGAGTCTGGTCCCCCGGCGCCGCCGTGCCCAGGGGTTCGCGACGCCCGCCGGCATCACTGACACGAGGTGTCAGGGACCCCGCCGTACGGTGCGCGCATGGCAACCTGGACCGAGTTCGCCGAGGAGGCGCCCGCGCTCGCCGAGCTGGCGGAGCGCCGCCTCGTGGCCACCAAGCTGATGATGCTCGCCACGCTGCGCCGCGACGGCTTCCCCCGCATCAGCCCCATGGAGCCGGTCGTCGTCGACGGCCGCCTCTCGCTGCACGACGGCCGCCTGTGGCTGGCGATGATGCCGGGCAGCACGAAGTCTCGGGACCTGCAGCGGGACGGGCGGTTCGCGCTCCACACCGCCACCGTCGACACGCAGGTGACCGAGGGCGACGTGAAGATGTGGGGCACGGCGACGCCGCTCGCCGATCCCGACACGCTCGCCCGGTTCTCGGACGAGATCCACGCGTCGACCGGCCACCGGTTCGAGGTCGGGCAGTTCGACGCCTTCGACGTCGACCTTCTGGGCGCGTCGTCGGTGCAGGTGCGGGGCGAGACGATGGTCGTGCGCACGTGGCGGCCGGGCGCCGGCGTGCGGGTCGACGAGAAGACGGGCTGACCGGGGGCCGCCCCCGGCGGCGTCGGCCTCAGCCCCGGGGTCGGGCCCGGCGCACCAGCACCTCCTGCACGACGGTCGCCACGTGCGTGCCCTCCTCGGTGAACACGTAGCCGACGCTCACCCCCCGCGAGCTCATCAGCCCGTGGCAGGTGAAGGTCTGCAGGTGCCAGCGGTCCGCGGCCAGCGGCCGGTGGAAGTACATGGCGTGGTCGAGGCTGGCCGAGAAGAACTGGCCCTCCGGCGGCCGGTCCCGGTCGAGATCCGGGTCGAGCAGCACGACGGCCTCGGTGGGCAGGTCGTCGGAGAGGTAGGCCAGCGCCGCCGCCTGCATCGTCGGGTCGTCGCCCAGGTCGGCGTCGACCCGCATCCACGCCGAGGTCACGCCCCGGGACCGGGCCGCCGTGCGCCGGCCGAACATCGGGCTCCAGCCGTCGTCCTCGCAGCCCTCGGGGCCGGGCACCCCGGGCATCACCGCGGTCTGCACCTGGGGTCCGGGCTCGCCCACCTGGAACGAGGCGGTCATCTCGAGGATGACGCCCACCGACTGGCGGGCCGTCACCCGCCGGGTGCAGAACGAGCGGCCGTTGCGCACCCGGTCGACCTCGAAGCGGATCGGCTCGGCGGCGTCGCCCCGGCGGATGAAGTAGGCGTGCAGCGAGTGCACCCGGTACGCCGGATCGACGGTGAAGGCGCCGGCCCGCAGGCCCTGCGCCACGATCTGCCCGCCGTAGAGGCCGCCCCAGGGGTAGCTGGGGCCGGTCCCCACCCACACGTCGGTGCCGTGGGGTTCGAGCGCCATCATCGTCGTGAAGTCCACGGCCCAGCAGTCTCGGAGGACGGGCACGCCGGCCGCCATTCCGGGCCGCCCGCCACGGAGCGCGGCCCGGCCGGCGAGCGGGCAGGATGGACCGGTGCCACCCGACACGCCGCTGGCCGACGTCGTCGCCACGACCGAGGCCGTCGTCGCCACCCGGGCCCGATCGGCCAAGGTCGCCGCGCTCGCCGACCTGCTGGCCCGTCTGCGGGGCGACGAGCTGCCCGTGGTCGTCGGGTTCCTGATCGCCGCGCCCCGGCAGGGGCGCATCGGCGTCGGCTGGCGCACGGTGGCGGCGGTCGAGGCGCCGCCCGCCGGCGCGCCGTCGCTCACGGTGCTCGACCTCGACCGCGCCCTCGACCAGCTCGCCGCGCTGCGGGGCCCGGGCTCGCAGCGGGCCCGCACGGCGCTGCTCGCCGACCTGCTGGGCCGGGCCACCGCCGGTGAGCAGGACCTGATCCGCCGCCTGCTCGTCGGCGAGCTGCGCCACGGCGCGCTCGAGGGGCTGGTCACCGACGCCGTCGCCCGGGCCTTCGGCGCGCCGCTGGCCACGGTGCGCCGGGCGGCGATGCTGGCCGGTGACCTCGCCCGGGTGGCGGTCGTGGCCCGCGACAGCGGCGAGGCCGGCCTGGCCGCCATCGGCCTGACGCTGCTGCGGCCGGTGAAGCCCATGCTGGCCCAGGGCGCGGGCGACCTGGCCGAGGCGATGGCGCTGGCCACCGGCGGCGAGGGCCGGCCGGCGTCGGTGGAGTGGAAGCTGGACGGCGCCCGCATCCAGGTCCACCGCGAGGGGGACGACGTCCGGATCTACACCCGGAACCTCAACGACGTCACCGGACGGCTGCCGGGCGTCGTGGCGCTCGTGCGCTCGCTGCCGGCCGAGGCGCTGCTGCTCGACGGCGAGGCCGTCGGGGTCGACGAGGGCGAGCTGCCCCGCACCTTCCAGGACACGATGAGCGCCTTCGGTCGCGAGGACGGCTCGGCCGGCGCCGGGATCGAGTCCCGCTTCTTCGACCTGCTCCACCTCGACGGCGAGGACCTGATCGACCGGCCGCTGACCGACCGCCTGGCCGCCCTCGAGCGGATCGCCGGCCCCTGGCGCATCCCCGGCGTCGTGACCACCGACGTCGGCGCGGCCGAGCGGGTGCTGGAGCAGTCGCTGGCCACCGGCCACGAGGGCGTCGTGGTCAAGGACGCCGCCTCGGCCTACGAGGCCGGCCGCCGGGGCGGCGCCTGGCGCAAGGTCAAGCCGGTCCACACGTTCGACCTCGTCGTGCTGGCGGTCGAGTGGGGCAGCGGCCGGCGGCAGGGCTGGCTGTCCAACCTCCACCTCGGGGCGCGGGACCCGGCCACCGGCGGCTTCGTCATGGTCGGCAAGACGTTCAAGGGCCTGACCGACGAGCTGTTGGCCTGGCAGACCGAGCGCTTCCTCGGGCTGGAGACCCGGCGGGAGGGCCACGTCGTGCACGTCCGGCCCGAGCAGGTGGTCGAGATCGCCCTCGACGGTGTGCAGGCCTCGTCCCGCTACCCCGGTGGCGTGGCACTGCGCTTCGCGCGGGTCCGCCGCTACCGCCACGACAAGGGCCCGGACGAGGCCGACGCGATCGACGCCGTGCGGGCCCTGCTCCCCCGCCGCTGATCCGGGGCCACCCCGCTATCCCACGGCCGCGCCGGCCGGCCCGGTGAGGTCGGCCATGAGGCCGGCGAACGCCTCGAACGCCGACCGGGCCGCGTGGGCGGGCGGCCGCCCGTAGCCGACGAGCAGGCCGGGCGGGCCGGACCCCGGGCGGTGCCACATGCGGGCGGTGGCGGTGACGGCGATGCCTCGGGCGGCGGCCTCGGCCACCACCGCCTGCTCGTCGGGGCCGTCGTCGGGCCAGCGCACCAGCGCGTGCAGGCCCGCGGAGACGCCCTCGACGCGGGCCGCCGGCGCCCGCTCGGCCAGGAGGGCGACGAACTGGTCGCGCCGGCGGCGGTAGGCCGTGCGCATCCGGCGGAGGTGGCGGTCGAAGGCGTGGCTCTCGACGAGCTCGGCGAGCACGAGCTGGTCGAGGGACGACACCGGGCTGTGGAACGGGAGGAGGGGCTCGACCGCGCCCGCCAGCTCCGGCGGCACGACGACCCACCCCATCCGCAGCCCCGGCGCCAGGCTCTTGCTCGCCGTGCCCAGGTAGACGGTGCGGGACGGGTCGAGCGCCTGCAGCGCGCCGATGGGCTGGCGGTCGTAGCGGAGCTCGCCGTCGTAGTCGTCCTCCACGACGACCCCGCCGGTCCGCCGCGCCCAGGCGACGAGCGCACCCCGGCGTTCGGGGGCGAGGGTCGAGCCGAGGACCGGCTGCCGGGCGGGGGTGACGACGACGGCCTCGGCCCCGACGGCGTCGAGGGCGTCGACGTCCAGGCCGTCGCCGTCGACCGGGACGGGCACGACCGTGCCCCCGGCCTCGGCGACGATCCGCCGGTGGAAGGACAGGCACGGGTCCTCCATGGCCACCCGGCGCCGGCCGGTGGCGGCGAGGGCCCGCACGACCAGCCCGAGCGCCTCGTCGACGCCGCTGCACACGACGACCTGGCCGGGGGTGGCGCTCACCCCACGGGCCCGGGCGAGGTAGTCGACCAGCGCGGCGTGAAGCTCCGGGCGCCCGCGGCCACCGGCGTAGTCGAGCGCCTCGGGCCGGTCGCGCAGCACGGCGCGGACGGCCCGGGCCCAGGCCTGGGCCGGGAAGGCGTGGAGGTCGGGTGCGCCGGCCGACAGGTCGACCCGCGGGGGCGGCGGGGCGGCGGCTGCCGGCGGCCCGCCGGTCCGGCTCGCCCCGGCCGCCACGACCGTGCGGCCGCCGCGGCGGGCGGTGAGGAAGCCCTCGGCCACGAGCTGGTCGTAGGCGTCGACGACGGTGCCGCGGACGACGCCCAGCTCGGAGGCGAGGGCCCGGGTCGACGGCAGCGGGGTGCCGGGCGCCAGGCGGCCGGCGCGGATGGCGGACCGCAGGGCGGCCTCGATGGCCCGGCGGCGGCCACCGCCAGCCCGCAGGTCGACGTCGAGGAGGATCTCCACTGGTCCAATCAAATGCACCGAAACTGGCCCAAGCAACTGGTCCGATCGCGCCGTACCGTCCCCTCCATGACGACCACGACGACCACCACGACCCCCGCCCCTGCGACCGGCGGCGACGGCGACACCGCCGGCTGGGCTCCCCGCATCGGCCTGAAGGAGCGGCTCCCCGCCGCCTACCGGGCGCTCGCCTCCGCCGACGCGGCCGTGAGCGCCGCCGGCCACCTCGAGCCCGCGCTCCTCGACCTCGTCAAGCTGCGGGCCTCGCAGCTCAACGGGTGCGCCTACTGCCTCGACATGCACGCCCGCGACCTGCGGGCCGAGGGCGAGTCGCAGCAGCGCCTCGACGTGCTGCCGGCCTGGCGCGAGGTGCCGCTGTTCAACGAGCGCGAGCGGGCGGCCCTGGCGCTGACCGAGGCGATCACCCGGGTCGGCGACACCCACGTGCCCGACGAGGTCGTCGACGCCGCCCGGACGGTCTTCGACGAGGACGAGCTGGCCCAGCTGGTGTTCGAGATCATCGTCATCAACGCCTGGAACCGCTTGGCGGTCACCGACCGCCTCCCCTTCCCCGCCGCCTGAGCCGGCCGGCCGGCCGGCGCCGGCGCCCGTGCCCGGCCGGCCCTCCGCCGGGCCTAGTGTCCCGGTCACGCAGACCGCAGGAGGGTGACCGGGTGGACACGACCAACACGGGCAACGGCGCCGGCCGGGCCGGCGGCTCGCTGGCGGGGTTCTCGACGCTGATCACCGGCGGTGGCAGCGGCATCGGGCTGGCCTGCGCCCGCCGCCTCGCCGCCGACGGCGCGACCGTCACGCTCGCCGGCCGGTCGGTCGAACGGCTGGAGGCGGCCGCCGAGGCGATCCGGTCGGCCGTCGACGGCGCATCGGTGCACACCGTCCCCACGGACGTCACGGACGAGGCGTCGGTCGAGGCCGCCGTGGCGGCGGCGACCGCCCCCACGGGCCGCCTCGACGGCGTCGTGGCCAGCGCGGGCGGTTCGGAGACGATCGGGCCGGTCACGCAGATCGACGTCGAGGCATGGCGCCGGACGATCGACCTCAACCTGACCGGGACCATGCTCACGATCAAGCACGCCGCCCGGCAGATGGTGCGCCAGGGCGGCGGTTCGATCGTCGCGATCTCCTCGATCGCCGGGGTGCTGACCCACCGCTGGTTCGGCGCCTACGGCCCCGCCAAGGCGGGCCTGGAGATGCTCTGCGCCGTGGCCGCGGACGAGCTGGGGCCGAGCGGTGTGCGGGTCAACACCGTGCGGCCAGGGCTCACCCGCACCGAGCTCGTCGAGCCGATCACCCGGCCCGGGCCGGCGCTCGACGACTACCTGTCCTGCACGCCGCTCGGGCGCGTCGGCGAGCCGGACGACGTCGCCTCGGTCGTGCGGTTCCTGGTCGGCCCCGAGTCGTCGTGGGTGACGGGCCAGCACCTGGCGGTCGACGGCGGCCACTCGCTCCGGCGGGGACCCGACATCTCGGGGCTGATCGGCCCCCTGTTCGGCGAGGACGGGCTCCGGGGCGCGGTGGCGGAGGCGTGAGGCGGGGCCGGGACGGCACCGGCCGACCCGGCCCCGGCGTCACTCCCAGTCGGCGGCCAGGTCGCGCTTGAGCGACTCGGTGAAGCCCGTGAGCGCCCCGAGCAGCTCCTCGGAGGTGAACGGCTCGCCGGCGTTGCGCACACCCCAGACGATGTCGCCCTCGGCGTCGCGCGACTTGACGAGCATCCAGACGGAGATGGGCGTGTCGCCCTCGACGAGCGGCTCGTCGCACATGGCGGCGATGTGCTCGGCGAGCGCGGCGGGATCGACGGGGTCGGGCGTCTCGGTCAGCGACATGGCGCACGGTCTACACCACGGCGCGCCCCGGGCGGCCCGGCGGGCGCTCCTAGGCTGGACCCGCCGATCCCCGCACCAGGAGGGACGATGGTCTCGTTGCCGACGCTCGGTGATCTGCCGCTGATCGGTCGCCCGCTGCGCGACCGCCTGATGGCCCCGGTCACCGCCTCGTTCGGGGCCGACCGGCTGCCGTTCGAGCAGTACACCGACCCGCCGGGCGATCCGGGCCTGTTCGGGCCGGGCAGCGTGACGTGGCGGGTGCACGGCGACCCGGCGATGATGGTCGGCGGGCTCTCGGCGCTGATGCTGCAGACGCTGCACCCGCTGGCGATGGCCGGCGTCGACGAGCACTCGAGCTACCGCGACGACCCGCTCGGCCGGCTCGGCCGGACGAGCTCGTTCGTCGCCGGCACGACCTTCGGCTCGACCGAGACCGCCGAGCGGCTGATCCGCCACGTGCGGGCCGTCCACCGCAAGGTGCGGGGCGTCGCGCCCGACGGGCGGCCGTACTCGGCCGACGACCCCGAGCTGCTGACCTGGGTCCACGTCACCGAGGTGTCGAGCTTCCTCGCCGCCCACCAGGCCTTCACGCCGTTCCCGGTCCGCGGCGAGCAGGCCGACCGCTACTACCACGAGGTGGCGACGGTGGCCGAGCGTCTCGGGGCCGAGGACGTACCGCGCACGCGGGCTGCGGTGCGCGCCTACCTCCTGCGCATCCGTCCCGAGCTGCACGCCGGCGAGCAGGCCCTCGACACGGTCGCGTTCCTCCGCCGGCCGCTGGAGGGCGCGGGACCCGCCGTCACCGCCGCCCACCAGGTGGTGGTGCGGGCGGCGATCGCCCTCCTGCCCCGATGGGCCCGCGACATGCTCGGCCTGCCCCACCCGTCGCTCGTCGACGTGGCGACGGTGGTGCCGGCCGTCCACCTGCTGCTCGGCGCGCTCCGCTTCGCCGGCGGGCCGCCGCAACCGCTGGTGGAGGCCCGGCGCCGGTGCGCGGCCGAGCCGCCGGCACCCGCGCCGGCCGGCGCCCCGGCGGGGTCGCCGTCCGCCGGGTGACGGCGACCCCGGTGGCGGCTACCGGCCGCTGAAGCGGGGCTCCCGCTTCTCGAGGAAGGCGCGGGGGCCCTCCTTGGCGTCCTCGGACGCCATGACCTCCATGCCCAGCTCCAGCTCGCGCCGGTAGGCCTCGGTCTCGGGCAGCGCGTCGGCCGCCAGCACCGACGCCTTGATGTTGCGCACCGCGAGCGGTCCGTTGCGGGCGATGCGGTCGGCGATCTCACGCGCCCGGTCCAGGGCCTGGCCGTCGGGCACGACGTGGCCGACGAGGCCGACCTCGTAGGCGCGCCGGCCGGAGATCGGCTCGCCGGTGATCAGCATCTCCATGGCGACGGTCCAGGGGATCTGGCGGGGCAGCCGGACGGTCGAGCCGCCCATCGGGAACAGGCCGCGCTGCACCTCGCTCACCGCGATGCGGGCGCCCTCGGCGGCCACCCGCACGTCGAAGGCCTGCAGGATCTCGATGCCGCCGGCGTAGCAGTACCCCTCGACGGCGGCGATGATCGGCTTGCGGGTGCGGTGCTCCTTCAGGAACCCCTTGTAGATGAGGCTGTAGTCCTGGCGGATCCGCTCCTCGTACTCGTCCTGCGCCGGCTTGCCGGACAGCAGGGCGCCGACGAGCCGGTCGAGGTCGGCGCCCGCCGAGAAGTTGCCGCCGGCGCCGGTCATGATCGCGACCCGCACGTCGTCGTCGGCGTCGATCATATCCCAGGCGTCGGCCAGCCGGCAGAGCATCTCGGCGTCGAAGGCGTTCCTCTTGTCGGGCCGGTTGAGGGTGAGGGTGACGACGTGGCCGTCCCTCTCCACGATGACCGCGGGATCTGACATGTCGTCAGGTCTAGCCGACGGCCGCCCCACGCCGCGGTGTCCGATGTCACCCGGCGCGTTGTTGACAGTGTCTACACGGCAGTAGACACTGTCTACATGGATCTCTCCGACGCCTCCCGCACGCTCGCCGGTGTCCTGGTCCTCAGCCTCGTCACCGTCGAGACCGGCGGGGCCCTCATGTTCCGGATCGTCTCCGGGCGCCACGAGGCCACCCCGCTCCAGCAGTCCTACTTCCGGGCCGGCCACGCCCACGCGGGCGTCTTCCTCGTCCTGGGGCTCGTCGTCCAGCTGCTCGTCGACGCCACGACGCTCGAGGGCGTCGCCGAGTGGGTCGCCCGCACCTTCGTGCCCATCGCCGCCCTGCTGCTGCCGGGTGGCTTCTTCCTCTCGGTCGCCCGCCCCGGCACGACCGAGCCCAACCGGCTCGTGCTGCTCGTCCCGATCGGCGCCGTCGTCCTCGCCGTCGGCCTGCTCACCCTCGGCATCGGCCTGGTGACGGCGTGAGCGAGGCGGCACCCGGCACCCGGGATCGGCTCCTCCAGGCCGCCCGCGACGTCGTGGCCAGCGAGGGCCTGGAGGGCCTGACGCTGCGGGCCATCGCCCGCCGGGCGGGCGTGTCCCACGGGGCGCCGCTCCGGCACTTCCCGTCGCTCGCCGCGCTGCTGACCGCCGTGGCCGCCGACGGCTTCCGCCGCCTCGTCGCCGAGATCGACGGCCACCTCGCCCGGGCCGAGGCCGCGGCCGCCGCCGAGGGCCGGCGGCTCGACCCCCGCACCCGCCTGGCCGTGGCCGGCCGCGCCTACGTCCGCTTCGCCCTGTCCGACCCCGGCGTGTTCGCCGTGACCTTCCGGCCCGAGCGGGTCGACGTCGACGACCCCGACTACGCGGCCGCCGGCTACGCCTCGTTCCAGCAGCTCGTCGACCTCGTCACCGACGCCCAGGCGACCGGCTGGATGGCCGGCGAGCGCACGGAGGACGTGGCGGCCGTCCTGTGGGCCCACGTCCACGGCATCGCCGAGCTGGCGCTGCACGGCGGGCTGCCGGCGGTCGTCGGCCACGACGACACCGACCGGCTGACCGCCCTGTCGAGCCTGATGTCGCTCGGCGTCGAGACCCCGCCCGTCCCCGACCCGCCCACCATCCGACCCCCACGGGAGGAACCACGATGAAGACCACGTCGACCTGGCTCGACGGCAACTACGCGCCGGTGACCGAGGAGGTCACGATCACCGAGCTGGAGGTGACCGGCACGATCCCCGACGACCTCGCCGGGCGCCTCGTCCGCATCGGCCCCAACCCCCGGACCGCCCCCGACCCCGCCCGCTACCACTGGTTCGTCGGCGACGGCATGGTCCACGGCGTGCGCCTGCGGGACGGGCGGGCCGAGTGGTACCGCAACCGCTGGGTCCAGGGCGACCAGGGTGAGGTCGTCAACACCCACGTCATCGGCGTCGCCGGCCGCACCTTCGCCCTCGTCGAGGCCGGCAGCCAGCCCGTCGAGCTGACCTACGAGCTCGACCCGGTCGGCACCTGCGACTTCGACGGCACCCTCGACGGCGCCTTCTCGGCCCACACCCACCCCGACCCGATCACCGGCGACCTGCACTGCATCGCCTACCACTGGGCGTGGGACCACGTCCGGCACGTCGTGCTCGGTCAGGACGCCCGGGTGCGGCGCGAGGTCCGCATCCCGGTCGCCGACGGCCCGATGATCCACGACTGCGCCGTCACCGACCGGCACGTCGTGGTCTTCGACCTGCCGGTCACCTTCGACATGGCGGCCGCGGCCGAGGGCTCCCCGCTGCCCTACCGGTGGAACCCGGGCCACCCCGCCCGCGTCGGCCTGCTGCCCCTCGACGGCGACCCGGAGGACGTCCGGTGGTTCGACGCCCCCAGCTGCTACGTCTTCCACACGCTCAACGCCTACGAGGCCGACGGCGTGGTGACGGTCGACCTCGTGCGCCACCCGCGCATGTTCGCCAGCGTGGTGAACGGGCCGTCGGAAGGCGACCCGGTGCTCGAGCGCTGGACCCTCGACCCCGCCGCCGGTGAGGTGCGGACCGCGGTGCTGGACGACCGCCCCCAGGAGTTCCCCCGCATGGACGAGCGGCGCAGCGGCCTTCGGCACCGCTACGGCTACGGCGTCGGCCTCGCCGGCGACGGCGACCGGGGTCCGATCCTGAAGCACGACCTGGCCGCGGGGGCCACCGAGGTCCACGACCCGGGGCCGGGGCGGACCAGCCTCGAGCCGGTGTTCGTCCCCCGGAGCCCCGATCCCGACGGCGCCGAGGACGACGGCTGGCTCCTGGCATACGTCCACGACGCCGCGACCGACCGCAGCGACGTCGTCGTCCTCGACGCCGGCGACGTCACGGCGAAGCCGATCGCCACCGTGCACCTGCCGGTGCGGGTGCCGTACGGGTTCCACGGCAGCTGGATCCCCGACCGC